>ENA-UOUL01000076-UOUL01000076.1-bioreactor-metagenome-genome-assembly--contig:-NODE-76-length-148399-cov-15.917598_pt1 | contig 148399 bp, 139 predicted proteins | sample MGYA00249838_ERZ747220 | MGnify/ENA primary metagenome ERZ747220 (study PRJEB28778, sample SAMN05720191) | bioreactor metagenome | isolation source: Anaerobic biogas reactor | place... | reverse complement strand
GGGGGTTGGACACGTGACGACCACTCGCAAGAACATACGAGACCGCGTGGTCGGCTACCTGGACGAGATCTCCACTCTCTTCGGCCCTGAGGAGCTGGACGCCTGGATGGATGAGGGGCTTCGACGGCTGAGCCCGGTGCTCCTCGCTGAAAAGAGGGGCACTCTGCAGGTGGGGGCGGGGGAGACCTCCGTCGCTCTGCCCGCCGACTGCGTGTACGCGCTTCGGGTCTACGGCGAGGCGGAGCTTCCTTCCTGGCGCGAGCATGGCGGGACGCTCTACTTCTCTGACGCGGTCGACGCTGAGGTTGCCACCCCCGTGACGGTTGAGTACTTGGGAGGCTGGGATGCGATGGCCTCTGATGACGCCTCGCCGTGCCCATTGGCCGACTGGCAGGCGGACGTTCTGGTCTTCTACACCGTGGCTCGGGCCTTTCGACGACTGGCCACCAATCGAGCCGACTACCGTCGTTACGCGACGGTTATGAATAACCAGGTCGACCTGGCGGACCTGGAGCGGCTGGCCGCCACATGGCAGGCCGACTTCGAGGCGGCTCGTCTCGAGGCCCGTACGCGTCGGCAGTTGCTTTACGAGGGGCAGAGGGTGGCTGGATCCCGGCCGGAGGGTGAGTGATGGGCGTTCTTCCCAGCTTCGTGGCCGGCAAGCACGCCGTCGGGCTTGGGGAGTCCTCGGCGACCCTCAAGGGCTTCCAGGTGGTTCCCGGTTCCTACCGCAAGGGCTACCAGGACCGTGACAACCGTCACATCAAGATTGGTGAGCGCTGGCTGCAGGACTACAAGGTCAGTCAGTGGAGCCAGTCGGATTTCTCCGGGGGCCAATACCAGGATGTCTTGGTGGATGAAGCCATGTTCGCCCGCTGCCAGGGGATGGTGGTGGGGAACTACGGGGACAGGAAGGCTCTGCGGACGACGCAGACCCTCAAACAGGCGACTGAGAAGACCACCGGAAACCCGTTGAATCTGACTAACTACGCCGGTCTGGGTTCCATCACAGACTTCATGTGGGCCTGGGACAAGCTCTTTGTCCTTTCGCAGACGGCGGGGGTCATCTACGTGTTCAGTCCCGACGAGACTGTTGGGGGAGAGGGCAAGTTCATGGTGGCCACCATCAGCGTTGGCACCACAGCCACTTGCATGGCCGCCAACAGGACCATCGGGTCCATCGTGGTGGGGCACAACAACGGCAAGGTGACGGAGTACAAGCGCACGGATTACAGCCTGTGGCGGGCTTTCCGTTGGGATCTCGCCGAGAGCGCCCATGACCGGATCCCTCAGCGTCTGCGCGACGCCGGGGTGAGCAAGGTCCACATGTACAACGGTTACGTCGTCGTGGCCATGGGCAACCGGATCTTCTACTACGATGGGGCGAACACCACGGCCGCTGATCCCGTGTCCAACCACTGCTCGACTTGTGACTGGACTGACGTGGGGGACGCCTCGGAAGCGTACGTGCGGGGCTTCTGCGAGTTCCAGAACCTGCTTCTCGTGATGAGCCAGACCGGCAGGTCCCAGTGCGCCATCGACTCGACGAACCTCTCCGGGAATCTCATGCCCTGGGTGCGAGTCCCGTATATGTTCCTGGGGCAGGCGATGATCACCTACGCTGGGCGTCTTTACGTGGGAGGCGCTGGCTATGACGCCGAGGGGCAGGCGTCTTATGGACAGCTCTTTGAGGTTGACGGGAGGAGTTTTCGCGAGTTGCGCTGCTGGTACGACATGTACAGCCAGTTCGGCTCTTCCACCTATGTTCCCCAGGTGGCCTCGCTCGCCGTCCACGAGGGCATGCTCTTCATGGTGGACGAGTACAACGCCGGGCTGGTCGCCTACGACTTCATCGGCGACTCCTTCTTCGGCTGTTACCCCCTCGACGCGACGAAGGTGACAAGTCCCAAGCGGGTGATCTCCGCCGGCAGCTACCTCCTGGTGCTGGCCTACGGGGATGACGGTGGTCTCTACCACGTGCCGAGAACCAGCTTCCATAACGTGGCCAGCTGGGTGGAGACGTCCGAGTTCGCGCTTGAGCCCGCGTTGGGCAAGAGGTGGCTCACCTGTCAGGTCCACACCCGCTACGGCGGAACCACTCTTGAGGCCTCGGTCGACGGGGGACTCAACTGGGTGCCGGTCACCAGAGAGAGCTTGGCGCAAACCGGCTACAACTTCGTGAGCTTCTTCGACCTGTCGGGTCTGAGCGCGAGCGGGTCCATCCGCTTGCGAGTGACGTTCGACCAGACTGACGTGTTCGGCGGGACGAGTTACTACTGGCGCGAGCTTGTGGAGATTGTGGTGGGCTTCATGGTCGAGCCGCCCACTCTCAGGCAGTGGAATCTGGCCTTCATCTGCGCGGAGAACCTCGAGTACCTGGACGGTTCCGGTGTCGACGCGGTCACGGATCCCGATGACGTCATCGCGCAGCTTCACTCCTGGTACACGGGCGGGGACATCTTGGTCTTCCAAGACCGGGATGGCTCTCAGGCCACGGTCATGATCACGCTCTGCCAGGAGAACGAGCCCGCCATGGTGTCGACCATCACCGACGACAGGGAGACGTACATCACGGTGACGCTCGCGGAGACTTCGTATGCTTAGAAGACTGTGGAAGAAAGTCAGGGTTGACGGCGATTGTTGGGTCTGGACTGGGTGCAAGGGAAAGCGTTACGGCACCGTGAACATCGGTGGGGTCATGAAACAGGCCCATCGAGTGATGTACGAGCAACTGAGGGGGCCCATCCCCGATGGGCTTGAACTTGATCATCTTTGCTCGAACCCTGCTTGCGTAAATCCGTGGCACCTGGAACCTGTAACTCATGCCGAAAACATCAGGCGTGGTGCGAACGCTAAGCTGGATGCTGCGGCCGTTCGCTCCATCCGAGAGATGGCGTCTAGTGGGCTATGGCTGCAGCGAGAGCTCGGTGAGATTTGGGGTGTCTCGAAGGGGTGCATCAGCAGTATTGCGAGGGGGGTGACCTGGCAGCATGCCTAGCTTCAGCTGGCCAGTCTACTCGAGCCGAGAGGAGCGGGTCGCCGCCGAGCGCGAGAGGTACGCTCTGAGGGATAGCCCGTACGACCAGACTCCGGGCGGCCCACAGTGGTTCAACGCGCCTCCGGCCTGGTTCGACGCTGATTGGGGGCTCCCGGACGAGTCGGTCCCCTTGCGCAAGCTGAAGGCGGGCATGCTCACGCTTGTCGACGGTTGGGGCTTCTCGGCTGACGGGACCGAGCTGCCTGAGAGTGGCAGCGTCTTCACGGGCACAAAGCTCCGCATGCGCTACCAGGGCGTGGACAAGCTCCTCTTCGACAGCGAGGTTGGCACGTTCCAGTTTGACGGGTCGGTGCTCATTGGGGCCGTCAGCGGATCCGAGATGCAGAGCGACATCAACAGCGCCGGTAGCGCGGCCGCCCAGGCGGCGAGTGATGCCGCAGCTGCTGCCGCTGTCGCTGCAGCCGCCCAGGCAGATGCGGATGCCGCCGCTTCTGCCGCTGCGACCGCGCAGGCTGACGCGGACACGGCGAACCAGGCTTTGGCCGACTGGGCCAGCGACAACGTTCTGAGTCCGGTTGAGAAGCCGGATGTCATCTTGCAGTACAACACCCTCATCGGAGAACAAGCGGGGATCCAGAGTCAGGCTGACGCCTACGGTGTTTCAAGGACGACGTATGACAACGCTGTCTTGGCGCTGGTCTCCTACCTGGCTGGCCTGAATTCTCCCGTGGCGTGGAACAACCTGAGCGGTACCACGACCATCGTGGGGAGCACGTTCCGCGCCAAGTTCCAGGATGTGTACACCGCTCGGCAGGCTCTCCTCAATGCCATCTATGCGACGGCCAAGTCCTTGGCGAACCAGGCGCAGTCCACGGCGAACAGTGCCGCTTCTGCCGCCAGCACGGCTCAGAGTACGGCGAACGCCGCGCAGTCCACGGCCAATAGCGCGCAGTCCACGGCTAATTCCGCCTACAACCTCGCCAACGGCGCCATCCAGACGGGAGGCTTCGTCTCGGTTAACGCCCAAAAGCAGATCATCGCTCTCAACACCCAGGGCATCACCATCGGCACCGCCGCCAGCGGGGCGCGGGTGGAGATGAACAGCACGGGCCTGGCGGTGTACGACAGCTCTGGCGTCGCTCGCACCTGGATGGACGTCTTGGGCTTCCATGTCCGACGTAGCGCTGAGGCGTTGCCGCAGGCCCACGAGCGGATCCAATTCATCAGCAACTACGGGGACGAGGTGGGCTGCATCTTCGCCCACCGCGATTACCATGGCGGGCTCATCGTGAGCGGATATGACTCGCCGCTGTTTCTCGAGGCCGGCATGTACCCCTACAGCAGCACGCAGTGGTCCTGGCATGACTACCAGATGGAGGCGCACGCCGGTGGTTACATCGAGCTCGTGCCGGGACGGAACGCCTCTGGTAGCGCCGTGGTGAAGGTGGGCACGGCCACCTACGCCAACAGGGTCCTTGAGCTTCATGGCTTTGTCCGATTCGGTGTGAGTGGCCCCGTCATCATGACGGGATCCGGCGCTCCGTCTGGCTCGGCGGCCTACGGTTCGCTGTACCTCTCCACTGGCGGAAGCCTCTGGTTCTATCAGGCCACCGGATGGCGACGCATAGACAACTGGGCATCGTAAGGAGGGGCCATGTCTGAGCCGGAGCGGGTAGACGAAGAAACGGTCGAGACCCCGGAGGAGACGGCTCCTGAGCCGCTGCCGTACTTGAACATGGTGTTCATGCCTAATGGCAGTGTCAGGGTCGACTCCAGCTTTGGGGACGCGTGGGCCTGGGAGATTCTCAAGCTCGCCTCGAGGATTAAGGAACAGCTCTAGTGCGGGTCAGCGCTCCGAAGAGACCTGAGGTCCGGCTGGCGAAGGTGACCAGTCGAGAGATCTCGCGATTACGGGTGCGCTCAAAGCGCTCGGTCGACCGACAGTGGAAGGTGCACCAGGCCAGGTGGGTGGACCCATATCCGTGGGTTATGGGGACGCTGCCCGAGAAGTTGGTCTTCGCTTGGCTGGCCAATCACGGGATACCGTTCACCTTTCAGGCCTCGCTGCCTGATGTTCCGGACACCCTGACGGTTGAGGACTTCCGGCCGGACTTCCTCCTTGAGCAGTTCAAGGTGGTCATCGAGGTCCAGGGCGAGTACTGGCACTCGCTGCCTGAGCAGGCTGAGCACGACGTGTACAAGTTCGCGGTCTACAAGCATCTGGGCTACGAGGTCTACTGGTTCTGGGAGACGGACATCTTGACCGACCTGGCCGCGTTAATGGCGGGCGTCAAGGAGATCTCGGGCTACTCAGGCCCGGCCGGCTGGGTCTGGGAGCACCAGGTGGACGACCTCGCGGCTTTGAGAGCCGCCAACTCGAACAGAAGAAGGGCACCGGCACCAGCGTTGGGGAGCAGAACGAGGAGGAAGCAGCGATGAGGAAGGGCAACAAGGAGCCACTCGGGTTGCCCCGTGGATCTGTGAGGGCCATTCTGACCCTGGTGGTCGCCGCGCCTTTGCCGGCGCTGGTCGTGTTAGGGGCGCTCGGGCGCGGGATGGACGCGGAGATCATGGCCTTCTACACGGCCGTCTTGATGTTGGTTCTCAGGGACTACTTCGGCAGCCGCGACGGGAGCCATCAGGTCGAGGAGGACGAGAGCAGCCTCGCTCGTGATGAGGAATGACGGTGAGCATGGTGGTCGCGACCATCATAGCGCTCCTGGGCGGGGTCTCGGGCGCGTACGCCACCATCTACGCCGCCCGCAAGCAATCCAGGGTGAGGGCGATGGAGCAAGCCTTGGAGGCGCAGGAGAAGACCATCGAAGCCCAGCAGGAAAGACTGCATCTTCAGGACGCTCGGTACCAGGAGCTCGACTGCAGGCTGGCCAAAGTGGAGAGGCAATCCGAGGAGCGACGGCTCGCCTTGGTCGGCCTGATTGAGGGTCTGACTGAGGCCGGGATCTGTCTGAGGGCTCCGACGTGCCCAGACAGGGTGGTGCCTGAACCCGCCAGAGTATAAGAAGAGGGCCCCATCGCGGGGCCCTCGTTTCAGGGGAGGCCCATGAGGCCGCCGGCCATTCCTGCGGTCGCGACGGCCATCGCGAGGCCTCCCACCGTGGCCGCGAGCGAGCAGCGCATGCGCAGCAAGTCGACGCCACAGCAGAGGTGGCTGAAACAGGGGAAGTAGCGTTCGGCCCAGCTCGCGCTTTCGTGAAAGTGGGCGGAGATGGGTTCGATGTCGGGGCAGATCAGATGCCCTCGGACGATGTCTTCGAGTTCATCTTCGTCTTCGGCCGTGATGTTGTACGTGAGAACCACCGTGTAGGCGCGTTCCTTCTTCGCCATCTATGCCTCCGATGACTTTGGATACTTCGCTACCAAGATGTCGAGGGACGTGTTCAGGATGCTGATCACCACCTCGGCCACCTCAGGTTGGAGGCGGTCGATTTTCATGGCCATGAACTCTGTTCGGGTTGTGTCGTAAGGGCTGACGGGAGCGTACCCCGCCTTGGTGAGAAGGAGGTCTGGGTTCAGGCCTAGTTTCTCGGCCATCTGCTCGATGGTCTGCCTCTTGGGCACTCCTACCTGAGCGAGCTCCAGCTTTCCTATGTAGCCAGGGCTGAAGCCTATCCGCCGGCCGAACTCACGGATGCTGTCGCCATACACCTCCTCTCTTATCTGTTTCAGGTACTCCCCGAAACTCTCCGCGTAAGAGGTTGACATGGTGTGGCCCCCTTTTGGGTGGTCGGTGCTATCACTTCCACCCGCCAGTGTAGTAAGGTTTGCGACAACTGTCAATAGTCTAGCGTCAGCACCGCCTCCTTCTTTGATTCATCCAACGTGAACGCGTAGTGCTTCATGGTGGTTGAGATGTCGGCATGACCGAGCAGCCGACTGATCACCGCGATGTCGACGCCGTTGTTGTGAAGCGTGGTGGCGAACGTGCGACGTAGGTCGTGCAGTCCCGCTTCTGGGCTGATTCCCGCTCGTTCAGCGTATTTGTGGAACTTGTTGTTGGTTCTGGTGTAGTAGTAGGGACGCCAAGATCCCTTGTGTGGGTGCGCGTAGACATAGCCGCAATCGTTGCCTTTGCTGGCGTCTCTCCAGCACTGAAGGATAGTGCGGAGCTTGGGGGCCATGGGGACGATGTAGTGCCTGCCGTTCTTAGCGTGTCTCACAGTGATGGTGCGAGCGTCGAAGTCCACGTCATCCCACTTGAGCGAATGGATGCTTCCGCGTCGCATTCCCGCATAGGCCGCGAGCGCGATGACGGCCTGGAAGGCTAGGTCCCGGTGAGCGGCGCGGAGTAGGCGGGAGACGTCCTCTTGGTCGAGGTAGCGCGGCTCGGCTGGCGGCACTTTGGGTGTCTTGATGGGGGCGGCTGGGTCGCGCGGGATCACATCGAGCTCGTGGAGCCACCGGAAGAAGTTGCGGATCACGACACAGAGGGTCTTCCTGGTGGAAGGGGCTTTGTCTTTGCTACGTCCGGCGATGAAGGTGGTGAGGTCGAGCGTGGTGTACTGGGAGGGAGGTTTCCCTGGGTATGCCCTGCTCAGTGCCGCTAGGTGTCTCTTATAGTAGTAGGCGGTCGAGGGAGCGAGGGAACTCATTTCGAGGAAGTGCTCTATATAGTGTCCCAGGGCGTCTCCAACGGGCAAGGTCGCTGCTCGCCTCATCCATGGTTGTTCATGGGGCGGGGGGGCGGAAGTCAGCCTCCTACCTTTCGCATGTCTCCTGGGCTGCGACGCCGACGAGTGCAGGGCCATTGGGTGACTCCTTGAAACACCAGGATTGGTGGCCCTGATTATAGCACTAAACGGAGACGAGTGATGCAAGAATTTGAGACGCATGTCCCGGGTTCAAATCCCGGCACCCCGACCATCAATTCACGAAAATCACCACGAGTACATGCGCACCCGTCTGATCGGGTGGAGGTGTGTCCGTGTCCCGCCCTTCGGCGGGCTCGGAGGTGGTCGAAGTAGTGAAAGTGTAGTCCGAAACGGCGGGTGGCGGCGTCCGCTGCGCGGAGAGCACGGGAAGGTCTCTCTTGTGCTCCATCAGCCGCGTCACTGCGTCGGCGGCCGGTTCGGGTGGCTCCATTCCCAATACCACTTCCAGTTCGGCGGCCGTCCCAATAGAGCGCAGCAGGTCTACGAACTTCTCGGCGTCTTCACGCGGGACAAGAGCAGCGAAGACCGGATCGCCCGGTGAGAGGTCTTCGGCTAGGGGTTCCAAACCGGTGAGCGCGAAGACCTGTTCCATCACCGAGGCCGACGCTCTCTTCGCTACGGCCGGATCACCAGAGTCTCTCGCCAGCAGATGGAAGTAAGCCGGAGTCTGCATCTCGTGAAGGCTTGCGATCATGGTCTCTCTATTCTCTATGCCTGCTGCCGCGATCTGGGCCGTCGTGTCTTCTACTCCCGGCGGCAGTGCGGTGGTCTCGGCTGCGGCCGCCGTCGTGGTCGTCTCAGCCGCCCCGGTGGTGGTAGCTGTCGGTGCGGCCGTGGTCGAAGGAGCCGCGTTTGTCAGCTCCACTCCGAGAACCTCTTCGCTTCCTCCGTCGTCGACGGCAGCCGCCGAGGCAGTGTAGGCCACGACGGTGGTGGTTGCGTCCACCCTGGCCACCTCGTCGCCGCCGTCCTCCCGCAGTAGGCCGTAGCCGACGACGGCCAGCAAGACTGCCATCACGCCGATGGTGGCGGGTACCCAAGGCCTGATCTTGCGCTGCCATATCCGCGACCAGCCGGAGCGTTCACCTGAAGGCCGCCGAACCTCTGCGGGGCCTGTCTCGGGAAGAGCCGGCATCTTGCTCATGATCTGGTACTCGAGCCCGAGCGGAACCTCTTTCAGGGGGATCTCCTCCAGCAGGGCGATGACGTCCCGTTGGACCCGCAGCCGGGCAGCACAGGTAGGACATGCATCCAGGTGCCGTTCGATGGCCGCTCTGGTTTCGGTGTCCAGAGTGCCATCCAGGTAGTCGACGGCCAGTTCCTGCCAATCGTCCACGTGGCCGGAAAGCGGACCGGCGGCCGTCATCTGATCACCATCGTGACTACTGCCCCTCACCATCACATGTCTTCCTCTGGTTCATCCTGTGGTGTGACGCCTTTCGGAGATTCGTGGTTCCTACCAGCCGAGGGCTCACCGGCATGACCGGCGCTCCCTGGCCCCTCATAACCTGCCTCTAAGAGGGCGGCCGCGAGAGTCTCCCTTGCCCGAAAGATCCGCGATTTGATGGTCCCCTCCTGGACCCCCAGGATCTGGGCGGCCTCGTCGTAGGGATAGCCGAGCAGGTCACACAGGACGACGGCGAAGCGGAACCCTTCGTTCAGACTCATGAGGGCCTTGCGTAGCGGGTCGGATAGCCCGTCAACGGCCGGGTCGATACCGCCGCGGCCTGTAGCCACCACCTCAGCCGGTCCAGTGGGCCCCGAGAGACTATCCAGGATCTCTGAATCCATGGGTTCGGTCTTCTGCCGGCGCAGGTGATCATAGGCAGCGTTGACCACGATACGGTGGAGCCAGGTGCCGAAACGGGCCTCACCCTTGAAGGAGTCCAGATTCCTGAAGGCTTTGATGAACGCCTCCTGGCAGACGTCGGCGGCGTCCCAGGAGTTGCCGAGGGTGCGCAGGGCCAGGTTGTACGCGCGGCGCTCGTGTCGGCGATAGAGCTGGGTCAGAGCATCCTTGTCTCCGGAGCGGGCGCGCACCACGAGTTCGAGGTCGAGATCGGCCTCTGCGTCACGCACGTATTCCGTCGGGCTCAAGCTCTCCCAGCTCCTCGGTCCGTCTTCGGTCACATCCCACGTCATTCTAGCAGCGCAGACTATGGTAACGTCGCTGTTAACATGGCTTGGAAAGCGTCTTGGGATGGTGATGAGTCGGAGGTAGAAGGTCTCATGGATGAAGAGACAAAGGATCAAGAGATGGGTGGTCCGGCACACGGCGATGACGATTCGGCCGAGGCTCAGATTGCCGAAGACGCGGAGATGATGCGGCGTCTGCAGGAAGAGATCCGCAACCTGCCGGTGAGTGAGCATATTCTCTATATGATGCACTCACTTTCGACGCTGGCGGTCGGTCGCATGGGGGTGGCCCCGGACACTGCCGAAATGAAGGACCTCGACCAGGCACGGATGGCCATCGACGCCTTCAGAGCCCTCATGGCCATCGTGGAGCCGGCACGGGCGGCTGAGGAGATGACTGCCCACCGGAGTATGCTGTCGCAGCTCCAGCTGGCATATGTGAACTCGCTGGAGAAGCGAGAGGCGGAACCGTCTGCCGGGGAGGCGAGCGAAGCTGAGGGAGAGGGCGAGCCGGCGGCGGAGAGCGCTGGGGAATCCCCAGGCCAAGAGGCATCTTAGGGAATAAGCGGCCCAAGGCGCTGAGCGGCCCGTGATACTCTGTCCTGCGCGCCGCCCAGCGGTGTCGGGATGCGGTGAGGGCGGTACTGAGATTCGCTACCGAAGGAGGAGCATGTCGGTTCAGATTGGCATCATCGGGGGGAGTGGGCTCTACGACATGGCCGAACTCACAGATCGAGAGGAAGTCCGGCTGTCGACTCCCTTCGGCGAGCCCAGCGGTCCTTATGTGACCGCGACCCTCCGCGGCCGCCGGGTGGCCTTCCTGGCGCGTCACGGAGCCGGGCACCGGATACCACCCTCAGAGCTCAACTTCCGCGCGAACATCTACGGCTTCAAGCTTCTTGGGGTCGAGCGCATCTTCTCTGCAAGCGCCGTCGGTAGTCTCAAGGCGGAATACCCGCCGCTGGACGTCGTGATCCCCGATCAGTTCTTCGACAGGACTCGAGGGCGCATCGGCACCTTCTTTCACGGGCAGGGCGTAGCGGCCCACGTCTCGCTGGCCCACCCGGTTTGCCCCGAGCTGAGTCGCGTAGCTTACGAGTCGGCGGTTGCGGTGGGGGCACGCGCTCATATGGGTGGTACCTATGTGTGTATGGAGGGACCTCAGTTCTCCACGCTGGCGGAGTCGCGGCTCTATCAGAGCTGGGGAATGGACGTCGTGGGGATGACGAATCTGCAGGAGGCCAAGCTGGCCCGGGAAGCGGAGATCTGCTACACGACCATCGCACTCGTGACCGATTACGACTGCTGGCATCCCGAACACGACCAGGTGACGGTGGATATGGTCGTTGCGAATTCGGCACAGAATGCCCAGATGGCGCAGCGGCTCATAGCGGAGGCCGTGGAACGGGTGCCGTTGGAGCGAGCTTGCGCGTGCGTGAGTGCCCTCGCCGCGGCCATCATTACCAGCCGGGAGGCCATCTCCGCTGAGGCCAAGCGGGATCTTGCCCCCATCATCGGCAAGTATGTCGGGTGAGGCGGGCATGAACCCGGTTCTGGCCGTGGGTTCGGTAGCATTCGACACCATCAAGAACCCCTTCGGTGAGGCGGCGCGTGTGGTGGGAGGGTCGGCGACCTACTTCTCGGTGGCTGCGTCCTTCTTTACCGACGTGCGGCTGGTCGCGGTGGTGGGGGATGACTTCGGCGACAGCGGAGCCTCTCTTTTCGAGGGGCGCAAGATCGACCTTGCGGGTCTCCAGACTGTGCCCGGCGAGACGTTCCGCTGGAAGGGCGAGTACGGCTTCGACCTCAACACCCGGGAGACCATCTACACGAAGCTGAACGTCTTCGAAGGCTTCCAGCCGGTGATCCCGGAAGGTTACCGGTCATCTCCGTTCGTCTTTCTGGGCAACATCCATCCCCGCCTACAGCTTGATGTCCTTGACCAGGTGACGGCCCCCAGACTGGTGGCCGCCGACACCATGAACTTCTGGATCGAGGGCACGCCGGACGAACTGGGCGAAGTGTTGAAGCGGGTGGACGTGCTCATCATCAACGATGAAGAGGCACGGGAGTTATCGCGCGAGTCGAACCTTGTGAAGGCAGCGCGGGCTCTGCGGGCGATGGGCCCCTGCACCGTGGTCATCAAGCGGGGTGAACACGGCGTATTGATGACTTGCTCAAATGATGGAGAGTTCTTCGCCGCGCCTGCTATGCCTTTGGAGGATGTCTTCGACCCGACCGGAGCGGGTGATACCTTCGCAGGCGGCTTCGTCGGATCGCTGGCAGCGTGTGGAGAGGTCAGCGATGCCACGCTGGCCCGGGCCATCATCTACGGGAGCACGCTCGCTTCGTTCGCGGTGGAGGACTTCAGTCTGGACCGCCTGCTGTCTCTGACGCAGGAGGAGATCACCGAGCGCTTCCGGTACTTCAAGCGTCTGACCTACTTCGACGAGAGCTGATCCGGTTCCGGTCAGTCCGCCGGGGGTTCGGCTTGAGTGGGGGCAGGTTTGCGGGCTGCGGTTCTTCGTGAAGTCGTCTTTCGCGGCGGTTTGGGATCATCCGTCGCTTCAGTGGGGGACGTCTGTGCCGATTCTTCAGCGGCCGCTGTTTCTGCCGGTGACCCTTTAGTGACCTGAGCAGCGGCTTCCGCGTCTGCTGATGCTGCGGGCTCCTGGGTCTCCGCGGGTGTGGAAACGGTGGAGTAGTCCACCAAGATCTTGCCACCCTCGCGGCGGACTGTGGCGTTCTGGATGGCTGCGAGCACCGAGGACTTGCGGGTGTCGTCGGTCTCTCCGGCGAGTTGTAGGTCAGTCTCCAGCACCTTGCTGTAGAGTTGCTCGACCAGCCGTACGGACTCGTCCTGGTTCAGTTGGAGGGGCTTCAGCAGTCCTGCCACCTTGGCCAAGATGGCCTTCAGAGCGATGAGGGAATCCCCTTCCTGGACATCGGTCTCCCCGGCCCGGCGCTGTTGTTCGTCCTCGGGTTGGTTGTCGCGGCGGTCGCCGCGGCGGCCATCATCCCGTCGGTCTCTCTTACTCACGTCCGCATCCTCTCGTTGTCTGCGCGGTAGAACTCCACGGCCCTGCTTATGCCTTCGATCAGGTCCACCTTCCATCTCCACCCCAGTTCATTTTCCGCCTTTGAGGCGTTCAGCGCGATATGCTGGACTTCACCCGGCCGCACCGCGGCGAAGAGTGGCTGCTCATCGGAGCCCACAGCTTCTTGGACTGTCTGGAATACCTCAAGGTCGGTCACCTCGATGCCCCGCCCCAGATTGTAGATGGCGCCGCCCGGGCTGTTAAGGGCAAGGATGTTCGCATCGACGATATCGCCCACATAGCAGTAGTCCCGGGTCTTGCTTCCGTCTCCGAAGATGACCGGTTGTCTTCCCGTCAGGAGTTGGAGGGCGAAGATGGCGACCACCCCGGCCTCTCCGTGCGGGTCTTGCCGGGGTCCGTAAACGTTCGGGTAGCGCAGCACCACGTACTCCAGGCCGTGGTTCTGCCTGTAGGCGTAAAGGTACTGCTCCACGGCGTGCTTGCTGACTCCGTAGGGCGAGACGGGATCGATGGGGTGGGATTCATCTGCCGGCATGTAGCACGCTTCCCCGTAGAGCGCCCCTCCGGTACTTGCATACACGACCCGGTCGACCGAGTACCTGACACAGCACTCGAAGAGGTTGATGGAGCCCCCTATGTTGACGTCGGCGTCATGCTGGGGATCCCGTACGGACTCGGTCACGTTGGCATGGGCCGCATGGTGGATCACCATGTCCGGGCACTCCGCTTCGAAGACCTCTTCGAGCGCCTTGTCGCGGATATCGATCTCGTAGAACGTCGCCGCATCAGGGAGGTTCTCGCGCCGGCCGGTGGACAGATCGTCCACGATAGATACCTGCTGGCCGAGCGACAGTAGTCGGTCGCTGACGTGCGAAGCGATGAAGCCGGCTCCTCCCGTAACCAGTATCCTCATGTGCTCTCCTTGTTGAAAAGTGGCGCTCTCCCGCGCCGACAAATGCGGTCCGGGATCTCGCGCCTGCACGCATGCCCTATCAGCACATCCTTACCAGTGTAATGCAGAATGAGTCCCGAAGTCAGGAATGGGGACGATGTTCGCGGGGCGAAAGTAGGGAACGATACGGTATACTCTCGCGGCCGAGGCCAGAGGATTGCGGCTGGCGGGACGTGGCGCAGCCTGGTAGCGCACCTGCTTTGGGAGCAGGGGGTCGGAGGTTCAAATCCTCTCGTCCCGACTATGGCGTCGGTGCAGCAGCAGAGAATACGCAGGCGGGTGTAGCTCAGTTGGTAGAGCTCCAGCCTTCCAAGCTGGTTGTCGCGGGTTCGAATCCCGTCGCCCGCTCCTCGGGCGCCCGCGGGTCGCAGCGGTCGCGTCAGATGTGCGCCTGTAGCTCAGCTGGATAGAGCAACGGACTTCTAATCCGTGGGTCGCAGGTTCGAATCCTGCCAGGCGCGTATCCAGGGTGTTGGCATCATCAGGCAGTCAGTGATCAGTAGCTGTAGCTCGTGACAATGTGCCCGGAGTAGTCGAGCACCTTGACCGTATCACCAGCGTTATTCCAGACGGCCGTGCCGGTCTTGCCCCAATAGAGGTCGGTCTGGGTGTCGGTGCCTGCTCCGGTGCGCAGTCTGAAGACTTGGTCCCTTTGAAAAACCCGGTCGGCGAACTCGTACCTGTGGCCGGTCTGATCCTCCACGGCATACCCGATGAGACTACCCGATACCAAGACCCTGAAGGTGACGTACTCTTCGTTCAGATTGGAGTTATCGTTGCCGGGGGCGTCGTAGTCCACGCTCACTATCTCCAACGGGGGAGTCCCGGCCGTACCCCACACACCCGCACCGGTGGCTTGGGCGGTGCCCTGAGCGCGCCGAAGCCTTTCCACGTACTTCACGTTGGGAGGGACGGTATAGATGGTGGCGAGACCGAGCAGTAACATGGTCTCGTTGGTCATTTGCCACGTGCGGCCGTCCTCCACCCATACATAGGCCAGCAGCCGCCCGTACTGGTCGTACTCCTGCACGTCTGTCTCAAGGCGTACTGTCTCTCCCGCCACCAGAGATGAGAGCGCGGCCGTGGCTTCAGCGGCGAAGGGTTCACCGGTCTCAGGCGTGTCAACGCCGAGCAGCCTGACTGAGTTGTCCTGTCCTCCCAGGCGAACCCTGATGGTGTCGCCGTCGATCACATTGGTCACAGGACCGCTGAGATCACCCGGGGGGATCGTGGGGCTAAGCAGATTGTAGAGAAGCAGGCAGACCTCTCCTCGAGAGGCGGGAACGCAGAAGCTGTGGTTGGAGTCCGGGGCCCCAAGGCCGACAAGGAGTCCGTGGTAGGCGGCTCTCCGTGCGTTCGCATAGTGGTCCGGGAGGCTGAACTGCTTGGGCTGAAACGGAGGCTCGAAGGAGACCGGAGGTTCGGGCAGGCTCGCTGCTCTAGCCACCATGGTGATGAGTTGCTGCCGGCTGATGTGCACGAAGGGTGCAAACGTGGTCAGGGTCGTCCCTCTGGTGATCCCTCGGCTCGCGCAGACTGCCACGTAGTTGTCGGGGTAGAGGGGATCAGCCGCATCAAGATCCTCAGGGACGTCCGTGAAAAGGCAAACGTCGGACCTCGATACCGGCAACCCGAGTGCGCGCACTATCATTTTGGCAAACTGCATCCGCAGGAGGGGCTCGGAGGGCTTGAAACTCCCATCAGGGTAGCCGTCTATGACACCGCGGTCAGACAGATCGGCGATGGCCTCTGCATAGCGGGCGGCCGGGTCCACATCGGTGAAGGCATCAGCAGCACCCCAGGGGACCAGAACCAGTAGTAATCCAAGGACCAACCCCAGAAAGGCCTTACATGGCACGGTCGATGGCAGACTCACCCGAACTCCCTCGCCTTAGTACTCGCAGCAACACCGACGAAGCCCGCCGGAAGCCCGGCCGGAAGGCGGCAGGCGTGTTTTCGGTCTCTGCCACTATAGGACACCGGCCGGACAGACAGCAGGAATCCCCAGATGCCGTCAACGACATCAAGTCCCTCGTCCACTGGGCGATTGATTGCCGCCGACCGAGCTTCGATCATCACCAGCGGGTCGGCCGGTAATCGGTAGGGGAGCCCGCGGGGCGGATCGTAATCCGTGGCGCCCGTCTTGGACGGGGGGTCGTCTGCGAGTCGCAATTGAGTGGGTTATACTGCTATGCGCTCACCAAGTGTGGAGAGCATGGTGAACGTAGCTCAGACGGTAGAGCACTGGGTTGTGGCCCCAGCGGTCGCGGGTTCAAGTCCCGTCGTTCACCCCTCGGGAGCCCGCGGGTGTGGCGGAATGGCAGACGCGCATGATTTAGGATCATGTGTCTTTGACGTGGAGGTTCGAGTCCTCTCACCCGCACTTAAGGTGGCCCGTCAAGAAGATCTACGAAAGGAACGACGTGAAGACGACCCTCAGTGAGCGCGATGGGAACACGGTCAAGCTTGCGGTCGAGGTTTCCAGCGATGAACTGCGGGAAGCCTTCGACAACCGGCTGAAGCAACTGGCGCGGGAAGCACATCTCCCCGGTTTCCGGCCCGGTAAGGCCCCGGCCGCTATGGTGAGACAACGCCTGGGAGATGAGAGCATCCTCATCGATGCCATCGAAGAGTCCATGTCCGGGTGGTTCGCAGAGGCGGTGACCGAACTGGGTCTGGACCCGGTCGATAGGCCGGATATCGAATTGGACGACGAAGAGATCCCCGAGTTGGACAAGCCTCTCAGCTTCAAGGCCACTGTGACTGTGATGCCGGAGGTGGTCCTGGGTGACTACAAGGGCGTCAAAGTGGCCAAAGACCGCGTCGAAGTGGAGGATTCCGAAGTCGACACCCAGATGGAGCGTCTGCGCAATGAGTTCGCGGAACTCCGTCCTGTGAGCGACAGGGTCGTGCAGAAGGGAGATTTCATCGCCGCCGACCTGCGGGTGACCCTTGACGGCGAGCCTGTCGAGGACCTGGAGGCGAATGACTTCCTGTTCGAGGTCGGTGGCGGCCGGGTCTTCGACGAGGTCGAGGAGCAGGCTGTGGGCATGAACGCGGAGGAAGAGAAGACGTTCCCGGTGACGTTACCGGACGCTATGCCGGGGGAGTTGGCCGGTAAGACGGTCGAATTCACCCTGAAGGTGAAGGAGATCAAGGAGAAGGAACTGCCGCCCCTCACAGACAAATGGAGTTCGGAGATCAGCGAGTTCCCCACACTGCTCGAACTCCGGCAAGAGATACGCAGCAAGATCCAGGAGGGAAAGGAACGGGCGGCCGAGCAGCGGTTCACCGCCATGGCCCTGCAGGCGGCTACGGACAATGCTGAGGTCGATCTGCCGGATGTGGTGGTCCGGGGTCAGGCCGAAGAGATGCTCGCCGATTTCCGGCGGTCGCTGGAGTCGCAAGGGGGGACCCTCGATGGGTACGTCGATGCCACCGGAGTGTCCGTCGAGCAGATTCTCGAGGAGATGAAGCCGCAGGCGGCGAACAACGTGAAGACGAGTCTCATGTTGGATGCGGTGGCAAAGGCCGAGGGTCTTGAGGCCGACGATGAGGAGGTCACGGCCATGATCGGCCAGATGGCCGCTGCCACCAGGTCCGATGCCAAGAGCCTAGAGTCCAGGCTGCGCAAGAGCGGCCGGATCGAGGCCCTGAGAGAGCAGATCGTGCGCGACAAGGCGGTTGAGTTCATCACCAAGAACGCGGAGGCGGAGGAACCTCCGCTCATAGACTTTGCAGCCTCGGTGGAGGCTTTCAAGGAGGAGGTCGCGGCGGCGGAGGCTGCCGCCGGCGAGTCTGAGAGCGAGACTCCGGCAGAGCCGGAGGCTTCCGCGGCGGCCGAGGATGTCGAGGCCGTCGCCGAGGCTGAGAACGTGACTGAGGATAGTTGAGCCTACGTGGAAAGGAAGGTGCCGTGAGTCCACTGATCCCCATGGTGGTCGAACAGACCGGCCGCGGCGAGCGGGCGTTCGACATCTACTCACGCCTGCTGAACGAACGCATAGTCTTCTTGGGCACCGCTATCAACGATCAGATTGCGAATGTGGTGATAGCCCAGCTCCTGCATCTGGAATCCGAGGACCCGGACAAAGACATCTCCCTCTATATCAATAGCCCGGGAGGCAACGTCTACGCGGGATTGGCGGTGTACGACACCATGCAGTACATCAAGCCGGATGTCTCCACCATCTGTGTGGGCATAGCGATGTCGATGGGAGCGCTGTTGCTCGCGGGCGGTGAGAAAGGTAAACGGTACGCTCTCCCGAATTCGAAGATACTTATCCATCAGGTATCGGGAGGTTTCGAGGGTCCGGCGACCGATATCGAGATCCATGCCCGGGAGGCGCTGGGGCTGCGCAAGCGCCTCGACGAGATACTGGCGAAGCATACCGGGCAGGAGCTCGAGAAGGTTGGCCGTGACACTGAGCGTGATTACTTCATGAACGCCGAGGAAACGCTCGAATACGGGATAATCGACAAGATACTCGAGCATAGGTAGGGGGTCGTCTGGTGCCAAAGCCGCCGGGAGGATCCGAGCAGCTGCTCTGCAGCTTCTGTGGGAAGAGCCAGCGTCAGGTCAAGAAGTTGATCGCCGGCCCTGGGGTATACATCTGCGACGAGTGTATCGATCTCTGCAACGAGATCATCGATGAGGAGTTCACTGCGCCACCTAGTCTCGAGCTGGAGAACCTGCCCAAGCCCAAGGAGATCTACTCCATCCTGTCCGATTACGTCATCGGGCAGGAGGAAGCCAAGCGCGCCCTGGCGGTGGCCGTCTACAACCATTACAAGCGTGTACACATGGGACTCGAGGACGGCGATGTGGAGTTGCAGAAGTCCAACATCCTGCTCCTCGGACCCACTGGGTGCGGCAAGACCCTGCTCGCGCAGACCTTGGCCCGCATTCTCAACGTACCCTTCGCCATCGCCGACGCTACAGCGCTCACCGAGGCGGGTTATGTGGGTGAAGATGTGGAGAACATCCTCCTCAAGCTCATCCAGGCCGCAGACTTCGACGTCAAGAAGGCCGAGACCGGCATCATTTACATCGACGAAGTCGACAAGATCGCCCGCAAGGCCGACAATCCCTCGATCACCAGGGATGTCTCGGGAGAGGGAGTTCAACAGGCTCTACTGAAGATCTTGGAGGGCACTCAGGCCAGCGTACCGCCCCAGGGCGGGCGGAAGCATCCGCACCAGGAGTTCCTCACCATCGATACTACCAACATCCTCTTCATCTGCGGTGGGGCCTTCGCCGGCTTGGAGAAGATTATCGAGCGGAGGATCGGTAAGAAGGGTGTGGGGTTTGGTGCCGATGTGCAGAGCAAGGGTCAGCGCGACCTGGGCGAGGTCTTCGCCCGGGTGTTGCCCGAAGACCTCTTGGAGTTTGGGCTGATCCCCGAATTCATAGGGCGCCTGCCGGTTATCTGCAACGTGCATCAACTGCGCGAGGAAGACCTCGTTTGCATCCTCACAGAGCCGAAGAACGCCTTGTCGAAGCAGTACCGCAAGTTCTTCGCTTACGATGGCGTGGAACTTGTTTTTGCCAAGGAAGCGCTCGAGGCCATTGCCCAGCAGGCTCTCAAGTTAGATACGGGGGCCCGCGGGCTGCGCTCCATCATCGAGGCGGCGCTCACCGATGTCATGTTCGAGCTCCCCAGTCGGCGCGATGTGACCAAGTGCGTCGTGACTCGGGAAGTGATCGAGAAGAAGATCGATCCCACCCTGGTGACCAGTTCGGCGCACGAGGATCTGGAACTGGATCAAGAATCGGCGTAGGGAGTCGACTCGGAATGAACCCCCGGTCGCCGCGCTCGCAATGGATGCATGATGGCTGACATGCAGCGGGCGGTCCCGCTATTGGCCACGCGTGATCTGGTGCTGTTCCCCGGCATGTTGGCTCCCATCTTCGTGGAGCGGGAGAAGGGTGTGCGCGCCCTGGAGCACACGCAGCAGTCCGGGGGCGTCCTCGTCATGGCCGCTCAGCGCTCGGCCGTGGTAGACGATCCGGAGCCGGACGACATCTATACGGTGGGGACGCTGGCCAAAGTCGTACAGTTCTCGCGGCTGGCCGACGGCACGCTGAAGGCCCTCATCGAGGGCAAGGATAGGGTTATCATCGAGTCGTTCGAGAAGGTGGCGCCGTTCTTCGTAGTGCGCTGCCGTCCTGTGGCGGGCAGGTCCAAGGTTGCCCGTGCCCGGTTGAGGGCGTTGATGGATTCGGTCACGAGGGAATTCGCCGGATACGTGGGGCAGACGCCGCAACTACCCGAAGAAGCCGAGACGGCTCTTGAAGTGGTCAGCGATCCCGATGAGATGGTGAACGTCGTGGCCTCCAACCTGATGATCGGCCCGGACCGCAGGCAGGAGTTGCTTGAAGGTGATGACCCGGAGGCACGCCTGCTCCTGTTGCTGGAGACACTCATCCAGGAGAACGAGTTCATAGCTCTCGAGAACGAGATCTCGGAGCGGGTCCACGACAGCTTTGAGCGCCAACAGCGGCGCGTCTTCCTGCACGAGCGGCTCAGGGTGCTGCAGGAGGAGTTGGGGGAAGAGGGTGAGGAGGACAGTGAGCGGGGCGTCTATCTCAAGCAGTTGCAGGAGAAGAGACTTCCCGAGGCCGCTGCGGGAGCACTCGCCAAGGAGATCAAACGGCTTAACGACCTGCCGCCCTTGTCGGCGGAGGTGGCGGTCGCCAAGACCTATCTGGACATCGCCCTGGGACTCCCCTGGGGTGTGCGATCCGGTTCGGCCGTACCCGACGTGGCTGCTGTGGCCCGGGTCCTCGATGAGACTCACTATGGCCTCAAGACGGTCAAGGACCGAATCATTGAGTACTTGGCGGTAGCGTCGCTGCGGGGCGGCACTCCGCCCAACGCCATCTTGTGTCTGGTGGGACCGCCCGGCGTGGGTAAGACCTCCGTGGCTATGGCCACGGCTCAAGGCTTGGAGAGGCCCTTGCAGCGCATCAGCCTGGGGGGTATACGCGACGAGGGTGAGATACGGGGTCATCGCCGGACTTACGTGGGAGCCATGCCCGGGCGCATCATCGATGCGCTGAAGCGCGCCGGCGTGGACGACCCCGTGGTGGTGCTGGACGAGATCGACAAGATGGAATCAGATTGGCGGGGCGATCCGGCGGCGGCCCTCATGGAGGTTCTCGACCCGGTGCAGAACCGGAGCTTCAGGGACAACTACCTGGAGCTCGAATACGACCTCTCGTCCGTTTTCTTCATCGCCACGGCCAACTACGAGGACGACATTCCCGAGACTCTGCACGACCGTTTGGAGATTATCCGTCTGCCCGGCTATACGGATCGAGAGAAGCTGGAGATAGCTCAGCGCCATCTGGTACCCAAGATAGCCGAGGAGAGCGGCTTGAAAGAACTGGGCAACGTCTTGACTCCGGCAGCCCTGAAGGTGCTCGTCCGTGAATACACGCGCGAGGCGGGAGTTCGCGAGATGGCCAGACTGATCGAGAAGGTCTACCGGCGACTGGCCCGGATGAAGGTGGAGGGCAAGAAGACGCCGCAGCGGATCGGTCCGCAGGGTCTGGCGCCCCTGCTGGGACCGGCACCCTTCTTGTCGGCACGCTTGGGGTCCGACCCGCAGGTGGGTGTGAGTCTGGGCTTGGCGTATACCGGTGCCGGAGGGGATGTCCTTCGCATCGAGTGCGTGGTCACCCCGGGCAAGGGCGACTTCCACCTCACCGGTCAACTGGGCGAGATCATGCAGGAGAGCGTCACGGCCGCCTGGGGCTATCTGAAGACCTCCCTGGTGCGCGATCCGGCGCTCTCGGCGCTTTGGAGGGGATCACCCGGGCGGACATACTTGGTGGACAACTACCAGCAGCCGGACACGGCTGAAGACGGCCCTCCAGGTGTCAGGGCGAGCAGCGAGTCCCGGGGCACACCTCGCGGCGAAGCCGGAGTCGATCTCCTGGTGGAGTCCGAGAGCGGACTGGGGACGGACCTGAGCCGGGTGGTGGAGACGGTTTCGCCGGAACCCGGTTTTCGGCCGGGTGTCCCCAGCGAGAGCGAGCCATCCGAACCGTCGGACTACGAACTCCTTTCCACCCTGGAGGTGCGCATGCACTTCCCCGAAGGAGGCGTTCCCAAAGAGGGGCCGTCGGCCGGCATCGCCGTGGCCACGGCTCTGTTGTCCGCTCTGGTGCAGGTGCCCGTGTTGCCCAAAGTGGCGCTGTCGGGCGAGATAACCCTCACGGGGCAGATCCTTCCCGTGGGGGGTCTCAAGGAGAAGCTGTTGGCTGCGCTGCGCGAGGGTGTGGAGACTGTGGTCTTGCCGCGTGCGGTGGCGCCCGAGGTAGGGGAATTGGAGGCCGAGCTCCGGCGGGGCCTTGATATCGTGTACGTGGAGAATTTCGTCGACGTGCTGCCGTTGGGTCTCGTGGGGCCGGGGCGGCAAGAGGGAACGGGCATATCGTGACCGAGGTGAGCATGGCGGCGCGCTACGCGTCGCACGAAGTCGAAGAACGGTTGATGCGACGTTGGTTGGAGCGTTCGGCGTTTCACGCGTCCGCCGAAGATTCCCGCAAGGCCTACGTGATCTCCATCCCGCCGCCCAATGTCACCGGGTCGCTGCACATGGGGCACGCCCTCAACGACACCATCCAGGACATACTCATCCGCTATCACCATCTGCGCGGATACAACACCCTTTGGGTCGTCGGCACGGACCATGCCGGCATCGCCACGCAGAACAAGGTGGAGGGTCAACTGGCCGCCGAGGGCCTGCGCAAGGAAGACATCGGCCGTGAAGCCTTCGAGAAGAGGGTGTGGGAGTGGCGGAGCGAGTACGGCTCCACCATCATCCACCAGCTCAAGAGTCTGGGCTGCGCCTGTGACTACGACTCCGAACGCTTCACCATGGACGAGGCCTATCAGCGGGCGGTGGCCAAGGTCTTCGCAGCGCTCTACGAGAAGGGCGACATCTACCGAGACGTCTACCTGGTCAACTGGTGCGTGCGTTGTGGGTCAGCCATCTCCGACCTGGAGGTGGACCACGAGGAGCGGGCCTCCAAGCTGTACTACGTGAAGTATCCGGTAGCCGGCTCGGACGAGACCCTGACCGTGGCCACCACCCGTCCGGAAACCATCCTGGGCGACACCGCCGTGGCGGTCAATCCCAAGGACCCGCGCTACGGGCGGTTGGTGGGCAAGACTGCCGTGGTGCCGCTGGTGGGGCGCGAGGTGCCTATCATCGCCGACGAGCACGTGGATATAACGTTTGGGACCGGCGCCCTGAAGATCACTCCGGGGCACGACCCCGACGACTGGGAGATCGGCCTGCGGCACGGTCTGCCCAGCGTGTCGGTCATCGACACCGACGGTCTTATGAACGCCGAGGCTGGAGAGTTCGTCGGACTCACGGTCGCCGAAGCGCGCACGGCGGTAGTAGAACGGCTCGAGCGGGACGGCCTCTTCGTCAAGGCTGAGGATCACAACCACGCCGTGGGCACCTGCTATCGGTGTGGCACCACCATCGAGCCGCTGCTCTCACTGCAGTGGTTCATGGACATGAAACGGTTGGTGGAACCTGCCATCGCGGCGGTGGAAGATGGGCGCGTCCGCTTCGTGCCCGCCCGCTGGGGCGACGTCTACCTCACTTGGATGCGGGGTATCCGCCCCTGGTGCATAAGCCGGCAGCTTTGGTGGGGGCACCGCATCCCCGCCTACTTCTGCGAGGCCTGCGACCACATCATGGTGGCCGAAACGGCGCCGGCCACGTGTGAGAAGTGCGGTGGGTCTCTGCGCCAGGAGGAGGATGTGCTCGATACCTGGTTCAGCTCGCAGCTCTGGCCGTTCGCCAGCCTGGGCTGGCCTGAAGAAACTCCCGAGCTCAAGACCTTCTATCCCACGACGGTCCTCTCTACCGCCCGCGACATCATCTATCTGTGGGTGGCTCGTATGATCATGATGGGGTTCGAGTTCATGGGCGACGTACCGTTCGCCGATGTCATTATCCATCCCACCGTGCTGGCCGCGGACGGCAGGCGCATGAGCAAGAGCTTGGGCACCGGCGTCGATCCCCTGGACCTCATCGCCGATTACGGCGCGGACGCTACCCGGTTCGGTCTTGCCTACATGAGCTCCGTACAGGACGTGCGCTTCAGCGCCGAGCGCATCGAGATGGGGCGCAACTTCGCCAACAAGATCTGGAATGCCTCCCGGCTGGTGCTCCAGGGAGCCCATCCCCAGGCTGAGCCCAAGGTCGAGCTCGCCACTCCGGCCGACCGTTGGATCTTCAGCCGCCTAGAGGGCGTGACTCAGGAGGTCGCGGGACTCTACGAGAGTTACGAGTTCGACGATGTGGCTCGGACGCTGTACCGCTTCATCTGGAACGAACTCTGTGACTGGTATCTCGAGGTGGCCAAGAGTCGGCTCTACAGTGAAGACGAGGCCCAGCGCCTGCAGGTGAGCGGGAATCTCCTCGCACTCCTCGAGCAGGTGATGATACTCCTCCACCCGCTCATGCCGTTCGTCACTGAGGAGATCTACGGGTATCTACCGCAGGTCGCGGCGGGCCTACGTCCGGCCAGCCTGTTCGACGCCGTTTACCCCGAGCCCCGGCCGGAACTGGCCGATCCCGAGGCGGAAGCGGCCATGGAGGTCTTCACGACCTTGGTCGGAGGGCTGAGGTCGACCAGGGAAGAGTTGGGGCTGGCGCGCGACGTGCGGGGCCGCGTAATCATAATAGAGTTGGAACCCGGCGCCTCCTCTTCACTCGTGACTATGGAGCAGGCGTTCAGCCAGCTCAGCGGTTGCGAGATCTCGGAGGTAGCGACCGGTGGGGAGGTGCCGGCGGGCCGGTTCGCCTCCGTCAACGCTCCGGGAGTCAAGGCACTCCTCGACCTGGAAGGCCTGGTCGATGTGGACCGGGAGCGCGACCGGTTGGTGGGCAAAGCCCGGAAAGCCGCGTCCGATGCGGCTAAGTCTAGGTCTAAGGTGGAGAATCAAGGATTCCTGGCCAAGGCTCCGGAGGCCGTGGTGGCCGAAGAACGCAGCCGGCTGGCTGCTGCTGAGGCGGTCCTCGACGAGGTCAAGCAGCAGTACCGGGAGCGGGTCGGAGGAGAGCTGCCCCTGCCCGAAAAGGAGCGGCGTTGAGCCCGTCGGGCTGCAGTTTGGAAGAGGTGTGGGAGTACATCAACGGCCTGGAGCGTCTCGGTTGGCGCCTCGGCTTGGAGCGTGTCACCCAGTTGGTGGAGGCCTTGGGCTCGCCTCACAAGGCTTACCGGACCATCCACGTGGTGGGCACCAACGGCAAGAGTTCCACTACTCGCTTCATCTCCGCGCTCCTTGAGAGGCGGGGCCACCGGGTGGGCGCGTACGTGTCTCCTCATCTGGTCAGTCTGGCGGAACGTCAGATGGTCGACTCGGTCCCCTCCACCGATGAGGAGTTCTGCGCGCTGGTTGACCGGATCCGCCCGATAGTCGACGAACTGGAGAAGACCTTTCCGCCCGAAGAGCACCTCACCCAGTTCGAGGTGTTGACGGCTGCGGCCTTCCTCTACTTCAAAGAGAAGGAGTGCGACGTGGCGGTCATGGAGGCCGGCTTGGGCGGGCGTCTGGACGCCACGTCGGTCATCTCGTCCGAGGTACAGGTGGTCACCACAATAGGCCTGGAGCACACGGAACTGTTGGGTGACACCCTGTCGGCCATCCTCAAGGAGAAGGCGGCAGTGGTGCCCCAGAACGGCAGAGTCGTGGCCGGCCTGCTCGACCCGGAGGTGAAGGCGGAACTCAAGGACATCTGTGCCTCGAGAGACGCCGATTGCCATTTCTTGGGGGACGAATTCGTGGTCCTGTCGGATACGCACGCCGATTCGTTCGATATCTTCGGATTACACGGCTGTTACACCGATCTGCATCTCAAGGTGCTCGGTAGCTATCAACGGGCCAACGCGGCTGTTGCCGTAGCAGCGGTCGAGTTGTTCACGGGGGAGGAGTTGGAGGCGGATGCCGTCCGGGGTGCGCTCGGTTCCACCGTGGTCCCGGGGCGGTTGGAAATCATAAGCACGCAGCCTCTGTGCATCTTCGACGGGTCCCATAATCCTCCCGGGATGGAAGAGACCATGCGCTCTCTCGAGCAGATCTTGGAGCGGCGTCGGCTGATCGCTGTGGTCTCCATCCTTCGAGACAAGGACGCCGAAGGGATGGTGCGCCTTCTGGCCCCTTGCTGCGACATCATCTTCGCTACGCAGAGTTCGAGCCCCAGGGCGTTGACCGCGGATGAGCTGGCCGGGATCATCACAGGATTGGGGAAGGGGCCGGAAGTGTTCATAGACCCCGATCCGCGGTCGGCGATGGTGAGCGCCTATCGGCTGGCGACATCGAACCAGGTGGTGCTGGTCACCGGGTCGCTCACTCTCATATCCGACCTGAAGAGAGGGATCAACTGAGCGATGACCGGCAACGCGACAACCACCGGCCTCCGGGGGCCGAGGGGAGAGGGCCGCTCGTGTTGCCGAGAGTGGTGGTGTATCCTTTAGGGCCGGTCGTGTGCCCGGGCATCTTGATCTAGGAGTCAAGATTGGACAGTCTCTTCGAGACCATCAACAAGATCATCAGTTCCCCCCTATGGACGCTCGCCCTGTACGTGGCGGCCTTCTGTCTGGCGGTGCTCTGGCTGGCGCTCGTCTTGTGGACGTACAAGGACGCGCACAAGCGCATCGAGGATCCTGTCATTGTGGCTGTGGCCGTTCTCACCTCACTGGTGCTGCCATACATGGGGACCGTTGTCTACGCCATTCTGCGGCCGGCCGAGTATCTGGCCGAGGCGCAGGAGCGCGAACTGGAGGTGCGGGCTATGGAGCAGGAGCTGCAGGTGATGCGCGCCTGTCCGTCCTGCGGGGAGCTGGTGAAGCCGGAGTATGTCGCCTGCCCCAACTGTCGGCGTACGCTGCGTTCGCTGTGCCCGTCCTGCAACCGAGTGCAGGAACCAGGGTGGAGACTCTGCCCCTATTGTGGATACGACCCCAAGAGTCTGCGGGTGCCGCCCCCGGTCGATCCGGTTCCGGAATTCCAGCCGGTCGAAGACCACGAATAACGCGTTGTCCTGGTGTGTGAAGCGCGCAGTCGCGCCGGATCTGTGGAGGATGTTGTGATCGAGCGTACTTTGGTGCTGGTCAAGCCAAGCGGCGTAGCCCGGGGGCTCATCGGCGAGGTCATCAGTAGGATGGAACGGCGGGGGTTGACCATCAAGGTGGCCCGTTTGCTCGTGGTCACCCCTGAGATGGCGGCCAGGCACTATGCCGAACACAAGGGCAAGGGCTTCTACGACGAGCTGGTCGAACACATCACTTCCGGGCCCATCTTCGCGATGGTGGTGGAAGGCCCGTCGGCGGTCAAGGTGGTGCGGCGCATGATGGGAGCGACCAACCCGCTCGAGGCCGATCCGGGTACGGTCCGGGGCGACTTCGGACTGGACATGAGACGGAACGTTGTCCACAGCGCCGATAGCTTGGAGAGCGCCGAGCGGGAGATCGCCATCTTCTTCCCCGAGGGCGGCGAGCTACGGACCTGAGGCGCAGGCAACTCTGAGCGCCTCCGGGGCTGCGATCCTAGGCCCGAGCCTGTCTGGACCGGATCTGCCTGTGGATCATCTGCACCCTTTCCCCCCGGATTTCCGTCTCATTCTGGCTTCGCAATCACCGCGGCGTCATTCGCTGCTCCGTGACATAGGCGTGCCGTTTACCGTGGTGCCGTCGGGGGCCGACGAAGCGACCACCGGTGGCGACGCCCGAGAGCTGGCGAGAAGTAACGCTGAAGCCAAGGTGCGCGGGGCGTCGTTGCCGAGCAGTCTCGAACCGGGCGCGTTCGTGCTGGGGACCGACACCTTGGTGACCGTCGACCGGGTCGTGATGGGCAAGCCCGCTTCGGCCGGCGAGGCACGGGGCATGCTGGCCGCACTGGTGGGTCGTACTCACCAGGTGGTCTCGGGGGTGGCGCTTTTGCGGAGGCCGGGTCGGGGTCCTATTGGTCGGCCGGAGGCGTTCCGAGCGGGGGTGGCGGTGACCGAGGTGACGTTCGAGTCCTTGGACCGCGGCCAGATGGAAGCCTACCTGGCCTCGGGGGAGTGGAAGGGCAAAGCCGGGGCTTACGCGGTTCAGGGCTTGGCGGGAGTCTTTGTGTCGGGGGTGCGCGGCGAGTACAGCAATGTGGTCGGGTTGCCCTTGTGCCTGCTCTTTGGGTTGTTCAGGGATCTCGGGTTCGATCTATTGCGGAGGGAGTGGCTGTGAACGGGCCTGCGCCGAAGTTGTCGTCATCACTCCGTCTCAATGAGTATAATGGGCGCCACGTGCCCGGGGACCTTCGGGGTGCGGGCGCGCTGATCGCACACATGGAGGGAATGCGATAGCCTTCATCGACTTCATCACCGGCTTCGCCGGAAGAGATATGGCGGTGGACCTCGGCACCGCTACCACGCTGGTGTACGTGCGGGGACGGGGTATCGTTCTTTCGGAACCCTCCGTGGTAGCCATTGACTCTCGTTCCGGCGACGTGCTGGCAGTGGGGACCGACGCCAAACGCATGCTGGGCCGCACGCCCGGCACGATCACAGCCATCAGGCCTCTCAAGGATGGCGTTATCGCCGACTTCGACGTCACCGAACAGATGCTGCGTCATTTCATCCAACGCGTGCATCAGAATCGGTGGGCTCATCCCCGTGTGGTTGTTTGTGTGCCCTCAGGAGTCACCGGGGTGGAGCGCCGTGCTGTAGAAGAGGCCACCATCAGCGCCGGCGCACGGGCCTCATACCTCATCGAGGAGCCGATGGCCGCAGCCATCGGGGCAGGTCTGCCGGTGGCCGAGGCTACGGGCAGCATGATAGTCGACATCGGTGGCGGCACCAGTGAGGTCGCCGTTATCTCTCTGGCCGGGATCGTTGTTTCCCAGTCGATCCGAGTGGGCGGAGACGAGTTGGACGAAGCGATCATCGAATACATCAAGAAGGAATATAAACTCATGATCGGCGGGCAAACCGCCGAGGAGCTCAAGCTGGAGATCGGGTCGGCTTACCCACTCGAGCATGAGGAACAGGCGGAGATCCGCGGGCGAGACCTGGTCACCGGTCTGCCCAAGACCCTGGTGGTCTCTTCGGAGGAGATCAGGGAGGCCATCGAAGAACCGGTAGCCGAGATCATCGACGCCATCAAGGGGACTTTGGACAAGACGCCGCCCGAATTGGCTTCCGATGTCATGGACCGGGGGATCATGATGGCCGGCGGTGGCTCACTGCTCCAGGGCATGTGCGAGCGTGTGCGGGAGGAGACTCAGATGCCGGTCAATCTGGCCGAGTCTCCCCTCACCTGCGTGGCGGTCGGCTCCGGCCGGTCGCTGGAAGAGTTTGATACGCTCCACCAGATGTCACAGAGGGCGAAGAGACGCCGCTACTAAGTAGCGGGGGTCATCATGCCGCGTAACAAGTTAGCCTGGCGAAGAGGCGTCTTCGTCATTCTGATTCTCGCTTCCTTGGCGCTGCTCACCTTGTCGTTCCGCCAGACGGAGTCGGGTCCCGTGCACGCCGTGCAGGAGGCCGGAGCGAGTCTGCTCTCACCGCTTCAGTCCTGGGGCGCCAAGGTGGCGGAACCGTTCCAAGATGGCTATCAGTGGCTGAAGACGCTCTGGTCTGCCCACCAGCGCGCGGAGCGTCTGGAGGAGGAATTGCAGATCCTCAAGGGGGAGGCCATAAAGCTCGAGGAGCAGGGAGAAGAGAACCTGCGTCTAAGAGGTCTGCTCGACCTGAGGGACAAAGGGACATACCCGGATGGAACGGATTTCAAGGTCGCCCGAGTCATAGGTAAGTCTCCGACTCGCTGGCAGGCATGGGTGCAGATTGATCTGGGGTCCGCCGACGGGATACGGGCCGGACTACCGGTAGTGGGAGCCACCCCTGCCGCCGGCGAAGTTCTGGCCGGCAAGGGATTGGTGGGCAAGATACTCTCGGTCACCGAGCACACCTCGCAGGTGCAGCTGATCACCGACTCCGAGTCCAGCGTCATGGCCAAGATCCAGGGGTCCCGTGCGGAAGGGATAGTAGAGGGGTCGGTATCGGGAGACCTCATCATGGACTACGTGGACCGCGACGTAGTGGTCGAGTCCAAGCTGGTGATCGTGACATCCGGCTACGGTCCCGTCTACCCGGCCGATATCCCCATAGGGATCGTCGCCAGTGTGGGGGAGGAGGACGTCAACATCTATAAGGAGATCGAAGTGCGGGCCTTCGTCGACTTCCGTGTGCTTGAGGAGGTCATGGTACTGATCCTGCCGGAGGGGACGACAGCCTCCTCTACCTGGACCACCGCCGCCCCCACCTCGACGACCACTGCCCCCACCTCGACGACCGCCGCCCCCACCTCGACCACCTCCACCCCGGCTACCACCGTGCAGCCGGGCATGGGACGGTAGCGATGTTCCGGGTGCAGCTGATCGCCGCCGGCAAGGCTCTGCTGCTGATCGTTCTTGCTGTGGCGCTGCAGGTGCTGGTCGTCTCACGGGTGAGCGTTCTCGGGGTGACTGCCGACATCTTCCTGATCTTCACCGTGGTGGTAGCCATGAGCCGGGGCTCCATGCACGGCGCCATCTTCGGCTTTGTGGCGGGGATCATGGCCGATATCGCCTTCATGGAGACCCTAGGCCTCCGGTCGTTCATCTACGTGTTGACCGGATACCTTGTGGGGATGGCGGTTCTTCGCTTCGGCACCACGAATGCTTGGGGCGTGTTGCTCGTGGCCGGGACAGCTTCGTTGGTCGCCCAAATGCTGTACGGCATAGTCCAGTACGCCATGGGTCCCAGGGCGGGATTCTTCACCATGGTGGCTGCTCAGATCTTGCCTGAGATGGTCCTTGATGCCTTGATAACCGTGCCGGTCTATCTGCTGTTGGCACGCCTACGGGTGATCCCAGTGCACAGGGCGGGAGTGGGGGCGGCGAGGAGCGGAGCAGAATGATTCTTGAGCCGATCAAGAAGAGACGGCCGGCGGAGGACGACTCCTTTCTGGGTATCCGGGTGGGGGTACTATTGCTCGCCGCGTTGCTATTGTTCAGCGTCCTCGCCTTCCGGCTCTGGTACCTTCAGATCCTCTCTGGCGACGCGTACGTGCGGTTGGCAACGGTGAACCGGGTACGCACCGTCGTGGTGGAAGCTCCTCGAGGGGTCATCTACGATCACAGCGGTAAGGTGATCGTGGACAACCGCGCCGGACTCAGCGTCGGGTTGCTACCCATGGACATGTACGACCCGGAGGAGGAGCCTGACGAGTTCCAGGATGAGATCGCGAGGCTGGCGGAACTTCTGGAGATGGACCAGGCCCAGCTACTGGAGGATTACGACCGGGCCAAGCGAGACGCATACATCACCTACGTCGTAGAGCAGGATGCTACTGAGGAAACGGTGGTGGCCTATCTGAAGGAGCACGCTCCGGACTTTCCGGGTGTGAAGGTGGAGAAGACCTACCTCCGCCAATACCCGTTCAAGGCAGTTGCCACTCATTTGCTTGGATACGTCGGTGAGATATCGGAGGCCGATCTCGACCAGGAACAGTTCGCCGATCTCACGGCGGGAGTCCATGTGGGCAAGGACGGGGTGGAACGGACCTATGACTCGTATCTTCGGGGTACCGACGGCTGGAAGCGAGTGGAGGTGGACGCCGCCGGTCGGCCGATAAGATTCATCGAAGACGTAGCCGCGGAGTCCGGCTTCAACCTGGTGCTGACGATTGATGTGGACCTGCAGAAGGCGGCCGAGGATGCCATAGTCGAAGGCATACAGAGGGCCCACGTGGACGGGTACACCGAGGCAGCGGGCGGAGCCGTGGTCGCTCTCAATCCTCACACGGGGGAAGTTCTGGCGATGGCTTCCTATCCGGATTACGACCCGTCGGTTTGGGTGGGGGGTATCGCGGCCGATAAGTATGCGGAGCTCATCGAGCCCGAGGCCAACAACCCCTTGTTCAACCGGGCCATCAACGGGTTGTATCCGGCAGGCTCGACCTTCAAGCCCTTTGTGGCGGCGGCGGCTCTCGACGCCGGCGTGGTCACGTGGGACACCATCATCAGTTGTAGCGGCACGTACACGGCGGCGGAGCAGACCTGGAAGGACTGGACTCTGGATGGGCATGGAGATATGAACCTGGTGTCGGCCATCGCGCAGTCGTGCGACGTCTACTTCTACAACCTTGGACACATGTTGTGGGAGCAGGCCGGCCAGCCTCTGCAGGAAGGGCTGCGCAAGTTCGGCTTCGACTCTAAGACGGGGATAGATCTTCCCGGGGAGACGAATGGGACTCGGGTTCCCGACAAGATCTGGAAACGTGAGACCGGTAAGACTGCTGAGGAGCAGGCCTGGAAGCCCGGCGACGAGATCAACCTAGCCATCGGCCAAGGGGACCTGCTGGTGACCCCCTTGCAGTTGGCGGTAGGACTGTCGGCGATCGTGAACGGCGGCGACGTATGGGTCCCGCAACTGGGGTTACAGATCACCGACGTCTCCGGGAGGATCATCCACCAGTTCACCGACGAGAAGGCGGGCCAACTCGACATATCCGAAGACCTTCTGAACAAGATCAGGAGGGGCATGCGGCTGGTCACGTCGGACCCATCGGGCACCGCCTACAATGCGTTCCGAGGGTTCCCGGAAACCGTGGGCGGCAAGACCGGCACGGCCCAGAAGGCCCCCGATGCCGACTACGCACTCTTCATCGGATACGCTCCGGCCGGCGGCGAGAGCGAACCTGAGATCGTTGTGGCGGCCGTGATAGAGCAGGGTGGGCATGGGAGTTCCGTAGCGGCTCCCGTGGTACGCAGGGTCATGGAGGCGTACTTCGGATACCAGCCGGGCGGGTCGGAAGTTGTCCCGATGACGGAATAGGCAGGGCGGAGCGTATGGCGGGACGTAGGGAGAGATCGTTGAAGGTGTTGCAGGTGCCGGGAGACCGCCGGCAGCCGCTCGGCTTCTCCGTGGGTAGTTACCTCAAGAGCATGGACTGGATCTTGCTCGGGGCGACCCTCGCCCTGGTGGTCTACGGTCTGTTTATGCTCTATGCAGCCACCCACGAGGATCCCACCTTGTCCACTCCCTTCTACTACGTGCGCTCTCAGTCGGTCGGTCTCGCTCTGGGACTTGTGTTCTTGGTGACCCTCAGCGTCATCAACTACAGGTGGTTCGCCCGCCGGCAGATCTACATATACGCCGCCGGTTTGATTCTGCTGGTTCTCACGCTGTTCGTAGGCAAGGGCGAGGAGACGGTGGGGGCCAATCGCTGGCTGGAGTATGGAGGCTTCAGGCTGCAGACGGCTGAACTGGTCAAGTTCATGCTCATCGTGTCACTGGCGGCGGTGTTGGCCGAAGGCGCGGAGTTGCGGCACAGGTTTCGCTTCGTCGTGATGTGCATCATCTACGTGTTGGTGCCCGGCGTGCTGATCTTCCTTCAGCCCGACCTGGGGACTTCACTGGTCTTCGTGGCCATCCTCTTGGTCATGTTGGTCGTCTGGGGCATCCGCCTGCCTCACCTGGGGATCTTGCTGGGCGCGGGCATAGCCGGGGTGGTGATGGTACTTCGAGTGCTTCCCACGGCCTTTGGCATCAGCCTGTTGAAGGACTGGCAGCTTGCGCGTCTCGAGGTGTTTCTGAATCCCGAGAAAGACGCCCTAGGGGACGGCTACCAACTCATCCAGAGCAAGATCGCCATCGGAAGCGGGATGTTCTCGGGGAAGGGTTACCTACAGGGGACCCAGCACAACCTCAGCTTCCTGCCTGAGAGACACACCGACTTCATCTTCGCAGTGGTGGGGGAGGAGCTGGGCTTTATGGGCGCCGCTCTCATGCTTGGGCTATTCGTAGTCATCGTGTGGCGGGCGTTTCGTATCGCCCGGATGTCGAGCCACCTTTACGGTACCTTGATAGCGGCCGGTATCGCGGGGGTGATCGTCTTCCAGGTGTTTGTCAATGTGGGGATGACCATCGGCATGATGCCGGTCACGGGGCTTCCGCTGCCGTTTGTGAGTTTCGGCAGCAGTTCCCTGGTAGTATTCTTGATGGCCATAGGATTGCTCGAGAGCGTTCACGTGCATTCCGTGGCCGGTCAGCCGAAGTGAGGGTCAAGGTACCCGGATTGCAGGGGGACTGAAAATGGCCAAGTTGCCATTGAACTTCACGAAGATCAGCGAAACCTGGAAAGAGGCCGGTGCGCAGGCGGCGCGGCCGGTGGAGGTTGTTCTGACAGGCGATCCGGAACTCATCGGTCTTGCCCAGGAACGGTTCTCCCTGGGGGGCGCGATGCCGGTGACCCGGCCTGAGCCGGTGTCGCGAGCGGCGAGTCCGGCCTCCGAGCCGGGAGATGTCGTCGTGGTTTTCGTGCCGGGCGGGAATGACGTCGAGATCCGCGCCTTGCTGGAGCAGGGTGGGGCAAAGAAGGGGACCATCATCGCGGTAGACGAGGGTGGACAGGCTACCGGCAAGAGCACCTATCTGGGCAGTGGGTACACCCGTCTGTCGTTCGCGGACACACCGGCCGGATGGCGCCGTTTGTACGGGTTGTGCGCGAAGGAGGCCGGTAACCGGGTGGTGGCACTCGGCAACCGGTACCCGGTGCTCAAGGAGGCCGCGGCGCGCGAAGTGGTACACCGGACGTCCGGGCAGAACGCTCTCATAGGGCTGGCTTTCTTCGCCCGCGGCGCGGACATGCCGGCCATGACGCTCAACCAGGCCAGGATGGTGCTTTCCATCGCCGGAGTGTATGGAGAGGCCATCGATCGCGAGCGGGTGGTCGAACTGGCCGGCGTGGTGGGGACGGGTTTTGCTCTGCGGGCAGTGGGGCGTCGCTTGTCACGATCGAGTCCACGTCTTGGTTGGGCGGTCAAGGCCGCCATCGGTTACTCGGCCACCAGGGCGATGGGAGCGTTGGCCACCCGGTACTTCGCGAAAGGCGCTCCCGTCTCCACCAGCCGGGTGGTAGCTCTCGCCGGCTCGCTCAAGCGTTGACCGAAACGGCCTATCAGCGACATTTCGAAGACGTTCTCGGTCGTATCCGTCAGCCTGCCCGTCTGATAGGCGGCGAATTCGGAGCGGGTGCCGGCTTCAGTGAGGATCCGGGGGAGCTGCGTGTGGTGCTGGGCTTTCCCGATACCTACGAGATAGGGATATCGAACCAGGCCATCCAGATCCTGCACCATCTGGCCCGGGAGATGCAAGGGGTGGCTGTCGAACGCACCTACTTGCCTTGGGTCGACGCCATCGCTGCGCTGCGGGAGAGGGGCCTTCCTCTTCTGACGATGGAGACATGGAGCCCTGTGGTCTCGGCGGATGTCTTAGGCCTAACGATCCAACACGAGTTCAACTACACGAATCTCCTCGAGATGCTCGATCTGGCCGGCATCCCTCTGCACTGGGAAGACCGGATGGACGGGCATCCCCTGGTGTTGGCCGGGGGTCCGGCCTGCGCCAACTTCTTGCCACTAAGCCGCTTCTTGGACGCGGTGGTGGTGGGAGACGGGGAGGAGGTGTTCCCGGAGATCCTCAGACTACTGGCTGCCTGCAGGCGTGAGGGAGCATCCCGAACCGAGACCAGAAGCCGGCTGACCGGCGTTGACGGTGTCTTCGTGCCTGGGCTCAGTCGGCGGGTGGTCCGCAGGGCCATCCTCCGCTTGGAGGGGGCGCCCTATCCGAAGGAGTGCTTGGTCCCCTTGACCGCGGGAGTGCACGATCGGGCCTGGGTGGAGATCATGCGGGGCTGCACCCGGGGGTGCCGGTTCTGCCAGGCGGGGATGTGGTACCGGCCGGTGCGGGAGAGGTCTATGGCTGAGGTTCTGCGGATGGCGGCAGAGCAGCTCTCGAACAGCGGTCATCAGGAGCTGGCTCTGGCCTCGCTCTCCACAACCGACTACTCGTGCATCGAGCCGCTTTTGCAGAGCACGGCGGCAACCCATCCCGAGGTGCGGATATCGCTGCCGTCCTTGCGGGTCGACAGCGCAGCCGTGCGGTTGGCTGCGCTGGCCTCGCCGACAGGTCCTTCTCTCACCTTCGCACCAGAAGCCGGCAGCCAACGGATGCGCGATATCATCAATAAGAACGTGACGGAAGACGACATCTTCTCCGCCGCAGAGGAGGCGTTCCGAGCGGGCCGAACGACTCTCAAGCTGTACTTCATGATAGGTCTCCCATTTGAAGAGGATGCCGACATCATCGCCATCGCCGACCTATGCCTGAGATTGCGCGACCTGGGCCGTGGCATCCTGGGGGCCCGAGCCAACCGGCTGCAGCTGAACATCAGCGTCAACAACTTTGTACCCAAACCTTTCACTCCCTTCCAGTGGGCCGGCATGGCCGCTCGAGAGACCCTGTTGCGCCGGCAGGGCCTGCTGCGCTCCCGGCTGAGGAAGCCGGGTGTGCGGGCCGTGTTTCATGAGGTCCTGAAGAGCTACCTGGAGGCAGCTCTCGCGAGGGGCGGTGAGGAGTTGGGGGCCGTGATCGAGGGCGCGTGGAGACGGGGAGCCCGCCTCGACTCCTGGACGGAACAGTTCCGAGCTGACGCTTGGGATTCCGCCTTTGAGGAGGCGGGCACGTCGGCAGAGAGGCTGGCGACCACGGTCATCGAGCGGGAGACGGCCTTGCCGTGGGACGTCATCGCCGGAGTGGTGGAGAAGAACTTCCTGTGGGAGGAATGGGAGACGGCGAAACGGAGGGAGCTCACCCCCGACTGCCGATGGGATCGTTGTTCCTCTTGTGGGGCGTGCGACGCACCGCCCCAATACGACCTGGCTGCAGGCTCGTTCGGTCACGCGGCCGCCGACTCGACCCTCGGGCCGAACGGTGACCCAGGCCACCTCTGGGGCTCCGGTGATATCGACAGCCACGCCGAACCCCGACGCTACGTCGCCACCTTCTCGGTGACCGGCAGAGGGCGCTACCTCGGCCATCTCGATAGGGCGGAAGTCTTCCGCCGGGCCGTTCGCAGAGCGGGAGGTCGGTTGGCGCAGTCCGGGGGCATGCGCCCCAAGCCGCTTCTGAGTCTGGCTCTTCCCCTGGCCGTGGGGATGGAGGGGCGCCGGGAGTTGTGTGAGTTCCGGCTGTCTGAAGACCCGGGTCCCGACTTTGCCGCCCGTCTGGCGACATCCTTGCCGGACCACATGCTGTTGGTGGCAGTTGAACCCTACGACGGCACCCGGTCGGTGCCGGCGCGTGTAACGGCGGCTTCCTATGAGGTAGAGGTGGCGGAGGCGGCCGGCCTGCCGGCCGCCTCCGCCACCCAAGAAGGCACCCGGGACGACATGGGTAGAGCCCGAGGCGACGATCTCTGTGCCGCCTTGGATGCCGCGGCTGATCGGTTCGCCCGTTCCCAGGAAGTCCTCGTGGAGGAGACGCGGGAAGGGAGGGCCCGGCTGGTAGACGTCAAACGCTATGTTGACGCCGTCGCCGTGAGACGGGCTGATGGTGGATGGTGCACGCTGGCGTTTCGGGCGAGGGTGAGCCCCGCGGGGGCGGTTCGGCCCGAACGCGTCGTGGAGGCTCTGGCTCAACTGGTCGGTATCGAGTTGGAGGTCGGGAGGATCGAACGGATAGAGGTCCATCTCTCTTGATCGAGGCGCGCCCATGAGGCAGCTGGTGGTTTCCCGCGATGCCCTGGAGACACGGGTGGCGCTGCTGGAAGAGGGCCGCATGGCCGAACTGTATGTGGAACGGCCCGGCTACCGGTCACTCGTGGGCAATGTCTATAAGGGCCGGGTGGAGAACGTACTGGCCGGTATGGACGCGGCCTTTGTCGATCTGGGGTTGGACCGCAATGGATTCCTGTACGTCGATGAGGTGACCTCCTCTGAGGGCCGCAGCGGCCAGACAAGGAAGATCACGAACCTGCTTCAGGGCGGGAAGGAGGTCCTGGTCCAGGTCACCCGCGACGCCATGGGGGGCAAAGGGCCGCGTCTTACCACCCAGATCGCAATTCCCGGTCGATATCTGGTCTATTTGCCGAAGACGTCGGCCTCAGGCGTCTCTCGGCGGCTGACCGATGCGGAGCGCGAACGACTGCGGCTGGTCTGCGCTGCGCTGGACGCGGCCCCTGGGGGTATGATCATCCGTACGGCAGCCGAGGGAGCGGATGAGGAGGCCATCGGCCGCGATCTGCGCTTCTTACAGCGGGTATGGGCAGGAGTGGAGCGCCGGGTGGCGACCTGCAGCGCTCCTTCGTTGGTCTACGCGGAGGCCGAATTGCCGATGCGGGCCGTCCGCGACCTGCTCGGACCGGAGTTCGGAGCGGTCCTGGTGGACGATCGCAAGCTATACCGGCGCTTGGTCAACTACCTTCGGGCGGTCTCCCCCGAGTTGGTCTATCAGGTAGATCTCCGTGAAGGGGAGAGCCCGTTGTTCGAACGGCTCGGTCTCGATGGGGAGGCGCGCGAGGCGCTGAGACGCCGGGTCGATCTCCCCTCTGGTGGCTACATCGTGATCGATCACACCGAGGCGATGACGGTGATAGACGTGAACACCGGCCGTTACGTGGGGAGACGCCACCTTGAAGACACCATCGTCCGGACCAACTCGGAAGCCTGCCGGGAGATCGTGCGCCAGCTCAGGCTGAGAGATATCGGGGGGATCATCGTCATCGATTTCATAGATATGACGGTTCAATCCAATCGGACCGCGATACTCATGGCCCTGGAGACCGAATTAGCCCAGGATCGCAGTAAGACCTACGTGGTGGAGGTCTCGCCGCTGGGCCTGGTCGAGATGACCCGCCAGAACGTCACACGGGGTCTGCGGGAGGTGCTCACCGTGCCCTGCCCGCGCTGCCATGGGGATGGTCATGTTCTCTCGCAGGATTCGGCCCTCATAGCCGTAGAGCGCCGCCTGCGTGCGCTGGCTCTATCGTCCGGTCTACCAGGTCTGCGGGTCGAGGTTCACCCCCAGATCGCAGCTCGATTGGTCGGAGGCGGAGAACCGTTGCTGTCGCGGCTGGAGGAGGAGACCGGCCGCCGCCTGTATCTGCACCTCGCCGACGACACTGTCGAACTCGATCATGTAGCGGTGGTGCCCGACTAGGCGCCCGATTAGAGCATGTCCGCTGCTGGGTCTGCGGGTGCGGGACCCGGTGTGGCAGGCCGTCGGCAACCCTGCTATACTGCCTTGCTCGTGGCCACCGCCCGTGTGGCCTTTGCCAACAGCACGAACGCGTACGAGGAGTCGGGATGTTCGCCATCGTCGAAGTCGGCGGTAAGCAGTACCGCGTGGAAGAGGGCCGGGAGGTCGTGGTCGACCGTCTCGATGCCGCCGAAGGAGCGACTGTCGGATTGCGCGCTCTTCTCGTGTCGGACGGGGACGATCTCCGGTTGGCCGGTAAGGATGAGCAGGGGGAAGTGAAGGCCCGAGTGGTGGAGCACTTCCGGGGACCGAAGATCACCATCTCGAGGTTCAAGCCCAAACGGGGTTGGCGCAAGAAGGCCGGCTTCCGTTCGGCGCTCACCCGCCTCGAGGTGCAGAAGATCGCGTAGGAAGGACAGGCAATGGCTCACAAGAAAGGTGGCGGGAGTTCCCGCAACGGCCGCGATTCCAACGCCCAGCGTCTGGGCGTCAAAGCCTTCGCCGGCGAGAACGTCAAAGCCGGGGAGATCTTGGTGCGTCAGCGGGGCACAAGGTTCCGTCCAGGTGTCAACGTGGGCATCGGCTCCGACGATACACTGTTCGCGAAAGCTGCCGGCCAAGTGGTGTTCTCCACGGGCAAGGCGGGGCGCGTCGTCAGCATTGTCACTGAATAACTCTCGGTAGGCAGTCCGCAGCCGGGCTCGCCTCTCCCTGGAGCCGCCCATGTTCTTCGATCACGCAAAGATTCATGTGGCGGCCGGGAATGGCGGGAACGGCTGTGTTTCTTTTCGTAGGGAGAAGCACGTCCCCCGGGGCGGACCCGACGGGGGTGACGGCGGCCGGGGGGGTGATGTCATCCTCGTGGCTGATCTTCAGAAGCGCGATCTCCAGGCTTTCAGGTACAAGGTCCATTTCAAGGCAGGCGCCGGCCGGCCCGGGCAGGGAGCCCGCAAGCACGGAGCGAATGGCGAGACCATCAGGGTACCCGTCCCCCTGGGGACACAGGTTTGGGCGGTTGATGAACCCGGCGACGAGAGCCAGGGTAGCTTGGGGGTCGCTGGGTTCTCCGCAGAATTCGAGGCTGGAGACGTCGGCGACACCGAGGGCGGATTGATCGCCGACCTGGTGCAGCCGGGTCAAGAAGTCACGGTCGTGCAGGGTGGTTCCGGAGGGCGAGGCAACGCCCGCTTCGTCAACTCGGTGCGCCAGGCGCCCAAGTTCGCGGAGTTGGGCGAAGGGGGAGAGAGCCGCTGGCTGCGGCTGTCGCTCAAGCTGATGGCCGATGCAGGACTGGCCGGCTTGCCCAATGCAGGCAAGTCATCGCTGTTGCGCCGTCTTTCTAACGCGAAGCCCAAGGTGGCGGCATATCCGTTTACGACCGTCGAGCCTATGCTTGGGGTGGTCGATTGGTCCGGCGAGGGTGACATGTTCACCCTTGCGGATGTGCCCGGATTGTTGGAGGGCGCCGCCGAAGGCGTGGGACTGGGACATGAGTTTCTTGCGCACCTGGAGCGGTGCCGGCTGCTCCTGCATGTGGTCGATTTGACCGGTTACTACGAGACCGAGCCACTGCAGAACTTCCATACGATCCTTGACGAGTTGAGCGCGCATGCTTCTACTTTGGCCGACAGACCTCAGGCCGTTCTGCTCAACAAGATTGACGCGGTTCCCGCCTCGTTGGTCCAAGAGCAGCGCCGACTGTTCGTACAGGAGATAGAGCGTATGCGCTCCGGTGGGCACCCGGCCTTCACCTACACTCTCGGTGAGAATGTCCCGAGTGCGGAGGATCTAGTCTGGCCGGTATCGGCCGCTACGGGTGCGGGGCTCGCCTCGCTGCTGCGCTGGGTAGGACCTCTTCTGAGGCAGTTGTGGGTGCCGGCAGCCGCACCCGTCACCGTTGAGGTCGATGCGGAGACCGTCGGCCAGGAGGGTCGCCACGTGGTCTATCGCCCGCTGGGGGCCCGAGAGGGCGCCTTCGTCGTGCGGCAAGAGAAGGATGGTTTCGTGGTCAGAGGGAAGGCGGTGCGCCGTCTGGTCAGCAGGTTCGATCTGACCAACGAAGACGCTATCCGGTATCTTGGTGAGCGGCTCGACCGGATGGGGGTGTATGCTGCATTACGGGCGCAGGGTGCCCAACCTGGGGACGACGTCGACATAGAAGGCTTCGCCTTCGAGTATCAGTAGGGGCATGGCGGTGGCAGGCAAGCGTTCAGGCAAGACGGTGGTTGTGAAGATCGGCTCCAGCACGCTGACCAGCGAACGGGGCACTTTTCGGCTGAACCCGGTAGCCGGTCTCGTTGCTGAGATCTGCGAGTTGCATGCTCAAGGCCACAGACTTCTGGTGGTCTCGTCCGGGGCGGTTTCCTCGGGCATGGGCGTGCTTCGCTTCAAGCGACGTCCGTCGGAGATCGTCGATCTGCAGGCGGCGGCCGCGGTGGGGCAAGGGCGCCTCTTCCACATCTATACGGAGTTGTTTGCCCATGAGAGCGTGGTCACGGCTCAGGTCCTGCTCACGGCATTTGATGTGGCGGCCCGCACTCAGTACCTCCATGCCCGCAACACCCTCAAGCGCCTGCTTGATTGGAGGGTGGTGCCGATAATCAACGAAAACGACACCACGGCAACCGACGAGCTCTGCTTCGGCGACAACGACGCCCTGGCTGCGCAGGTGGCGCTCCTAGTCAAAGCCGACCTGCTGATTCTGCTGACCGATATCGATGGACTCTATACAGCGGACCCCCACGAGGATACGCAGGCCCGCCTTATAACCAGCGTGGAAGATCCGGGAGAGCTCGAATGTGTGCGTATCGGCCACACCGGGGTCCTAGGGTCGGGCGGTATGGGGAGCAAGATCAACAGCGCCCGGATCGCGACAAGCGGAGGCGTGGAGACGGTCATCGCTCGAGGCACCCGTCCCGGGGTGCTGGAAACCTGTCTTGCCGGTGAGGATGTGGGCACCCGTTTCAAGTCTCGCCCGCTGGGGTTGCCCGACTACAAGTTATGGCTTCTTTATGGCAAACCCGCTCAGGGCAGGGTCACCGTGGACGCGGGAGCCGTCAAGGCTCTGCGCGGCAAGGGCAGTTTGCTGCCGGTGGGTGTGACCGGTGTCGATGGGGACTTCGCCGTGGGAGACGCGGTCATGGTTGTGGACGAGGATGGGGTGGAGCTGGCCAAGGGGTTGGTCACCTACTCGAAGAAGGATCTGGATAGGGCTAAGGGTCTCCAGAGCAGCCGGGTGGCGGAGATGTTCCCCCAGGCATCGCCGGAGGTAATCCATAGGGATCACATGGTACTTGTCTGTTAGTGGAGCAGGAGGGAAGTTGAAGACGAAAGACTACGCTATCCATGCCAAGCAGGCGTCTTACCGCCTGGCGACCGCCGATGCAGCCGTTAAGAATCGGACCTTGATAGCGATGGCCGAGGCCATCGAGCGGCGCTCCGGGGAGATCCTGCTCGAAAACGAACAGGATGTCGCGGACGGCCGCAAGAACGGGCTCTCTCCGGCCCTAATAGATCGGTTGTGGCTTGATGAGGGACGTCTCCGCAGCATCGCACGCAGTCTGAGGGATGTGGCGGCCCTCTCCGATCCGGTGGGAGAGGTAGTGTCGGGTTGGAAGACGCCCGAGGGGCTGGAGATAGAGAAGGTGCGGGTGCCCTTCGGGGTCATTCTGGTCGTGTATGAAGCACGTCCCAACGTGACGGTGGACGCAGCCGCTCTGTGTCTCAAGACCGGAAACGCCGTCATCCTGCGCGGCGGCAGCGACGCGTACCGCTCCAACCGCATCTTGGCGGAGGTCATCACCGGCGCGGCCATCGAGTCCGGTCTCCCGGGTGATTGCATACAGTTCGTCGCCGACAAGGACCGCGCCGCCCTGCTCGAACTACTCCAGCTCCGGGACCATATCGACCTGGTCATACCCCGCGGGGGAGAGGCGCTCAAGGAGTTGCTTCTGGAGCACTCGAAGGTCCCCGTCATCTATGCGGCCGGGGGCAACTGCCACGTCTATGTCGACGCGACCGCGGATGTCAAACAGGCCGTGGCCATCACCGTGAATGCCAAGTGCCAACGTCCCGGCGTGTGCAATGCCGCGGAGACCCTCTTGGTGCACGAAGCGGTGGCTGCGGAGTTCCTTCCGCTTGTGGTCAAGGCGCTCGGCGAACGCAAGGTCAAGCTGTACGCGGACCATCGGGCGCGGGAGATAGTGGGCGACACCGAGGTCAAACTCCTGCGGGCTACCGACAGGCACTATCACACCGAGTTCCTTGCTCTCGAGATGGCCGTTAAGGTGGTGGACAACCTGGAGGAGGCCGTAGAGCATATCGCTCAGTACGGGACCGGTCATTCAGAGGCCATTGTGACCCGGGATCTGGAAGCCAGCAGGCGGTTCGCGCAGGGGGTCGACGCCGCCGTCGTATATATCAACGCCTCCACCCGGTTCACCGATGGAGCCGTCTTCGGCCTTGGGGCGGAGATAGGCATCTCCACCCAGAAGCTGCACGCGAGGGGACCCTTGGCCCTGAGAGAGCTCACCTCGATCAAATACGTGGTGACCGGAAGAGGTCATGTCCGCTGAATCGCCTGCGCGGGGCGTCGGAGGCTGGGAGAAGATATGTATAGAGCGGGTCTTATAGCCGGACTGCGTGACCTGCCCGGACTGCGCTTGGGGATAATGGGCGGAGCCTTCGACCCCATCCACATGGCGCACCTGGTCACCGCTCAGGAGGCTCTGGCGGAGTTCAGCCTGGACCAGGTGTTGTTCATGCCCGCTGGAGATCCTCCGCACAAGAGCCGTCGCATGGCGCCGGCCGAGTTCCGGTATCTGCTCACCGAAGTGGCGACGGCCAGCAATCCCAAGTTCTCCGTCTCGCGCTACGAGATATCTCGAGAGCGGATCAGTTACACCGTGGACACTCTGGAGTATCTGGCCGGGGTGGTTCCCGCGGGGGCCGAGCTGTTCTTCATCACCGGGGCCGACGCTGTGCTCGACATCCTTACCTGGAAGGATCCTGTCAGGGTTCTCGAATTGTCGACTTTCATCGCGGCCACTCGGCCCGGGTACGATCTATCCAGGCTGTCAGGACTGCTTGAGAGCTTGCGGTCGACAACGGTAGGAATAGTGCCCGAAGCTCGAGTCAAGGTCTTGGAGGTCCCGGCCCTCGCCATCTCCTCCAGCATGATCAGAGAGCGGCTGCTTGCAGGCAAGACCATACGGTATCTGGTGCCGGAATCAGTGGCGCAGTTCATCGAGAAGAGCGGACACTACGCCTCTGCCTGGCCGGGAGCGACCGCGGGAGGCTCATGACGATCGTGGGGGACGGCGGCACGTTGAAGGAGGTGCCGGAGCGCTCGCCGGCGGCGGGCTCCTCTGCGGAGCGACCTTCGCCGGACGGGAGTCCAGTGGGACAGGAGCCGGACGGGTATCCTCCGGAGGAGAGCGTCCTACCGGGGCGCCCGGGGAGTGACTCGGCGGGCGCCAGGCAGTATCGGTCGCGATCGGAGCGTCGTACCTACAGGCGGGCCGTACGCAGGCGCAAGCTGCGCAGGCGTATAGGGATCGTCTTCGCCGGGACCGTTATCGTAGTGGCGGTGGTTGTTGCTCTCTTCCTTCTCCTGGGGGGTCCCGAGATGGAAGAAGTGGTTGCGACCACGGTTCCGGTGGGCAACCCGGACCCGGATGCGCTGCTGGTCATCGAACAGGACGGCGCGATACCGGTGATGCTTCTATTCCATCCCCGGGAGGCGACAGGGGTCGTCCTGGCTATGCCGGGTCTGACTCTGCTCAAGACCTCTGAAGGCTTCAAGACGCTGGCCGAGCTCCAGTTGGTTGGTCAGGAGGAGACCCTGCAGACGGCCCTTGCAGAGGCGTTGCAGGTGCAGATAGGCGCTCCGGCTACAGTGGAATGGGCCGCACTACTCGAGGCCGCTGAGCGCTCAGAGATCGCCGGGCCCGCGCCGGAGACACTGAGCGGAGACGCAGGTGAGGCGTTGCGTGTGGGCCGGCTTGTACTTGCGCTGGTGGGCGCGGGTGCAGGTTCCGAGGGGGCGCAGGTGTGGGCCGGGGTGCCCCTGGGTGGTGACGCCGAGGGCTTCCGGGAGGCTCTTGGGGCCAGTGGACGGGAGGTGGGGGCAGGCGGATGGGACGCGGCGGAACTCACGGGACGACTGGTGGAGGGGACGGGGTTCCAGTACCTGGAACCGGATGTGCAGATGGCCAGAGCTTTGCTGACGGGCACGACCGAAGCGACGGGCATCAGTCTGCAGGTCCTCAATGGCTCGGGAGAAGTGGGTATAGCCCAGGAGGTGGGCGCGTTGCTTGGACAACTGGGGTACACCATGCTGCCCGCCGGTAACGCCCCGGGCTTTCCGGATGTGGAGCAGACCCGCATCGAGACTTCGCCCGACGCGGTGGCTCATGCCCGGCAGGTGCGGGCGTTGCTGGGAGGGGGGCTCTTGGATGAGGAGCCCTCTTTGGAGAGTGGGCAGGTCGTTGTGATCCTGGGAAAGGACTACGTCCTTCCGGCCACGACTTCGACCGGTCCTGTAGACGAGGAGGCGCCGTGAGCGGCGACCCTTTGGAGCGGTACAGCAGGCAGATTCTAGTGCCGCAGATCGGCAGGGCGGGCCAGGAGAGACTGTCCGCCGCCAGGGTGGGACTGGTGGGTTGCGGAGCGCTCGGTTGTGTCATCAGCACTCACCTGGTCCGCGCCGGGGTAGGCTTGGTGCGCATCGTCGACAAGGACTGTCCCGAGATCCACAACCTGCACCGGCAGATTCTCTTCACCGAGGATCACGTAGCCCGGCGCATTCCCAAGGCGGAGGCGGCCGCGGCGGTCTTGTCGGGAGCGAACAGCCAGGTGGCGGTCGAGCCGGTGGTGGGCGTGATAGACGAGAAGACACTGCCCAGGTTCGCGGAAGATCTCGACCTTCTGGTCGACGGCACCGATAACTTTCCCACCCGGTTCGTCATGAACGACTATGCGGTTCGACGGGGTATGCCCTGGGTCTACGGAGGCGTGATCCGGACCAGTGGCATGTCCATGACCATCCTCCCGGGCGACGGACCCTGTCTGCGGTGTCTGGTGCGGGAGTTGCCCCGACCGGAGCATTCACCCAACGCGGATGTGGCTGGGGTGCTGAGTACCACGGTGGCGGTGTTGGCCAGCATTGAGGCCGGCGAGGTCATCAAGCTCATCGTCGATCCGGATGCCAGAAACAAGGGATTGGTGCTGCTGGATATTTGGGATCTGACTCTGGATCGGATCGAAGTGCCGCGTGACCCAGACTGTCCCTCGTGTGGGGGTTTATGAACAGCCGAGAAGACACGAGCGCCGAACAGGCAAGGATGGAGCGGCTCAGACAGATCCTGCAGGAGTCGGCACCACTTCTGGTAGCGTTCTCCGGAGGCGTGGACTCCGCCTTCTTGTTGAAGACGGCCTTGGATGCGGTGGGGCCTGCGGCGGTCGTGGCTGTGACCGCCCACGGGGATGTGCACACGGCTGAGGAGTTGGAGGCAGCGCGCTCGGCTGCGGCGCAGTTGGGAGCCCGTCACCTGATCATCCGGACCGAAGAGCTTTCCATACCGGGTTTCGCCGATAACCCACCCGAGCGCTGCTACCTCTGTCGCAAAGAGATGTACGCGATGTTCATAGAGGTGGCCCGGGCTGAGGGCATGGCCACGGTTGTGGACGGAGCCAACCGGGACGACCAGATGGACTACCGGCCGGGGTTGCGGGCCGCCGCGGCCTTGGGAGTGCGCAGCCCTTTGGCCGAAGTCGGTTATGGAAAAGAAGAGATCCGCCGGGCGGCTCGGGATCTGGGACTCTCCAGCTGGAATCTCCCGGCCTCAGCCTGTCTGGCCTCTCGATTCCCTTATGGGGAGACGATCACGCTGCCCAAGCTCCATGCCGTGGCTGAGGGTGAGCGCTTCCTGAGAAGTCTTGGATTCTCCGTCGTCCGCCTGCGGCATCATGGTGAAGTCGCCCGCATAGAGGTCACTGAAGCGGACATGAGCTTGGCCCTGGGCGACTCCGTCCGCCGTGCTATTGTTGAACACCTGCGCGCATCGGGTTACGTGTACGTGACCCTTGATCTGGAAGGCTTTCGGAGCGGTAGCCTCAACGCGGTTCTGCCGCGGCCGGAGGGAGAGGAACAGGCGTGAGAGTGCTGAAGGCTGGTGCAGCCAATGCCCGGATGCCCATCGGGCAGAGCGGATTCAGCCGGACATAAGTTGATGACGCACACGATTCCAGGAATCCACGACTCCGGGCCGGCCGGAGATCTCAACGAGCAGCAGCGCGAGGCGGTCTTTCACAGCGGAGGGCCTCTGCTGGTCCTGGCCGGCGCGGGTTCGGGCAAGACGCGCGTGCTGACCTACCGTCTTGCCCATCTCATCCAGAGCGGCCAGGTTAGGCCCCATCAGACCCTAGCTATCACGTTCACCAACAAGGCGGCCGGAGAGATGAGGGAGCGCGTGGCGGGGCTCCTCGGTTCCCTCTCGGGCTGGATGTGGGTTTGTACCTTCCATTCGGCCTGCGCCCGCATGCTGCGTCGGGACGCCCCCCTGCTCGGCTACCGCGGCAACTTCACCATCTACGACGAGGACGATTCCACCCGGCTGATCAAGCACTGCCTCGAGGACCTCCGGCTCGACGTCAAGCGGTTCCCGCCTCGCGGGGTGCAGAATCTCATCTCCGACGCCAAGAACAAGCTCATCGATGTGGATGAGTTCGGGCGTCGTAACGGGGCATCCGCCGACGGCTGGGATTCCGGGGGCAGCGGGGACAGTGCGTCCGCGTATCTGGACATTGCCGCGCAGATCTATCGGCGCTACCAGGCCCGTCTATTGGAGCAGAACGCCCTGGACTTCGACGACCTGCTCATGCGCATGGTCGACATCCTGCGCCTCTTCCCGGAACGGCTGGAGTTCTACCGAGACCAATTCCGCCATGTACTCGTCGATGAGTTTCAGGACACCAACAGGGCTCAGTACCTCCTTGTGAAGTTGCTCACCGAGGAGCACCGGCAGGTGACGGTGGTGGGAGACGACGATCAGTCGGTCTACTCCTGGCGGGGAGCCGACATCCGTAACATACTCAGCTTTGAGGACGACTTCCCCGACACCAAGGTGGTGAAACTGGAGCAGAACTACCGTTCTTCCAGCACCATTCTGGATGCTGCGAACGCGCTGGTGGCTCATAACCGGGGCCGCAAGGCCAAGAACCTGTGGAGCGACCGGGGTATCGGCGAGCGGGTGACGGTGTTCGAGTGCCGGGACGAGCACGAGGAAGCGCGCCTGGTCTGCGAAGAGATCGTCACCCTTCTTCGTGACCAGCAAGCCTCGGACGTGGCCGTCTTCTACCGGGTTAACGCTCAGTCGCGGGTGTTGGAGGACATGTTGGTCCGCCAGGGGGTGGGGTATCGAGTTGTCGGGGGCACCAAGTTCTACCAGAGGGCGGAGATCAAGGACCTGTTGGCCTACCTGCGGGTGACGATGAATCTCGCCGACGATCTCTCTCTGCTCCGCATCATCAACACACCTCGGCGCGGATTGGGCGACGTAGCAATAGGTCGTCTGCAGGCCTACTCCGCGGAGCAGGAGGTGCCCCTCCGGTCCGCCCTCCTGCGGGCATCGGAGATCGCCGGTCTCGCCGCCGCGGCCGCCGCTGCGTGTGGGCGTTTAGGAGAAAGGTTCTTGGATTGGGCCGCTGAGGCGGAAGAGGGTAACTCAGTGGCGACGCTCGTGCGCCGCGTGCTTGAAGAAAGCGGCCTCACGGGGACACTCAAGGCTGAACGGACGCTGGAAGCCGAGGGCCGGCTGGAGAACCTAGAGGAGTTCGTGGGGGTGGCGGAGGAGTTCGACCGGATGAACCCACAAGGCACTCTCAGTGAGTTCCTGCAGGAGATAAGTCTCTACGCCGATATCGACAGCCTGGAGGACGGGCACCCCTCGGTGACGCTGATGACCCTTCACAACGCCAAGGGCCTGGAGTTCCCCGTGGTGTTCATCACGGGGATGGAGGAGGGACTCTTTCCTCACTCGCGTTCTCTGGACGAGCAACGGCTGGAGGAGGAGCGGCGGCTCTGCTACGTGGGCATGACCCGCGCCAAGGATCGCCTCTATCTCTCGCACGCGTTGAGCCGCACCTTGCACGGGGGAGGAGGCTATAAGCTCGCCAGCCGCTTCCTGAGGGAGATACCGGCCGAGTTGGTGGAGCATCGGGAGACGCTGGTATCTGCCCGGCAGGATCGGGGGGTGCGGGATTCCCGCTCCGCGAGTGGTCAGAGCGGGCCGTGGGCGCCCCGGCGCGCAGGCGCTGCACGTCCGGGGGCGGGTTCGCAGGCGGCCCACGGCCCTACCGTTGCTTCGAAGACCGCGTCGGGTGCGGGATTTGCCACGGGTGACAAAGTGGTGCATGCGAAATTCGGGGAAGGCGTGGTCCTAGGAGTGGAGCCCGGCGGCATCGTGCGCGTATTCTTCTCTGAGTCGGGTGAGCAGAAGAGGCTGCTGCTCGAATATGCTCCGCTTCGGCGTCTCTGACGCTCTTAGGCGTGGCGCTTGATATCATCGGTTTTCGCGCCGCCGGCACACCCAATCGCCGGGAGTTGGGGCGCGACTTCTGAGGAGCGAAGTCCGTGTGAAGCGCACAGCTCCGAGTCTTCACTTTGCGATCTGACGGGTGTCGGACTGACGTTTCTTGAGGGGTGGCGCACTGGGTCGACGGCCACCTGCCGAGCGGCGGCTTATGCAATGTACATTGCATTTATCAGTATCACATCGAATTATGCATCACCACGGGGTGAGTCCGCAGCCCTGATCGCCCGAGTCGGGGCCGGCCGACCCCCCCAGAATAGAGGAAATTGGAGGGAAATGAGGTATGAGGTGGGACAGAGTGGAGCAGAAGTATTGCATAGCGGAAGATTTTGGTCTAAAGTGGGGTCATGCAACGGGTATTGCTGGCAGGCGACTTCGACCACACCCTCGATCCCAAGGGACGGATCACTCTGCCTGCACGGTATCGTGATTACTTCCAGAGGGGCGCGGTACTAGTTCGACTACAGGATAACGAGCCCTGCGTCCGCGTCTACCATCCAGAGGCATGGGAGGAGTTTGACGCTAAGTACATCGAGCCGCTGAACGTATTCGAGAGCGAAGAAGACAGCTGGCGAGCGCGCAGCATCTACGAAAGCCTGGATCCCGTTGAACCCGACCGGCAGGGACGCGTGCTCATACCTTCCCAGAGGATCAAAGAGCTGGGACTCTCGGGTAAGGTCAAGATCATCGGTAACCGTACCCATCTGGAGATATGGAATCCGGAGACCTATGCGGCGCTGAAGGCTTCGAGGGGGCGCAAAGATGCCTAGTGCGGCGGCTTCATTCGTCACGGAGATGGCCATGGCTCACGTACCGGTTCTGACTAAAGAGCTTGTTGAGCTGCTGGATGTGCAGCCGGATTCGCGGGTGGTGGATTGTACCTTCGGTGCCGGAGGCCACGCAGCGGCCGTGGCGGCGAAGCTGAGCCCGAGCGGGGTGTTGGTCGCCTGCGACCAAGACCCCGTTGCCGAGGATTACTACATGGACCTCAGGCCGAGTCTCCGTTGCCGTTCCCGGTTCTACCTGGGCAACTTCGCCGATTCGTTGTCCGAGTTGCTGGAGAAGGGATTCCGGGCCACCCATGTCTACATGGATCTGGGTCTGAGCAGTATGCAGATCGACACGCCCGACCGAGGCTTCTCCTACAGCTATGACGCGCCGCTGGACATGCGCATGGACCCGGAGGGGCCGGTGACGGCGGCGGATATGGTCAACACCTGGTCGGAGGCTGCTCTGGCCGACCTGTTCGGTCGCTATGGCGAAGAGCGCTACGCTCGGCGGATCGCCCGAGCCATCGTTGCTCAGAGGTCGAGCAGGCCGTACGAGCGGACGGCCGAGTTGGTGGACACGGTCAAACGTGCCATCCCGACGCCGGCCCGTTTCGGCGCCGGCAATCCGGCCAAGAGGGTCTTCCAGGCTCTGCGTATCGAAGTCAACGATGAATTGAACAGCCTGCAGCGCGCGTTGCCGGCGGCCTTTGACCTGTTGGATCCCGGAGGCATCCTTCTGGTCATCGGCTTCCACTCTCTGGAGGACCGCATCGTCAAGCATTTCTTTGTCAGCAAGGTCCGACCCTGCACCTGTCCGCCTCGCTTCCCGATCTGCGTCTGTGGCAAGAAACCCACCGGGGAACTGGTCACCTCCAAGGCTGTGACGCCAAGCCCGGCCGAGCTGACATCGAACCCACGATCGAGTTCGGCCAAACTCCGGGCCTTGAGGAGACTCTGATGTCTGCCGATTCTCGCGCGACTTGGATCGACGCTTGGGAGAGAGGGACCGTTCCATCTGAGGCTGAGCTCAGGAGTGCGGCTCGGGTGGCCGCCCGCATGCGCTCTGCCCGCTACTACGGTCGCGAGGCGACCGCCCGTCTGCCTCAACCCGAGCATGATAGGCAGAGGAGTGAGGCTCTACCAGACCTTAAGGTGATTACGAGGCGTAGGCCTCGTTGGGGGCTGGCGCTTCTGGCTATGGTGTTCGTAGGGGTTCTGCTGGGTGCTCTGATCGTCGCCCCGGTGTTGGTGAGTTCGGCTGCGACGGGGCTCGAAGCTGAGGTGGGGCAGATGGAAGCTGAGGAGAGGTCGCTGGCCACGGCGACCTCCGCTCTCGCCGCACAGATATCGGCCTTGTCGTCGTCGGAGAGGGTGGCGGAGCAGGCGGAGCAGCTGGGATTGCGGCCGGCCGAGTCGGTCAGCTACATGCAGATCGGTAGTGATTCGCCGGCCATGGAGGGTGACACGACGGTAGCCGGTCGGTAAGCATGAGTCGGACCAATAAGAGGCTGGCATTGTTCATGGGGTTTGCCGTCGTCTTCTTGGTCGCGCTGTTTGCCCGCACCTTCTACGTCCAAGTCGTTGCGGCGCCCACTCTGGAGAAGAAGGGCGACGGCCAATCCATCAGCATCATCGAGCTGGAAGCACCCCGGGGCGTGATATATGACCGCACGGGCGAGGTCCTGGCGGTCTCTCGGACCCTTGCGAGCGTCTGCGTCGATCCAAGCCAGGTGGAAGACCCGGTGGCGGCCGCCGAGCAGTTGGCACCCGTGCTCGACCTGCCGCAGGCTGAGCTTCTTGAGAGGCTTGCCGGCGACGCCCAGTTTAGATATCTGGCCCGCAAAGTGGAACAGGCGGTCGGTGAGTCCGTGGAGGAACTGGCTATCACCGGGGTCAGCGTCCGTCCCGAGGTCAAGCGGGTCTATCCCAAGGGGGCATTGGGGCCTCAGCTGCTGGGGTTGGTCGGCGGCGATGAGGACAAGGGGCTGGCAGGTCTCGAACTGCAGTACGAGGACGTGCTGGCCGGCCGGCCGGGGGAGCTGCAGATCGTGACCGACCTGGAGGGAAACCGGCTCTCCACTGTATCAGTGGATGAGGCCGAGCCGGGTACGTCCATAACGCTGACCATCGACGCCGACATCCAGTACAAGACGGAGAGCGTGCTCACCGAGACGGTGGAGGAGTTCCAAGCAGCTAAGGCGTGCGCTGTAGTCCTTGACCCGGTTAATGGAGCCATCCTGGCCATGGCCAACACGCCCGTGTTCGACGCCAATGATTACGCGTGCTCCGACATAGACGAGTGCGATCGCCGCAATATGGCGGTGACCGACCAGTACGAGCCGGGCTCCACCTTCAAGATGGTGGTGACCGCGGCCGCCTTGGAGGCGGGGCTGGTGAGACCGGGCACAGTCTTCGAGCTGGGCAGAGATGTCACCATTTACGATGTGACCATCCATGAAGCTCACGAGAACGTCCCGGAGACCCGGAGGCTGACGGTGACCGAGATCCTGTCACAGTCGTCCAACGTGGGCGCGGTTAAGCTCGGCCAGGAGGTGGGCAAGACCCGCCTTATCGAGATGATCAAGAAGTTCGGTTTCACCGAGAAGCTCGGCATCGATTTTCCCGGTGAGGTCGACGGCCAGATGCGGCCGCCTGAAGAGTGGTACGGCACCACCATCGCCAACGTGCCGCTGGGTCAAGGCATCGCTGTGTCTCCTTTGCAGCTCGCCACCGCTTACGGAGCCATCGCCAATGACGGCCTCATGGTCCAGCCCCATCTGGTCGACGGCCTGGTGGAGCCCTGGAGCCGGCGGGTCGTGAGCGCGGAAGTTGCCGCCCAACTGAGGGAGATGCTTACGGTCACGGTGGAGGACGGCACCGGTAGGCTGGCACAGGTGGATGGGTACTTGGTGGCCGGCAAGACCGGGACCGCCCAGAAGGTGAAGGATGGGGGCGGTTACTACGACGATCGTCACATCGCCTCTTTCGTGGGCATGGTTCCCGCGGACGATCCCAAGCTGGTCATCTTGGTCACCGTGGACGATCCCGCCACCCAGCACTTGGGGGCATATGTGGCCGCTCCGGCGTTCGCCGAGATAGCGGACTTCGCCCTCAAACGGCTGGGCATCGCGCCCCCATCCGGCGAGTAGGGCCGAAGGCTGCCCGCCCGGCGGTCGAGACGGTCGCCCGATGATAGAATCCCCCCACGTGAGACTCAGTGAGCTATTTGCCGGTGTCGAGGGCTGGCGCCTGGCGGGCGCTGGCGATACCCCCATCACGTCGCTCACTTACCGGAGTGATAGGGCTCTCCCAGGTTGCCTGTTCTTCTGTGTGCCGGGGTTCGTACGCGACGGGCATGATTTCGCGGCGGATGCGGTGGAGCGTGGGGCGGTGGCACTGTGCTTGGAGCGTTCTCTAGATCTCCCTGTGGCACAGGTTCTGGTCCCGTCAGTGCGTCTTGCCATGGGTCCTGTGGCGGCGGCCTTCTATGATCATCCTGGTTCCCGGTTGGCCACCGTAGGTATCACGGGGACCAACGGCAAGACCACCTCGGCCTTTCTGATAGCGCACCTCCTAGATCGGCTGGGAATGCGGGCCGGGTTGATGGGCACGGTGGAGCGGCGGATCGGTGGACAGACGCTTGTGGCCGGTCGGACCACGCCGGAAGCGCTTGATGTCCAGCGAGACCTGGCTCAGATGGTGGAGGCGGGGGATAGGGCGGCCGTAATGGAGGTCTCCTCCCATGCTCTCGACTTGGGACGGGCCAGAGGCATCGAGTTCCGAGTGGTGGCGTTCACCAATCTCAGCCAGGATCACCTGGACTATCACAAGAATCTCGAGGACTATTTCGCGGCCAAGAGCCGTTTGTTCCTCGAACCCGGGTTCACGCGGCCGCAGACCGCGGCCGTCATCAATGTAAACGATTCCTTCGGCAGACGTCTGGCGCAAAGGATGGAGCGGGGCCGGGTGCTGAGTTTCTCCACCGCTCCAGTGCCGGAGTGGGGGCCCACGGACCTTGAGTTGACTGAGTGCTCCATCAATGCCGAAGGCACTCGAGGCACTTTGGTGATTCGAGGGACCGCCCTGGAAAGGATGTCCCTGCAGGCGCGGCGGCGGACGCCGGGGGAGAGTACAGGTGCGGTCTCGGCCGCCACAGCGGGGTGGGTATCGGGTGCCGGTGGTGGCGAGGCGCGTGTGGACGTGGCCACCCGGCTGGTGGGGGCCTTCAACGCCGCCAACGTGGTCACGGCCCTGGGGGTGGGTATCGGTCTGGGACTCGATATCGACCGGATGGTGGCGGCACTCCGTGACTTCGACGGTGTCCCGGGCCGAATGGAGCCGGTGAACGCCGGTCAGGACTTCGCCGTGTTGGTCGATTACGCGCACACCCCTGACTCCGTGGCCAGTGTTCTTCGGGCGGCTCGTGATATCACTGAGGGGAGGCTATTCGCCGTACTCGGTTGTGGTGGCGACCGCGACCGGACCAAGCGGCCGCTCATGGGCAGGGAGGCCGAGAAGGTGGCCGACGTGGTGGTGATCACGTCCGACAATCCCCGCAGTGAAGACCCATCGGCCATCATCGCCGATATTCTGGGAGGGCTGGAGGATCCTGGATCGGCGACGGTGCAACCCGACCGACGGGCGGCCATCCACACGGCGTTGGAACAGGCACGCACGGGCGACGTGGTCATGATCCTCGGAAAAGGTCACGAATCGGGTCAGGAGTTCGCGACTGAGACGGTGCCGTTCGACGACCGGAAGGTGGCCCGTGAGCTCCTGGACGTTCTCTTGGCGGAATCGGAATGATCCCACTCTCTGAGGAAGAGGCCGGTCGTGCACTTGACCTGGGAAGGCTGGATGCTCCGGTGGTTGGGGTCTCTATCGACAGCCGGTCGGTCCGACCAGGTGATCTGTTCGTGGCACTGCGGGGCGAGCGCTTTGACGGGCACGATTTTGTGGAGGCAGCCTTTGAGTCGGGAGCTGCCGGGGCCGTGGTTGAGAAGACATCCTGGTCAGGGTCGTCCTCCGGGCGGTCCGTGTATGTCGTGGACGATACACTCGCGGCTTTGGGGGATCTTGCCAGGGCGGTCCGGAAGAAATCGAGAGCCACCGTCTTTGCCATTACAGGGAGCGTGGGCAAGACCGGTACCAAGGACGCTCTGGCGGCCATGGCCGCCAGGTCATGCCGCACGGTAGCGACGGCGGCGAATCAGAACAACGAGGTGGGCGTCCCTCTCACCCTGCTTTCCATCGAGCCCGATACAGAAGCGGTGGTTGTGGAGATGGGGATGCGTGGCCCTGGGCAGATCGCCTCTTTGGTGAGGGTGGTCGAGCCGGATGTCGGGGTCATCACCAACATACATCCAGTTCACCTTGAGCTTCTGGGAACGCTTGAGCATGTGGCTCAAGCAAAGGCTGAGCTTGTTCAGGGATTAACCCCTGCCGGCAGTGCGGTCGTTCCTGCAGAATGTAATATTTTGCAGCCATATCTGGCTGAGTTGTGCTGTCGGGTAGTCTACTTCGGTGTTGGCTCGGATATACGCAACGCGCAGGTGCAGGGGTGGCTGCTGCGCGCCAAGAGTGGGATGGCATGCGAGGTGGTGCTGTGCTGGCCCGAGGGTGAGGTTCGGGTTGAGACTCCTGCCATGCCTGGATACCGGGCAGAGAACATCGTGGCTGCGGCCGGTGCGTGCTATGCAGCCGGTCTTCCTATGGAGGAGTGTGCGGAAGGCTTGACCGGGCTTCGGTTTGGACGGGGCCGGGGTGAGGTCCTGTCGCTGCCTGGTATCTGCATCGTGGACGACACCTATAACGCCAACCCGGTGGCAGTGCGAGCGGCGTTGGACGGTCTGTTGCGTTTGGCGGCGGAGAGGCGGGGACGGCCGGTCGCAGTTCTGGGTGACATGCTGGAGTTGGGCGGGGACTCGGAGCAGTACCACCGGGAGATTGGACGATACGCGGCCGAGATCGGCGTGGAAGAGTTGTGGGGAGTGGGCGAGCGTGCGCGCGCGACCGTAGAGGGTTATCGGGAGCAAGCAGCAAGAAGTGGCACTCGAGGCCGGGATCAGCGAGCAGGACATGTTCCCTCCTCTCTAGAAGACTCTTCTCTGGTGGCCGGGCTGCGGCCGGGTGATGTGATCCTCTTTAAAGCGTCGCGGAGCATGAGACTGGAAGAGATGGTTGACAGGGTGGTCGCGCTGGCGGGAGCGGGAGCCTGGGCCACCGGCATTGAAGCGTCAGAGATGGGGGAGACCGAGCCGGAGGAGACCGGCCGATGTTGAAGTTGATGGCCGCCGCGCTCGTGGCGCTGGTGATAGGCATGGCTGCAGGCCCGCGGTTCATTCGCTGGCTGCAGCGACGTGGTATAGGCCAGAACATCCGAGACCTGAGTCCGGAACGTCACAGCGCGAAGCAGGGCACGCCCACCATGGGTGGCATGCTGATCCTAGGTGCGGCGCTGATCCCCTACCTCATCTTCGCGACTAAGACCGTTCCCAGTCTGGTCGTGGTCCTGCTGACAGTGGGGTCCGGGCTCATAGGCTTCGCCGACGATCTGGTGAGCAAGTGGCGCCAGCGGTCCCTGGGTCTGAAAGCCAGGACGAAGCTGTTGATGCAGGTGGTATTGGTGGGTATCGCGCTGTTCATCGGTGTCCGATACGGCGGCGTCGACACGAAGCTGGCCGTTCCCTTCGTGCGGACCGGCCTGGACATAGGGTGGCTGTACTACCCGTTCGCCTTCCTACTCATCGCGGGCTTCTCCAATGCGGTCAATCTGACCGATGGTCTGGACGGCTTGGCTGCGGGAACCGGGGCGGTGGCGCTTTTCGCCTACGCGGGCATCGCCTTTCTGCAGGGCAAGGTCGATCTTGCCCTCTTCGCCTCCTGCATGACCGGGGCGTCGGTGGGTTTTCTCTGGTACAACTCCCATCCCGCGACGGTCTTCATGGGCGATACCGGCTCGCTGGCGATAGGGGCCGCGCTGGCGGGTATGGCGTTGACCACCAACATGGAGGTCCTGTGCCTGCTCATAGGAGGGCTGTTCGTAGTCGAGGCTTTGAGCGTCACGCTCCAGGTGTTCAGCTTTCGGCTCTTCCACCGGCGCGTGTTTCTGATGGCCCCTATCCATCATCACTTCGAACTAAAAGGCTGGTCGGAGACCAAGATCATCATCCGTTTCTGGTTGATCGCCGCGATCCTGGCCGGCGCCGGTTTCGCTCTTTACTACCTCAGTAATACCCGCCTCCCGGCGATCTGATCGGGGGATGGTTGTGGATCTGTCGTTTCCTGTCTCCCTCGGCGGCGCCGGCCTACCTGCAGGCGCCCTGCGGATACTGGTCCTAGGTGCCGGTCGATCCGGGATAGGCGCATCCCTGACCCTCTCCGGTCTGGGACTGGAGGTGACGGTGAGCGACCGCCGGGATCCGGAGTCGCTGCCGGGATTGAGGGATGCATTGGAGTCGGGCGCTCGTTTCCTGCCCGAGGGATCTCTGGCCTGGGACTGGCCGGCTCCGGACCTGGTGGTGAAGAGTCCGGGCGTGCCCGGCGAAGCGGGACCGGTGGCCTTGGCTCGAGAGCGAGGGATACCCATCTGGAGTGAACTGGAGCTCGCCTTTGCGCTGTTCCCGAATCCTTTCGACGCCGTGACCGGGACCAACGGAAAGACGACCACCACTGCTCTTCTGGGACATCTTTTCGAGACGGCGGGACGTCCCGCTCACGTGCTGGGGAACATTGGAGTGGCCGTCACCTCGGCGGCCGGCGAGATCAGGGCGGGGGAGGAGTTGGTGGTGGAGGTCTCCAGCTTCCAGCTGGAGGATGTCCACAGCTTCCGTCCCGCGGTGGGGGTGTTTCTCAACCTCACGCCCGACCACCTCGATCGTCATGGGACCCTGGAGCGGTATCTGGAATGTAAGGCCAAGCTTTTCGTCAATCAGCGGAAGGGCGACGTGGCGGTGCTCAACGCGGCGGACCCGGCGGTGGCCGCGCTGGGAGCGGAGCTCGCAGCGCGGCCCGAAGGGCCTCGGGTGGCTCTCTTCTCGACAGCCGGCCCCAGCGGCCGGTCTGGCGGGCCGGGTGTGGACCAGCGGAGTATCGAACAGCCGGACCTCGAACATCGGGGCCTTGAACGGCCGCGTCTTGACTCTTGGGTGGAAGGCGGCTGGCTGTTCTTGGAGCAAGAACGGATCCTGCCCGTGGCCGATATCCGGCTGCTCGGGATCCACAATCTGGAGAACTGTCTGGCTGCGGGCACGGCGGCACTGGCGCGCGGCCTCGAGAGGGATGCCGTTGCCGAGGGTCTCCGGACCTTCGGTGGGGTGGCTCACCGGCTCGAAATGGCAGGAATGGTCCGGGGCGTGACGTATGTGAACGACAGCAAAGCGACCAATGTGGAGGCGACGCTCACCGCCTTGAAGGCCTATCCCACGAATACGCACCTCATCCTCGGGGGACGCGACAAGGGCTCCGACTACCGGCCCGTGGCGCGCGCCTGCGCGGGAGCCTGTGGAGGCGTCTATCTCATCGGGGAGGCCACTTCTCTCATAGAGTCTGCCTTCGCTGAGGTCAGGGAGCGCGAGGGTATCTCGGGCGTGCCGGATGTGTGCCTGTGCGGCGATCTGGAGGCGGCGGTGCGCGCGGCGGCGGCGAGAGCCGTCCCGGGAGACGTCGTGCTTCTGGCTCCGGCCTGTGCCAGCTTCGACCAGTATGGGAGCTTCGAAGAACGAGGTGCTCATTTCCGGTCTCTGGTGGATCGCCTGACCGGAGTGGACTCATGAACAGCGCTACCGTACGTAAAGAACGAGCTTCGACCGGGGAGACGCACGCTGCGTCTCGAGCACCACGACAGCGGCGGGTCTCTCGGGCGGGCACCCTCAAGGATGTCTCCCCTGCTTCTTATCACCTGGTCTGGATCACGACATTGCTGCTCCTGGCCGCGGGGCTATGCATGGTGCTCTCCGTCTCAGTGGCGGAGGCGCTGAACGGCGGCGATAAGTTCGTCTATCTGCGTCCGCAGGCCTTGGCCGCCGCGGCCGGCCTGGTTCTGTTGGGGCTTGTCACCCGGGTGAATTACGCCAGACTGAGGGTCTCGTCCATATTCTTTCTGGTGGTGATGGCGATCATCCTGATCCTGGTCCACTTCCCGGAGTTCAGCTACACGGAGGGTGGGGCGGCCAGTTGGTTCAGATTAGGTCCCGCCAAGTTCCAGCCGTCGGAATTCGCCAAACTGGCTCTGGTGCTCGCCGGTGCTCACCTACTGTCTGTCCGCCGGGTTCAGAAACGGGAGTTCGGAGCGTACTTCTGGCCCCTTGGCGCTGTGGGCTTGGGCATGTGCGGGCTGGTAGTGCTCGAGGGTGACTTGGGGACTGCCGTCATCATGACCGGCCTCCTGCTGGGCATGTTCTGGGTGGCGGGGATGAAGCGGGGGCATTGGTTCACTATGTTCGGAGTGGGGGTCTTGACGGCAGGCGCTTTGGTCTTCTCGAGTGCAGAGCGCAGAGCCCGGGTCTTTTCGTTTCTCGACCCATCTGCGGACCCATTGGGAGAGAGCTACCAGTTGTGTCAGTCTCTGGTGGCGCTGGGCCGAGGAGGCTGGTTCGGAGTGGGTCCAGGCCAGAGTGTTCAGAAATTCGAGTATCTGCCCAAGGCTCACACCGACATGATCTTCAGTATCTTGGGGGAAGAGATCGGTCTGCTTGGGACCGGGTTCGTCTTGCTCCTCTTCGGGGTCTTCGCCGTGGCCTGTTGGCAGTTGGCGCGCCGTTGCTCCGATCCCATGGGCAAATACCTGATCGCCGGGTGCGGCATGCTGGTCACCTTTCAGGCGGTCGTCAACATAGGCGGGGTCACGGGTGCCATGCCCTTGACCGGGGTGCCGCTTCCCTTCATCAGCTACGGGCGGAGCAGCCTGCTCGTGATGCTGGCGGCCGTCGGCCTCATCCTGGCCGTGGCCCGGCGTGCTCCCGTGCGATCGGCTCCGTCGTCCAGAACGAGGTACAAGAATGTCGCGGATATTGATAGCGGGCGGCGGAACAGCCGGACACGTGGTGCCGGCGCTGGCGCTCGCTGACGTCCTTACGGAGAGGGGCCACGAAGTAGCCTTCTGCGGCACCGAGAAGGGCATGGAGCGTGAGCTGGTGCCCAAGGCAGGGTACCCTTTCTCGACGGTGCGCATCCGGGGCTTCACCCGCAGGTTGGGTCTATCGACGCTGCGCACTCTGGGTTCCATCCCAGTGGCGGGTGTGGACGCCTGGCGGTTGCTGCGCTTGTACCGTCCGCATTGCGTGGTGGGCGTAGGAGCCTATGCCTCAGGCCCCGTGGTGGCCGAAGCCGCCTTGCGAGGCATCTCGACGGTGGCGGTGGAGATGGACTCGCACATGGGGTGGACCAACACCATCCTCAGCCGTCTGGTCGACCGGGTGTGCCTCTCCTTTCCCGACGCTAAGCGCACGGGTGGCAAGTACGTCTACACGGGCAGGCCTCTGAGGCCGGCTCTTCTCTCGGCCACCAGGGAAGAGGGAGTGGAGCGGTTCCGATTGGACGCAGACAAACGGGTTCTGCTCGTCTTTGGAGGGAGTCTGGGGGCTCGGACACTCAACCGCGCGACGGTGAGCGCGTTCGCCAAGTTGCAGACACCCTTCCAGATCATCCACGTGACCGGCGAGCGGGAGTATCAAGAGGTAGCCGCCGCTCTCGAAGGACCCGACGCCAACCGCTTCTATCAGGCCCATGCCTTCCTCGATGACTTCCCTCTGGCCTTGGCCGCCGCGGATGCGGTAGCAGCCCGGGCAGGGGGCTCGGTTGCGGAGATCCTCGCCCGCGGTCTCCCCTCCTTGCTGGTGCCGTACCCGCTGGCCACGGGAGATCATCAGACCGTCAACGCCCGCATGGTGATGGAGGAGGGCGCTGCGTTGATGCTCAGCGACGCGGAGCTGGACGCGATTCGTTTGGCTGAAGCAGTGGCCATTTTGCTCGATCCGGAGATCAACGCTCGTATGCGGCAGGCCGCTCTGCGGCTGGCCCGGCCCGACGCCGCCGACCGCATCGCCGACGTCGTAGTAGAATTGGTCGCCCCGTCAACGGGGGGACACTATGACTGAAACCATCATCGACACCATTCCCGGCACGGTACCCGAGTCCACCGCCGTCCCTGAGCGGCTGCGCAGCCTGCACTTCATCGGGATAGGAGGGGCGGGCATGAGCGGCATCGCTCTGGTGCTGCACAAGCGTGGATACCGGGTGACCGGATCCGATCTCAAGCAATCGCGCTACGTGAGCCTCCTCGAGGATGCCGGCGTCGCGGTCCAGATCGGGCACAGAACGGCCAACCTCGACCGGCCCGATGTGGCGGTGATCTCCTCGGCCATCCCACCTCATAACGTTGAACTTCAGGAGGCTCGTCGCCGGGGGATCATGGTGGTCAAGCGGGCTCAGGCTCTGGCCTGGCTCATGCAGTCGGGGCGGGGGATCGCCGTATGTGGCACGCACGGCAAGACGACCACCACCAGCATGATCGGCAGGGCGCTGGTCGACGCAGGTCTCGATCCCACCTTCTTGGTGGGGGGCGAGCTGAACGACCTGGGGTCCAACGCTCGGGAAGGTGCGGGTGAATTCGTCGTCTGTGAGGCGGATGAGTCTGACGGGTCGCTCTTGTTCTTGGAGCCCGAGGTGGCGGTGGTCACCAACCTAGAGCTCGATCACCATAGTCATTATCTTCACGTGGAGGACATCGAGCGGGTCTTCAGGACCTTCCTCACCCGCATACCGGACCACGGACTTTTGGTCTACTGCGCGGAGGATCCCCGTTTGGCCGTTCTGGCCAAGGACGTGCACTGTCGCACGTGTTCGTACGGATTCGACGCCATGGCCGATTACCAAGCGCGGGAGGTGGTGTCGAAACATCTGGGCAGCAGCTTCGCCGTCTGGCGGGGGGAGGAAAGGCTGATATCGGCTGAACTGCAGGTGCCGGGTCGCCACAACGTCCTCAACGCTCTGGCCTGCTTCGCCGCCCTCATCGAACTGGGGCTCGCTCCTCAGCGGATAGCGCCGGCATTGGGCACGTTCAGTGGAGCGGTACGCCGCTTCCAGCTGAAAGGCGAGCGCGACGGGGTCACGGTGGTGGATGACTACGCTCACCATCCCACCGAGTTGAGGGCCACTCTCCGGGCCGCTCGTGAAGGGGAGTGGTCCCGGGTCATAGCGGTGTTCCAGCCCCATCTCTACTCGCGTACTGAGTTCCTACAGAGGGAGTTCGCCGAGGCTCTCCTGGAGGCGGATATCGCCGTCGTGACCGACGTGTACGGGGCGCGGGAGGCTCCCCTGCCGGGTGTGAGCGGCAAGCTCATCGTCGACAGCATGCTCAGGATGACCAAGCAGAAGCCGGTCGTGTACCTACCCAGGCTGGGCGCGATTGTCGATTACCTGCGTCAAACGGCGGCTCCGGGCGATCTGGTACTGACCCTGGGCGCCGGTGATGTGCACCGGGTGGGGGAACGCTTCCTGGCCCAGGAATGACGGTGGAGTGCGATGCCTGCCTCTTCTGAACTGATCGATGACCTGCGTTCCGTGGAAGGCGCCCGTCTCTGGGTGGATGCCCCGATGGCGCCGTTCACCACCATCGGCACGGGTGGCAAAGCCGATCTGCTTGTCACCGTAGCCGATACGACGACGGCGGTTGGCACGCTCCGGGTCTTGGAAGACCATGGAGTCCCCTGGATCTGTTTGGGGGCAGGTACCGACCTGCTGTTCGCCGATGAGGGGTACGAAGGAGTGGTGGTCAAACTGGCAGACAGCTTCCACTATGTGGAGGGCATGCCGGCTCCTTCAGTCGGGATGGAGGACGGAGCGGCTGTCGAGAGGGTGACCGTGACGGTCGGCGCCGGGACGTTGCTTGCCCGCTTCGCGGCCCTGGCGGCCGAAGCAGGGTTGAGCGGTCTTGAGTTCGCGTGCGGCATCCCTGGATCCGTTGGCGGCGGAGTGGCGACGAACGCCGGCGCCTACGGGAGTTCCATGGCCGAGGTGGTGGAGGAGATCGAACTGGCGACGGCCTCAGGAGTCTCGTGGACGAAGGTGGCCGATCTGGAATGGGACTACCGCCTCTGCCGGCTGCCGGCAGGAGCCTTGGTGACAGCGGTGCGGCTCACGCTCACCCGGGGGGAGGCCGCGGCCATCTTGGAATGCCATCGTTCCATCCTGCGACAGCGTCGAAGTGCCCAGCCCCGGGGCGTGCGTACCTTCGGCTGTACCTTCAAGAACCCGACCGGCGGAGGGGCCGGCCGGCTGATCGAGGCGGCCGGTCTCAAAGGAGTGCGCCGGGGTGGTGCCGAAGTATCCAGGGTACACGCCAACTTCTTGGTGAACCTGGGAGACGCGACCACGGCGGATATGCTTGCCCTGATGAGCCTGATGCGTGCGGAGGTAGAGCGGACGAGTGATGTGTCCCTGGAGCCTGAGGTGAGGCTCTTGGGAACCCACTTCCCCTGGGAAGCATCCACGGCCGGTCCTCAGGAGCCGCCGGATAGCGATGGATGAGAGGATCCGTGACCGCCGGCGCTCGGTGATCCGGCAGCAGGGCCGGCGACGGGCCGGTTTCGTCTTCGTCATCGTCTTGGTGATCGCCGCCGCCGTCCTTTTCCTTTGGCTGCGTTCGTCCGACGTGTTTGCCGTCAAGCGGATCGTAGCTACGGCCGGTCAGTACCTCACAGAAGAGCAGATCGCCGGCCTGGCCGGGGGAGCCTTGGGTGAGAACCTGCTCAAACTCTCCACGGCCGAACTGAAGGAAGGTCTACTTTCTTTGCCCTACGTGTGTTCTGCCGAAGTCCACAGGCGATTCCCCGACACTCTGGATATCCGTTTGGTCGAACACGAACCCGTCGCCCGCCTGCAGGGGAAGGGTGGCTCGACCTGGCTCATCGCGGGGAATGGGAGGATCCTGGAGAAGGTCAACGCCCCACGGGGCGCGGGGCTGCCTTTGATCGTGGCCGCCGGGTCGATCACGCCGGTGGTCGGAGAGATGCTTCCAGCCGCCATGGTGGATGCTCTTGGAGTCGTGGATCTGCTGGCGGCGGAGGGCGCCGGCCGGGGACTGCCGGCAGTGGATCACATAGTCATCTCCACCGCGGGCAGGATCGTGGCGGTGCTCAAAGAAGGAGCCGAGTTGCGATTAGGAGAGCCCGTCGGTCTCCAGCAGAAGTTGATGGTAGCGGAGGACATAGTAGAGCAGTACTTGAGGGAGGGGGAGAGGATCCAATACGTCGACCTCACCGTGCCGGAACGGGTGGCTGTAAAGGCGGAGTGAAAATGATATGGTGCCGCTTAGCAGGATTCGTCGGAGGAAGCGCGTACTGCTCTCAGGATAAAGCATTGGTCGAGGGCTTTGTTGAGAAGGCTCAAGTTGGGGTCCTGTGATCAGATGATTTTGGAGGTCTGAATACCATGAGCGACACGGGATCCGGCTACATCGCGGTCATCAAGGTCGTCGGTGTGGGCGGTGGCGGCACCAACGCCGTCAACCGCATGGTCGACGCCGGGCTCAAAGGAGTGGAGTTCATCGCAGTCAATACAGACGCTCAGGCGCTCTTGATGTGCGATGCAGATGTCAAGCTGCATATCGGCGGCAAGATCACCAAGGGTCTGGGTGCGGGTGCCAACCCGGAGGTAGGCCGGGAAGCAGCGGAGGAGAGTCGGGACGAGATCAGAGAAGTTCTCAAGGGTGCCGACATGGTCTTCGTCACGGCCGGCAAGGGGGGCGGCACGGGAACGGGCGGCGCTCCGGTCATAGCGGAGATCGCCCGCGAACTGGGAGCGCTTACGGTGGGGGTGGTCACAAGGCCCTTCACGTTCGAAGGCCGCAAGCGGGCCAGCCAAGCCGAAGCGGGCATCCAGGAGCTGTCCAAGAAGGTCGACACCATCATCATCATCCCGAACGACCGGCTGCTTCAGGTGGTAGAGAAGAGGACGTCGATCATCGAGGCGTTCAAAGTCGCCGATGACGTGCTGCGTCAGGGCGTCCAGGGCATTACTGATCTGATCACCGTGCCGGGGCTTATCAATCTGGACTTCGCCGACATACGCACCATCATGCGTAACGCGGGCAGCGCTCTCATGGGCATTGGCTTGGCCAGTGGTGAGAACAGGGGCGTCGAAGCGGCCAAGGCCGCCATCTCGTCGCCGCTGCTCGAGTCCTCCATCGAAGGCGCCATGGGGATACTGCTCAACATCACCGGAGGCCCAGACATGGGCCTGTTCGAGGTCAACGAAGCCGCCGGTGTGATCTCCAACGCAGCGGATACGGAGGCCAATGTTATATTCGGCGCCGTCATCGACGAAGCCTTGGGTGACCAGATGCGCGTGACCGTCATCGCCACCGGCTTTGACGGTACTCGTGAGGTGGTCAAAGAAGGAGTCGCGTCGGCCGACACCTCGATCGAGAGACCGGCCGCCCGCCCGGCGACCGAGCCGGCGGACATCATGCCTCAAAAGACCAACACCTTCGAGATGGACGAGGATATCCTGGAAGTCCCGAAGTTCTTGCGCGACAAGGACTAGCACCGGTGAGGACGAGTCATAAGTTGGAAGGCTGAGCAGGGCGACGGCCGCCTGACGGCGGTGCTTGCGGAGAGGGTAGACCCAGAGGCGCGGTCTCGGTTCGTCGTCCGCGAGGTCGGTGGATGCGCTTTGTTGGAGGCCCGTCTTCCCGAACCGTTCCGTGCCGTCTTCACCACCCGAGTAGGCACCCACGTGGGCGGACGGTACGGCGGGACTCCATCGACGCTCAATCTCGACCCTCGGTCGGAAGACGACTCCCATACCGTGGCGGAGAACCGAGCCTGGCTGGCAGATATTGCCGGCCGCCGGGCTGTGAGTCCGGCTCAGGCCCATGGGGTCCGAGTGGTGGGAGCATCCGAGTACCTGGAGGAGCCTGAGGGGACACCTTGTGACGGACTGACCATCCATCCCGACATCGACGGGGAGTTGGCGGCCCTCCTGCTGTTCGCTGATTGCCTGCCTATCGTGCTGTGTAGCGAGGTCGATCTGGCGGTGCTCCATGCCGGGTGGCGGGGGCTCCTTGCCGGAGTGGTGCAGCAGGGCGGGCGGTCCTTGATGGGCGGTCCGGGAACCGCGATCATCGGGCCCAGCATCGGTCCCTGCTGCTTCACGGTGGAGGGAGAAGTGGCCGACGCCTTCGCCGCCCGCTTCGGCCGGAGGGTGGTCGTCGGCGGAGGTGATGGATCATCGCGGGTCGATCTCTGGGAAGCGGCCACTGTGGCTTTGGAGGAGCTCGGCATCCCCCGCGGGCAGGTGGTCAACCCACGCCTCTGCACGGCCTGTAACACGGACGTCTTCTTCTCATATCGGCGGGAGGGCCCGCGGGCAGGCCGGCAAGGGTGCATGGGTTGGACGGTGAGTCGTTGATGATAGATCTCGAACGGATACGAACCAACCTGAGCGAAGTCCAAGAACGGATCGACCAAGCCTGCGTGCGCAGCGGTCGCGGGGATGCTCCTCGACTGCTGGTGGCCTCCAAGTATCTGACCTCGGACGAGATGTCCCTTCTCCGCGGGGCAGGAATCCGGCTCGTGGGGGAGAACAGGGCAGATGGGCTGGAGGAAAAGTGGCGGGAGTGGAACGACGCGTTCGAATTCCACTTCATAGGTCATCTGCAGAGCCGGAAGGTGCGGCAGGTGTTGCCTTACGTCACAATGATCCACTCGGTCGAGTCGATGTCGCTCGTGGAGGAGCTGGAGAAGAGGGCTGAATCTCAGGTCCGGGTGCTCTTGGAGGTGAACGTAAGCGGGGAAGAAACCAAGTATGGTATTCTGCCGGCGGCCGCGGAAGCTTTCCTGGAACGGACTGCGGACTATGGAAAGGTCAGGTTTGCCGGGTTCATGACCATGGCCCCCCTCGTAGCTGATCCGGAATCCGCACGGCCGTACTTCCGAGGACTGCGCGAGCTGCGCGATCGCCTGGCTACTGCGTTCACCGGCCGGTACGACCTCACCGAATTGTCTATGGGGATGAGCAACGATTACGAAGTAGCCGTCGAGGAAGGCGCGACCATCGTAAGGTTGGGCAGCGTCCTTCTCTCAAGCACTTAAGGAGGATGGGATGGCTGGCGGTGGCATCTGGCACAAGACCCTCGTGTACTTCGGCCTGGCCGATGAGGACGATGAATACGATGACGAGACCTTGAGCATCGGTCCGGACGTCGAGCCTACCTACAGAGAGCGACCGAACGTGCGCAAGATTGATCGCAGCAGCCGCCGGCGGCAGGCCGCCGAATTTGACGACATCTTCGCGGAGGAAGAGTACCGCAGCCCGCGGGGAGGGTCGTTGCAGCGGGGCGCGAATATCAGGTCGCTTCCCACGGCGGTTGAGCAACCCCAAGTGCGGGTGCACCTGGTCATGCCGAAGAACTTCAACGACGCGCAGACGATCGCCGACAAGTTCAAAGGTGACATTCCGGTGATTCTCAACCTACAGAGCAGCGAGACGGAACTTGCCAAGCGGCTCATCGATTTCGCCAGCGGTCTCACCTACGCGCTGGACGGGGGCATGCAACGGGTGGCGGATAAGGTGTTCCTGCTGACTCCCAAGAATGTCGAGGTCTCAGCCGAGGAGCGGCAGCGTTTGATGGAGAAGGGCTTCTTCAATCAGTTCTGACAAACGGGTCTGTGAAGTGGCGGTCCGGAGATCTGTCTCCCAGTAGGAGGACCGGAAGTCTTGAACGATTCACTGAGTGGCTCGGAAGTCGACGAACGACTGTGTCATGCGGCGGTGTGCTTCCTCTCCGTAGCTCTGGAGGGCATTGAAGAGGGCGCGGTCAAGGGTGGCCTGCCTCGGGCGACGGCCAGGGCGTTCCTACGGCAGACCGTGCTGGGCACCGGGCTCCTCCTGCAGCAGCGAGATGGGTCTCCGGCTCAGTTGAAGGATCAGGTGGCCTCTCCGGCCGGTACTACCATAGCCGGCCTGGCGGTACTGGAGGATCATGGGGTGCGAGGTGCGTTCATCAGGGCCATGGAGGCAGCTGGGAAGACTGCCTGACGTCTCGGCGCCCGGCATGCCTCGTTGCGCGGCGAATGATGATTGAATATCTGGAGAAGATATGGACCCAAGCCTGGGAGCAGGCCATCTCGAGCGAAGGGGGAGAGAAGTGAAGATCACGCCTCTCGATATCCGGCGCAAGGAATTCAAGCGTTCCATGCGTGGTTACTCCGACGAAGAGGTCGACATATTCTTGGATGAAGTGGCCGACGAGTTCGAGCGGCTCTTCCAGGAGAACATCGAGCTTCAAGATCGGTCGCAGCGGCTGGAAGACCAGATCGCCACCTACACACAGGTCAGGGAAGCGCTCGAGAAGACTCTGATATCCGCCCAGCTCCAAGCCGACGAGATCAAGGCCAACGCGAACAGGGAGAGCGAACTCGTCCTCAAAGACGCTCAGTTGAAAGCGCGGGGGATCGTGAACGACTCTTACACTGAGAGCCAGCAGGTGCAGAAGACGCTTGTGGGGTTGAAACGCTTGGAGGAGGAGTTCCGCTTTAAGTTCCGTTCTCTGCTCGAGGGATATCTCAATCTGCTTGGAGAGGCACCGATCTCCACCGGCGCCCGTGAGACCCCGGTAGAGGAGACCGTGGGCGAGGCGGTGGCAGTGGGCAGCGCGACGGCGGCGGTCTCGATCGCGGCGGTCCCAGAGGCAGTGGTCGCAGAGGCAGTGGTCGCAGAGGAGGCGGCCACTGGGTCAGAGTCCGCACTCCAGGTTGAGTCGGAGGCTATGGGGGCAGCCTCCGAATCCGAGCCGATCGGTGAGTCCGAACCGGCCTCTCAGCCTGAACCGGCCCCCCAGCCCGAGCCGGCCTCTCAAGCCGAGCCTCCCAGGGAGCCGACATCATGGCCCGAGGACGAAGTACCTACCGAAGAGAGCGCCTTCGCCGAGGCTGATGCTGCTGCTGATGCGACGGCGCACGTTGGGGCGGCGTCTCAGCCGGCGTCCGAGGAGGCGGTTGAGGCGGCACTCGAGGAGGCGGTTGAGGCCGAGTCTGAGCGGGCCGCGAACGACGCCGTTGTCGATGCGGACACGCTCGAAGAGGAGACCCTCGAGACTTCGCCGGGAAACGCGCGGCCGGAGGATGACCAGACGAGCCTGGACGACTCGCGCCAGGGCTTTTTCTTCGGACGCCAATTGGAGGATATCGACGATACCTTTCCGGGTGAGGAAGTCATCCGGAAGGACAGGACCCGCGACTTCGAATGGTGAACCAGGGTTGAAGGACACGGGAGACGCAACACCGGCCATAGCCCGGGGGGACGGCGCGTTCTTGGTGGGGATACGTGTCAGTCCTTCGGCTCCGCGCACCACAGTGCAGGGTATCTATGGCGACCGGATCAAGATAGCGGTGAACGCCCCCCCGGAAGACAACCGGGCCAACCGGCAACTGGTGGCGGCCCTCGCCGATTGGTTGGACCTGCGGCGTGATGAGGTGCGGGTCGAATCGGGTCACGGTAGCCGGGATAAGGTGGTAGCCTTCTCGGGTATAGAAGAGGCGGAACTGCGCAGTAGGTTGGTCCGATTGCTACAAGGTCGCTGACCTCCCTGCGAGGGGGAGTGGGATGGTGGATCGCGAGGCCCTCAGGCAGCAGCTCATGGACGAACGCGGGCGGCTGAATCAGGAGATTGCCGAGTTGGATGCGGATCTCTCCGAATCCTTGGAAGACTCCACAGAGGAGAGCCCTTACGATCAGCACATGGCAGAGACGGCCGCGGCTACCCTTGACCGGGAGATCGAGCTCACCATACAGGAGAGCGCCCGGGCCGCACTCGCGCAGATCGATCGGGCGCTGGCCAGATTGGAGAGCGGCGGCTACGGACGTTGTGAGAAATGCGGCAAGCCCATAGGAGCCGCTCGGCTGGAAGTCGCTCCCTTTGCCACCCTCTGTGTGGACTGCAAGCGCGCTGAAGAGCGGCAGTTCTAGGCGCATATCGTTGTTCGTGAAAGCCGGTTATTCGATGCTCTCTTCGAGACGCAGCGTCATCCTCAAGTGGTCGTTGGTGGTGGTGGTGGCCGCTGTCGCTCTGGCGATAGACCTTTGGACCAAGCACCTGGCGGAACAGAACCTGGTGCTGGGCGAGACGGAGAAGATTCTTCCGTTCCTTTACCTGCAGCGGACCGCGAACAGCGGAGTGGCGTTCGGGCTCCTGGGTGGGAAGACCTCCCTCATCATCATCGCGAACATCCTGGCCCTGTTGGTGGTGGGGGTGTATGTCTTCGTTGAGCGGAGGGCGGTGCTCGGCGGGATCGCGGGAGGCCTTGTGATCGGAGGCAGTTTCGGTAATCTCCTGCAGCGGTTCATGGGCGACGGCCACGTGACCGATTTCCTCAAGTTCCCCCATTGGCCTAATTTCAACGCGGCTGATGTGTTTATAGACGTTGGCATAGCCGTGATCGTCCTCGGGCTGGTGGTGGAAGCGGTCCGGGTCTGGAGAGCCGGGCGCGAGGGGCGCGGCTCCGCGCAGAAACCTACCTCAGAGAGTTGAGTGCGTTGACCGGCGAACATGCTCCGGACCGTGATCCGACGACGGGACCCGTCGGCGAAGCGACAGCGGACAGGGACCGGCCCGGTCCACTCGAATTCGTGGTCTCGGAGGAGGATGCCGGGAGCCGGCTCGACATGTTCTTGGGTAGCCGTCCCGGCTTGGGAAGCAGGTCTCAGGTCGCCCGCTGGATACGTTCAGGGGCCGTGACCGTCGATGGAGTCCGGCGGGCGAAGAGCCATCTGCTGAGTCCGGGAGATCGGGTGATGGTGGAGCCGGTCGAAGAGGCTCCGTTCGCCCTGGTTCCGGAGGAGATCGCCGTACCTATCCTGTATGAGGATGAATGGCTGCTCGTGGTGGACAAACCGGCCGGGATGCCCGTACATCCCTCTCGGGGTCACTCCGCGGGTACGCTGGTGCACGCCCTGTTGGGACACGGAGTGGCGGGCGGCGAGGATTTTCGCCCTGGCGTGGTTCACCGCCTGGACAAGGACACCACGGGGCTGCTGGTCGTGGCTAAATCGGCGGAGGTCCACAGGCGCCTGGTGGCGATGATGAGCCGTCGGGAGGTCGATCGGCGCTATCTGGTTCTCGTCCACGGACGTTTCGCCTGTGAAAGCGGGACCATAGAGGCACCGGTCGGGCGAGATCCCGTTAGACGCAAGTCGATGGCGGTCGGAGGCGCCGCCGCTCGGGAAGCACGGACTCACTTCAGCGTCCTTGAGGTGCTGGGTGACTATACCCTGGTGGAGGCCCGCCTGGAGACGGGAAGGACGCATCAGATCCGCGTGCATTTCCTGGCCATCGGCCATCCGGTGGCCGGTGATCCCACCTATGCCCGGCGCGACGTCCTAGGGCTGGGAAGGCAGTTCTTGCACAGCTACCGTTTGACATTCCTGCACCCCATCACGGGTGAATCGGTGGAGGTCGAGGCGCCTTTGCCGCCGGATCTGGCCCCCGTCCTGGACCGACTGCGCGGTCACGCCGGTGGCTAGGATGTTAGACTTCAGGGACCGTGAACGAGCTTAGCGACATCGCGAGCCCCGCACCTGCCGTTCCCGAAGTTCGTCCAGCACCAGATGCCAAGTCCCCGGCGGTGGCGTTTTTCGATCTCGACGGCACCCTCGTCGTGGGTCAGACGACGCTTCTACTGGTCGGCTTTCTGCAGAGGATCGGCGTGGTCAGCAAGGCGTTCGTGATAGGGACCGGCCTCTGGTTCCTGGGGCATAAGGCGGGGTTGATCAAGGTCACGGAGAGGTCCCGAGAAAAGGGTGCGGGCGTGTTCCGAGGCCTTACCGAGAGCGAGGTCGAGGAGTTGATGGCGCGGTTCACCAACGAGGTGATGGAACCCCGCTTCCACCCGGCAGCCACAGCGGCTTTGGCCGAACACCTGGCGGAGCACGACCGCGTCATGGTCGTCTCGGCGGCACTGGATCCGGTCGTCGCCGCAGTCTGCCGGCGTCTAGGCGTCGCCGACTACGTAGGGACGCCCTGTGAGGTGGTGGACGGATCGTACACGGGCCACCTGACCGGTCCAAGCCCTCACGCCGCGGAGAAGGTCAGGTTCGCTGAGGATTACATGAAGCGTTGGGGCGCGGATGCATCCGAATGCTGGGCGTACGCCGACCACGGGACCGATCTCGCCTTGCTGCAGTCGGTCGGGCATCCCGTGGCCGTCAATCCCCGGCCGGCTCTGCGTGAGGCCGCGGAGCAGGCGGGCTGGCCGATACTACCCTGATGCGCCGAAGACCACCTGAAGGAGAGATGCGGTATGGCTGACACGTTCCCGGACAGTCTGGCCGTCGGGCGCGACCTCGACGACCTTGCGGTCGCAACCATCCGGACGCTGGCTATCGATGCGGTACAGCAGGCCAATTCCGGGCATCCCGGTATGCCTCTGGGGGCTGCGCCCATGGCCCATGTCCTGTGGAACCGGTATCTGAAGTTCGATCCGAGCGATCCCTCCTGGCCGGACCGGGACAGGTTCGTCCTCAGTGGTGGCCATGGATCGATGTTGTTGTACGCGTTGCTGCACCTGTCCGGCTATGGTCTCTCTATCGAGGAGCTCGAGTCCTTCCGGCAGTGGGGCAGCCGGACGCCGGGGCATCCCGAGTACGGCCTCACGCCGGGCGTGGAGACCACCACCGGTCCTCTGGGAGCGGGCTTCTCCAACGGGGTGGGTATGGCCATCGCCGAGAGCTTCCTGGCGGCGACTTTCAACAGGCCCGATTATTCCCTGGTCGACCATTACACCTACGCGATAGTGACCGACGGTGATCTGATGGAGGGGGTGGCTGCCGAGGCGGCTTCCTTGGCGGGCCATCTCAAGCTCGGCAGGCTCATATATCTATACGATGACAACTGCGTGTCCATCGAGGGCTGCACCGACCTGGCGTTCACCGAAGACGTGGGGATGCGGTTCGAGGCCTACGGATGGCAGGTGCTCACCGTCGAAGACGGGAACGACCTGGCCGAGATCGACCGGGCCATCGCCGCCGCCCGCGCCGACACCGGTCGGCCGTCGCTCATCCAGGTGCGCACGGTGATCGGCTACGGCAGTCCCCACAAGGCGGGTACGGCAGACAGTCACGGCGCTCCACTGGGTGCAGACGAGGTGAGGCTGACCAAAGAGGCTCTCGGGTGGCCGGCCGACCTCCGTTTCGCCGTTCCGGATATAGTGCGACAGCAATACGCCGAAGCGGCCGCCCGCGGAGCGGCGGCGCGGGCTCGCTGGGAGGAGTCTCTCACCGGTTACATGTTGGCCTATCCCGACCTTGCCCGGCAGTGGGAGGACGCCTTGGCTGGGCGGTTGCCGACAGGCTGGGAGCGGAGTCTGCCCGTCTTCGCGGCTGGGGAGAAACTGGCCACCCGGTCCGCCTCGGGCAAGGTGTTGAACGCCGTCGCGGAAGTGGTGCCCACCCTGATTGGGGGCTCCGCCGACCTGGCTCCCTCCAACAACACCTATCTGGTCGGGCTGGGAGACTTCCAATCCGGTGCGCCCACCGGCCGCAACCTGCGCTTCGGTGTCCGCGAGCATGCCATGGGCGGAGTCCTGAATGGTCTTGCTTACCACGGGGGGCTGTTCCCCTTTGGTGGGACGTTCTTCATCTTCACGGACTATATGAGGCCGGCGATCAGGTTGGCCGCTCTGTCCGGTTTACCCGTGATCTATGTGCTCACCCACGACAGTGTGGCCTTGGGCGAGGATGGTCCCACCCATCAGCCCATCGAACATCTGGCTTCGCTACGGGCCATGCCTGGTTTGACTGTAATCCGGCCGGGGGACGCCAATGAGACGGTGTTCGCCTGGAAGGTGGCCCTCGAGAAGCGCGACGGGCCTACGGCCCTGGTTCTGACCCGGCAGGGTCTGCCGGTGCTGGACCGGAGTAAGCTGCGACCTGCGGAGGGTCTGTTGCGAGGGGGGTACATTCTCAGTGAAGCCGCCGGAGGGCAGCCGGACGTGATGCTTCTGGCGACGGGTTCGGAGACGGAGATCGCGCTTGCGGCGGCCGGCATTCTGGCGGAGCGCCAAGTGGCCGCGAGGGTGGTGGCCTTGCCCAGCTGGGAACTCTTCGAGGCGCAAGATGCCGGATATAGGGAAGAGGTGCTTCCATCGGATATCGAGATCCGGGTGGCTATCGAGGCGGGATCGTCTTTCGGCTGGGAGCGGTATGTGGGTGACAAGGGAGCCGTCATAGGGATCGATCACTTCGGAGCCTCGGCTCCGGCGGGCGTGCTCTATGAGAAGTTCGGTATAACAGCGGGGAACCTGGTCGACCGGGTCCTGCAGCTATTAGGACGTAGACCGTAGGGCAAGGGGGAGGAGAACGGCTATGGAACGCAGCCGGTTGGCCCGTCTACAGGACTTTGGACAGAGCGTTTGGTGTGATGACATCGGCCGCGACCTACTGATGGCAGGTCGGTTGAAGACCCTCATCGAGCAGGATGGGGTCTCGGGGGTCACCTCCAACCCGACCATCTTCTACCGTGCCATCACTGAGAGCTCGGCCTACGACGACGACGTGAGGGAGTTAGCTGCCGCAGGCGCCGGCGCCACTGAGATCATGGAAGCTCTCATGGTGAGCGACATCCGGACGGCAGGCGACCAATTGCGCCCGGTGTTCGAGGCCACTTCCCGCCGCGACGGCTGGGTCAGCATCGAGGTGGCGCCGGCTCTTGCCTACGACACCCAGGGGACGGTGGTGGAGGCCCTCCGGATGAGAGATCTGGTGGACCGTCCCAATCTGCTGGTCAAGGTGCCCGCCACGGCCGAGGGCGTGGCCGCCATCAGTGATCTGACCGGGTCGGGCTGCTCGGTCAACGTCACCCTCATCTTCTCGTTGGAGCGCTATCGCCAGGTGATGGAGGCCTACGTCTCCGGTTTGGAGGCACTCGTTGCCCGCGGAAGGGCGGGGGATGATGTCCCGGGGCCCGGCGAAGTCCACAGTGTGGCCAGCTTCTTCATCAGCCGGATCGACACCATGGTGGACGGACGTCTTGCCGCGCTTGCGGAAGCGGGCGCGGGCGAAAACGGAGCGCGTCTGCGCCCCATGCGGGGAAAGGCGGCAGTGGCTGCCGGCAAGCAGGCCTACCAGATCTTCAGAGAGACCTTCGCGGGGGCGCGTTGGGAAGCGCTCAAGGCCGAGGGAGCAACGCTCCAACGGCCGCTTTGGGCGAGCACCAGCACGAAGGATCCTGCCTACAGCGACGTACTTTATGTACAGGAGCTGATCGGATCAGACACCGTCAACACCATGCCTCTCGCGACCATGGATGCCTTTCGCGATCACGGCGAACCGGCGGAGACGGTGACCGTGGGAGTGGAGGAGGCGGCCTATCATCTGGCCGAACTCGACAGACTAGGGATCGACCTCGGAGAGATAGGTGCGCAATTGGAGCACGATGGGGTGCGGGCCTTCGCGGATTCGTTCGAATCGCTGCAACTCGCACTGGAAGCCAAGAGGTCGTCCGTCTTGCCCTGATCCCCCCGGGGGTAGCGCGGACTCCACTCCTTGACGGTGGCGTTGCGCACCGGTAGGGTACGGCTGACATAGGGCTGTCTGGGCGGTACCCGGACGACGGCGGCGGTGATGAAAGGCTGGTGAGCACCGTGAACGAAAGCAACGCCGACCAGGGCGTGCGCTCGAAGGTCCTGCTGGACGAGGACCAGATCAGCCGTACCCTGGCACGGATGACCCACGAGATCGCCGAGCAGTCTCCCGACCTGACCGCGCTGGCTCTGGTGGGCATCCAGCGGGGAGGCGTGGAACTCGCCATCCGCTTGGCCGGTCTCTTCACCAAGTTCTACGGGGTCACTCCTCCCACCGGTGCGATCGACATCACCTTCTACCGCGATGACATCGATATACGTCTGGGCAAGGAGGACGGTCAGCCCAGAGCCCACTCTACGGATCTTCACTTCGATGTCAGCGAGAAGACCATAGTCTTGGTAGACGATGTCCTCTACACGGGGCGCACCATCCGTGCCGCCATCGATGCCCTGTTCGACTACGGGCGGCCGGAAGCCGTGCGGCTGGCGGTGCTGGTGGACCGCGGGCACAGGGATCTACCCATAAGACCCGATTTCGTGGGGAAGAACGTGCCTACGAGCCGCGTCGAGAGGGTGGTGGTCCACTTGGTCGAGGCCGACGGGGTGGACGAGGTCATCATCGAAGAGTGATACATGGGCGAGGGAAAGGACTGCCGGGGCGGTTTCTCGTGTCCGGACCTGGAGTCACTGCGTGATGCGCGATACAATCTGTCCCGGCGGGCAAACCTTTAAACGTGTCCTGTGAGGCCGAAAGGGTACCGACATGCACCTCATTTCCATCGATGATCTCACCGTTCCCGAGATTGAGAACCTTTTCAAGCTGAGCGACGGCTTCCTCGAAATAGCATCGCGGTCCATCAAGAAGGTCCCGACTCTGCGGGGCCGCACTGTCGTGAACGTCTTCTTGGAGCCCTCTACGCGCACTCAGTCGTCGTTCGAGCTTGCCGGCAAGCGTCTATCGGCGGACGTAATCAACATCAAGGAGTCGTCGTCGAGCGTCGCTAAGGGCGAGAGCCTGAAAGACACCATCCTGACGTTGGAGAGCTACCGGCCGGACATCATCGTGATGCGTCACCCCCGGGTGGGAGCATCGCGCATGGCGACCCGCTATACCAACGCGTCGGTGGTTAACGCCGGCGACGGGATGGGCGAGCACCCCACGCAGTGCCTCCTGGATCTCTACAGCCTGCGCCGCGTGTATGGAGAGCCGGCCGGTTTGAAAGTGGCTATTGTCGGAGACATACTGCGCAGCCGCGTGGCACGGTCCGACATCTTCGGCTTTCGGAAGATGGGCATCGACGTGCGGTTGGTGGGTCCACCGACCCTCATGCCTCCCGGGATTGAGTACTGGGATGTGCCCGTCCACAGCGATCTGGAAGCGCTGGAGGAGGTGGACGTCATCTACTTGCTCCGCATGCAGTTGGAGAGAGCCAAAGGCAAGGTGCCCCCGGTGCCGTCGTTGCGTGAGTACAGCCGGGTCTGGGGTCTGTCGCCGTATCGTCTGAAGGCCGGTCAGAGAGTCATGCACCCGGGGCCGATAAACCGTGGGGTTGAGCTCTCTGCCGACCTGGCCGACGACGAACGGTCTCTCATACTGCACCAGGTGGAATCCGGCTTGGCCGTTCGGATGGCCATCTTATATCAGTGTCTCGCGGGGAGTCTGACCGAGGAGCCTGCCGCTTGACGCAGAAGAAGAATGTCTCACTATCATCGTCTTCGGACGATGCGCCGCGTAGACTGTAGACCCTGCCGGGCAGAATAGGTCCCGCCGACAGGGCGTTACGGAGAGGAACACCATGGCAAGAACAATGGCAGTGATGGACGGCACCGAAGCTATCGCCCACGTGGCATACAAGCTGAACGAGGTGATCGCCATCTATCCGATAACGCCCTCGAGCCCCATCGCTGAGTATGCCGACGCGTGGAGTGCGGCCGGGAAGAAGAACCTCTGGGGCACGGTCCCCGTGGTGGTGGAGATGCAGTCGGAGGGTGGGGCAGCCGCGGCGGTCCATGGGGCGCTGCAGGCCGGATCGCTCAGCACCACTTTCACCGCCAGCCAGGGCCTTCTCCTCATGATCCCCACGATGTACAAGATCGCGGGGGAGTTGACCCCTACCTGCTGGCACGTGACCGCCCGCTCCATCGCTGCGCAGGCCCTGAGCATCTTCGGTGACCACCAGGATGTGATGGCGGTCCGTCAGACCGGGTTTGCCCTACTGGCGTCTAACTCGGTGCAGGAGGCGCACGACATGGCCCTGGTGGGCACTGCGGCTACGCTCAAGTCCCGCGTGCCTTTCATACATTTCTGTGACGGCTTCCGGACCTCGCATGAGGTGCAGAAGTTCGAGTCGCTGGATGAGGACGTGCTCCGAGCCGTGATCGAGGAGGAGCTGGTGCTGGCGGTGCGGCAGCGGGCCATGAGTCCCGACCGGCCTACGATACGGGGGACGAGCCAGAACCCGGACGTGTACTTCCAGGGGCGCGAGACGGTCAACAAGTACTACCTGGCCACGCCTGCCATCGTGCAGGAGTACATGGACCGTTTCGCCGCTCTCACCGGGCGGAGCTATCACCTGTTCGACTACGTCGGGGCTCCCGATGCGGAACGGGTGATCGTGATCATGGGGTCGGGCGCGGAGACGGTCCATGAGACGGTCGAGTATTTGGTCGAGCGGGATGAGAAGGTGGGCGTGCTGAAGGTCCGGCTGTACCGGCCCTTCAGCGTCGAGCACTTCGCCGCCGCGCTCCCCGAAAGCGCCAAGCATCTTGCGGTGCTGGATCGCACCAAGGAGCCCGGATCGGCCGGAGAGCCGCTCTATCTCGATGTGGTCAACGCAGTCACTGAGGCGGGGCTGAACGCTGATGTCATCGGCGGTCGCTATGGCCTTTCCAGCAAGGAGTTCACACCGGCCATGGTGAAGGCCGTGTTCGACGAACTGGCCAAGACCGACCGGAAGAACCACTTCACTATCGGGATCGACGATGACGTCACTCACACCAGCTTGGAATATGACCAAGCCTTCACTACTGAACCGGAAGAAGTCTACCGGGCCTTGTTCTACGGCCTGGGCAGCGATGGCACGGTGGGGGCCAACAAGAACTCGATCAAGATCATCGGGGAGGATACGGACAACTACGTCCAGGGCTACTTCGTGTACGACTCCAAAAAGGCCGGGGTCCTCACTGTCAGTCATCTGCGCTTCGGTCCTCAGCCTATCCGGTCGGCATATCTGCTCAACCGGGCGGATTTCATCGCCTGTCATGTTTGGGCGTTCGTGGAGCGATACAAGACTCTGGCCGCGGCGATACCTGGCGGCACCTTCTTGTTGAATGCGCCTTTCCCGGCGGACGAGGTGTGGGACAGGCTCCCCTACGAAACCCAGGATTGGATCATCAAGCTTGGTCTGAAGGTATACGCCATAAACGCCTATGAGGTGGCGAAAGAGACCGGCATGGGCGGGCGCATCAACACCATCATGCAGACCTGCTTCTTCTATCTGTCCAGTATCATCCCCCCGGACCAGGCCGTCGCCGCCATCAAGAAGGCCATCGAGAAGACTTACGGCAAGCGGGGCGAGAAGGTCGTCCAGATGAACTATAACGCGGTGGACCAGGCGATCGCCAATCTCCACCGCATAGAGGTTCCGGCGGCGGCAACCACCACCCATCACAAGCCCAAGCTCGTCCCGGCGGAAGCACCGGAGTTCGTGAGGCACGTCACCGCGTGGATCATGGCGGGTGAGGGGGACAGGCTACCAGTCAGCCGCATCCCCGATGATGGGGTCTGGCCGGTCGACACGACCCGGTGGGAGAAGCGCAACATCGCTCTTGAGATCCCTGTGTGGGAACCAGAGTTGTGCATCCAGTGCGGCAAGTGCTCGCTCCATTGCCCGCACTCCACCATCCGGACCAAGGTCTACGATCCCGCGGCGCTCGAGGGCGCTCCGCCCACCTTCAAGTCGGTTGATGCCAAGGGCAAGGAGTACGCGGGTAAGAAGTGGACGGTGCAGGTCGCACCCGAGGATTGCACCGGCTGCAGCGCCTGCGTGCAAATCTGTCCGGGCAGGGATAAGTCGGATCCCGGGCGACGTGCCATCAACATGGCCTTCCAGCCTCCCCTGCGCGAGCAGGAGCGCGACAACTACCGCTTCTTCCTTGGCATACCAGACCCAGACCGCACCGAGGTACGGGTGAGCACGGTGAAGGGCAGCCAGTTGCTGCGGCCCCTGTTGGAGTATCCGGGGGCCTGTGCCGGATGCGGGGAAACCCCATATCTGAAACTGCTTACGCAATTGGTGGGCGACCGGCTTCTGATCGGCAATGCCACCGGGTGCTCCAGCATCTATGGGGGCAATCTCCCCACCACCCCGTACACGACCAACAAGGACGGCCGCGGTCCCACCTGGAACAACTCACTGTTCGAGGACGCAGCCGAGTTCAGCTACGGCCTCCGGCTGACCGTCGACAAGCAGACCGAGTTCGCTCGGGAACTGGCAACTTCGCTGCGCGACGTGATAGGAGCCGATCTGGTCGATGCGCTTCTGGCCTCCAAGCAGGAGGACGAGGCCGAGATCTCGGCTCAACGGGCCCGAGTCGAAGAGCTGAAGGCCAAAGTCCAGGCAGCCGCGGCCGCCAACGGATCCGACTACCGGTACGGACAGTTGCTCGGAGTGGCCGACTTTTTGGTCAAGAAGAGTGTGTGGGGCGTCGGGGGAGATGGCTGGGCCTTCGACATAGGCTACGGGGGCCTGGATCACGTGCTTGCGTCGCAGCGCGATATCAACCTTCTGGTGTTGAACACGCAGATGTACTCCAATACCGGAGGCCAGATGTCCAAGGCCACTCCTATGGGATCGGTGGCTCTGTTCGCGGCCGGCGGCAAGACCATCGGCAAGAAGGACCTGGGTTCTATCGCCATGACCTACGGCAACATCTACGTGGCTCAGGTGGCCATGGGATACAGCGACTCCCAGACCGTCCGAGCCTTCGTGGAGGCTGAATCCTACGACGGGCCCAGTTTGATCATCGCGTACAGCCACTGCATCAGTATGGGCTTTGACATGGCGAAGGGGTATGAGCACCAGAAGATGGCCGTGCGGTCTGGTTCCTGGATCTGCTATCGGTTCGACCCCCGGTTGGCGGCTCAGGGCAAGAACCCACTTCAGATCGATTCCAGGGATATGTCGCTGACCGTGGACGACTTCGTGCCGACCGAGAACCGGTACAACATGCTCAAGAAGGCTCATCCCGACGCCGCGGAGCTCCTGTGGGATAAGGCGCAGAAGCATGTCTGCACTCGTTGGCAGATCCTCAAGCAGCAGGCCGAGATGGTCTACAGCGAGGCCTGTCCGTTCGAGCCCGGTGTTGTGGACGAGGAGGCTCTGGCTGCGACCGGTGCGCGGGACGTCACCGTGGAGAGCAGCGGTCCGAACCTGCCCGCCGGCCGCGATCTTGAAGAGGACGGAGACGACTAGCAGAAGACCCGACTCAGACGCGTCCGGCGATCGCGGGCACGGCTTCCAGCGAAGCGGCTGAGGCCTGATGCAACACCGTGAGCGGGTCAAGAAAGGAGAGAGTCATGCCCGTGCGTAAATCTGAGGCGGCTTGGGAGGGGACCCTCAAGGAGGGCAGCGGGACCATGAGGCTGGCGAGCGGCCTCTACGAGGGGCCGTACACATTCTCGTCACGGTTCGAGGAGGCAGCCGGTACCAATCCGGAGGAGCTCATCGGAGCCGCCCACGCGGGGTGCTTCTCCATGTTCCTCGCTGCGTTACTGACCGATAAGGGCTACACGCCTGGCCGGATATTCACCACGGCCGCCGTGCACCTGGGGGCGGGTCCTCAGATCAAGAAGATCGTGCTTGACTGCGAGGCTGAGGTGCCCGGGGTGGGGGAAGCGGAGTTCCAGGAGCTTGCTGAGGCGGCAAAGGCCGGCTGTCCGGTCTCGAAGGCTCTGGCGGCGGTGCCGGAGATCGTGCTGAGAGCTAAGCTGGTGGCCTAGTCCGCCGGTGGGGTCGCATCGGGGTTCCAAGACCGGGGGTCGCGACGAGTTCTGTTCCGTCGGAGACTGCCTGCCATCCTATGCCGTAAGGATAAGTGTCCGCGCGCGGCGGGCTCGGCTGGTGATGAGCGCCGCGGGCGGGCTGGAGATAGTCGTGCCCCAGGGGTTCGATACCGCGAGGATCCCGAAACTCATTCATGACAGGCGCGATTGGATAGCGCGGGCTGCACAGAGGGTGGAAAAGGAACGGCGCAGGCTGCGGGAAGAGCCGCCCCGGCTGCCCGATCGCATCGTCCTTTCCGCACTGGGTGAGACCTGGGAGGTACAGTACCGGTCGAATGAGGCCTGTTCTGCCGGAGCCGTTAGGAGAGCGGTGGCTCGGGAGAGCGCGGGCGGCCGTCTGACCGTCACCGGCGACCTCGGTGACGCCCAGGCCTGCAAAGAGGCGCTCTGCCGTTGGCTGCGCCGGAAGGCGCGCGAGTCCCTCGGGCTGTGGTTGGCGGAGATATCAGGCCGGCACGGGTTCGAGTACGGGCGGGTGACGGTACGACTACAACGGTCTAGATGGGCGAGCTGTTCGCCTCGGAAGGCCATATCACTCAATGCCCGGCTCCTGTTTCTGGCTCCTGAGATAGTCGATCATGTCTTACTGCACGAGCTCTGCCATACGGTGGAGATGAACCATTCGCCGCGGTTCTGGATCCTACTGGAGAGCCACGATCCCGAGTATCGCGCGCACAGGCGGTTGCTGCGCGCAGCCGGGACATCGGTCCCCACATGGCTCGACCACGGTCCGAGCGGGCGGCAGGTCTAGGGTCGACGCGTCCGGGTGGGCCGGTGATTCAGGGTGGACGGACCCGGGGAGGCTGTGAACAGGCATTTGCCTGTCTTCGACCACGGAGCGCAGCTAGGTTCGGGAGTCTGGAGTCAGGTTGAGTCTGGACCCTCCTGCGCTTCCGCGATACCATGAGACGACCTTTAAACGAGTCCCGTGAGACCGAAAGGAACTTGGATGGACACCAGCCCTCGTCCCTCCGCGGCCCGGTTGGCCTGCCGGCCGCTCCGCTCCGAACGATTTCTCCTCACCGGCGTGCGCCTTTTTGATCCTGAGCATGGTGTGGATCTGGAGGGCGACCTCTTGGTGGAGGAAGGCAAGATCGCAGCCCTGGGTGACAAGGTGGCGCGGCCTCCCGGGGTGGACGTGCTGGACGATCTGGCGGGTTGCTGGGTCTTTCCAGGATTCGTGGACCCACATGTCCACCTACGCACGCCGGGCTACGAGTACAAAGAGGATCTGGTCTCCGGGTCTTTGGCGGCCGCCGCGGGCGGGTACGTGACCGTGGTAGCTATGGCCAACACCGATCCCGTCATCGATTCGGGGCCGGCCGCGGCCTGGGTACTCGAGCAGGCGGCACGGGACGCCCTGGTACGGATCGGACAGGTGGGCGCCGTCAGCAAGGGCCTCAGGGGGGAAGAACTGGCGGAGATGCGCGAATTGGCCGACGCAGGGGTGGTGGCCTTCTCCGACGACGGCCGGCCGGTGACGGATGCCGATCTGCTACAACACGCCCTGCGTTACGCCCGGGGGACGGGTCGACCCCTTCTGCTCCATCTGGAGGACAAGAGTCTGTCTCTTGACGGAGTCATGCACGAAGGCAAGTGGAGTGCCCGGCTGGGTTTGCGGGGTATATCCCGCGCCTGTGAGTCTGGCCCGCTGGCCCGAGATCTGGAGATCGTGCGGTACATGGCCGCCGAAGATAGACGTCTGACGGAAGGCCGGGGCGCCGCCGGCGCTGAGGCGCCGGGGCACGTCCCTATGGTGCACTTCCAACACCTTTCCGCCGCCGACAGCGTAGCCCTCATGCGTCGCGCTAAGGACGAAGGACTGCCTGTAACCGCCGAGGCTACGCCGCATCATCTGCTGCTGACCGACGAACATCTCGGCAGCTTCGATCCGAACCTCAGAGTGAATCCGCCCCTCCGCTCCGCAGCCGACAGGGAGGCCCTGGTCGCGGCTCTGGCCGACGGCACCATCGACTGTCTGGGTACCGATCACGCTCCCCACGCTCCGCAGGAGAAGGAAGTCCCCATCGAGGACGCCCTCAACGGCACCGTGGGCCTGGAGACGGCCTTCGCCGCTCTCTACACCGGGTTGGTCTTGACCGGAGATCTGACGCTGGCCCGGCTGGTGGAGGTCATGTCTGGGGCGCCGTGCCGGGTCCTGGGTCTGGTGGAGCCTCATCTGACCGAGGCTGCACCGGCGGACTTCTGCGTCGTGGACCTCGACGAGACCTGGAAGGTCACGCCGGCCCACTTGCGGGGGAAGAGCCGCAACTCAGCCTTCCTGGAGGAGACACTCACGGGGCGGGTGCGGCTGACGGTGGTGGATGGGGCGCGCCGCTTCGCGCGCGCCCGGGGAGAGGTTTGATGTACCGGGATTCGGTACCCGGATACGTAGTGCTCAAGGACGGCACGGTCTTCGCGGGCTTCGGGTTCGCGGCTCAGGGCCGGGTCTTGGGAGAGGTGGTTTTCAATACTTCCATGACCGGCTACCAGGAGGTCGTCACCGATCCGTCCTATCACGGGCAGATGGTCGTCTTCACCTACCCGATGATCGGCAACTACGGCGTCTGCGCCGGTCTGGCCGAGTCCGATACCGTACACTCGCGGGCTATCATCGTTCGGGAGGTTAAGAACACCTCTAGGACCACCGGCTGTCCGGAGGGTTGGGTGGACTGGCTCACCGACCAAGGCACAGTGGGGGTGGGCGGCATCGACACGCGCGCTCTCACCCGGCGCATCCGGGAGCATGGGGCCATGACGGCGTGCGTGGCCGCCGGTCCCGATCTCAAAGTGAACGGTCTTCTGGCGGCGGCTCAAGGCCATCCCGACATGGCCGGATTGGATCTGGCCAGCGCCGTCAGCTGTCGGGAGCCGTATGAGTGGTCTGCGCCCGGTCCTCACGCCCCTGGCCCTCGCCTGCGGGTGGTGGCGTACGACTACGGGATCAAACGCAGCATCCTCAAGAGCCTGGCGGCCATCGACTGCGACGTCACGGTGGTGCCGGCTCACTGGACGGCCGAACAGACCCTGGCCATGAAGCCCGACGGTGTGTTCCTTTCCAACGGCCCGGGGGATCCGGCGGCAGTGGGGTACGCGGTGGAGACCATCCGGAGCCTCTTGGGGAAGGTGCCCATCTTCGGCGTGTGTCTCGGCCACCAGTTGCTCGCTCTCGCCACGGGGCTCTCCACCTATAAGCTGATGTTCGGCCATCGCGGCGCCAACCATCCCGTAAGGGACTACTTCACGGGTCGGGTGGAGATTACCAGCCAGAACCACGGTTTTGCCGTCAGTCCGCCTGTTGCGGTCCAAGAGGCCCTCGATCGCGGCTCGGTGATAGGGGAAGGCGGCGTCGCCGGATTGGAGGCGGATGAGTTGCTCGTCGAGTCGGATCAGGGCATGGTCCAGATCACCCACCTCAATCTCAACGATGGAACGGTCGAAGGACTACGGCTTGTTGATCTTCCGGCCTTTTCGGTCCAGTACCACCCGGAAGCAGGTCCGGGGCCGCACGACAGCCAATATCTGTTTGAGAGATTCAGAACGCTGATGTCCGAGGGTGCCGGCAACAAGCCGGTTCCGGCGAGGAGGTGATCATGGCGGCAGGGGAAGCTACGAAAGGCACTCCCGACGGCGGCAGCAACGGTCACAAGCGCACCGACCTGAAGCTACGGGTACCCGAGCAGGTCGCCGGCGGGGCGTACGCCAACAGCATGATGGTGCAGCACACGGCGTCGGAGTTCGTCATGGACTTCGCTATGGTCATGGGCGGCAACGGCCAAGTGGTGGCGCGGGTGGTGACCAGTCCCGGGCACATGAAGCACATCGTGGCGGCTCTGACCGAGAACATTCGCAAGTACGAAGCCGCTCACGGTCCGATCGGGCCCCGGCCGAAGGATGAGTGACCAGTCAGATATCAAGGAGGCATGGAGATGCTGAGTGTGGGCGATAAGGCGCCGTTCTTCAAAGCGGCGGGAAGCGAGGGCGAAGTCGATCTGGCTGCTCTCTTGGAGTCGAAGCCGGTGGTGCTGTACTTCTTCCCTCGGGCGCTGACCCCAGGTTGAACGACCGAGGCGGTTGAGTTCAACCAATTGCTTCCAGAGTTCGAGGAGCTGGGCGTGACGGTAGTCGGGACCTCGGTGGACCCGGTGGCCCGGCTGCAGAAATTCCGTGACAAGTACGATCTGCAGTTCCCGTTCGCCAGCGACGAGGATCGGGCTATCGGCGAGGCGTACGGGACCTTGAAAGGAGATCTGTCCAGCTCGCACGAACGGGATACAGTGCTCATCGGCAAGGATGGAACGATTCTGTTAGCCTATCAGAGGGTCAAGGCAAAGGGCCATGCGGCGGATGTGCTCCGTGAGACGAGGAGACTGCGTGAGGAAGGCCGGATCTAGTGATATAGGCTCGCGGGTCTGGGATGACGTCTGGACGCGCGTGTTGGTCTTGTTGTTGGTGGTTGGTTCGGCTATCTACTTCGTTGGGATGGCGCTGGGATCTCCCGATTCCTCGGCCCGAGCGGAGAGCGAACATTATGAGGGGGCGGCCGCTGGGAACCCGGCGACGGTTGTCCTCGCTGCCAGTACAGGTGTGGGGGCTGCGGGCGAGGAGGATGCGGCTACCCTGGTCGGTGCCGGTTGGGTCCACCGGGTGACGACCACAGACACCGCCGTGCCCACAGACAGCACCGGGCCCACCGGTACCACACCAACCACTGAGACGACCCCGCCACCGGAGACCACTACCACCACCGAGTCGGAACCTGTCGACGACATTGACGCCGTTGAGGTCGATGTGGTGGTGTATGCCACCCAGACGTCCGGTTTGGCGGCCGTGCGCGAGCTGGTGCTCGGTGCACCGCACCTCCGGGTGGCCCTGATCTCCTGCGGCAACCTTCTCGAGACTCCTCTGGCCCAGGGATTGAGTGTCGAGGATGCCCGCAACATCGGCGATGTTGACGGGGGTTTCTATGGCGAATGGCGCCGGGACGTCATCGGCTACTACAATGCCCGCGGAGTGAGGCCGTTCACCAACAGCGGCCGTTTCGTGTACGAACCTACTGTGGCTGCGAAGATCCTGTGGTCGTATGTGTTCGGAGACGCGGCGCCCAACGTCCGCTTCTACTCGGCGAAGCTCCTCGCGGCGAGCGACCGGGAAGACCGGCGCTACGTAGACATACAGGTGGAGGGAGCGGGTCTGACCCGGCTGAACACCACCTACTTCATCGACGCCAGCGTGGAGGGCGATCTGGCCCGCATGCTCGGCGCCGATTATCGCATCGGTAGGACCGAGGACGTCTACAACGACGCACAGGGTAGCAGGCCGGCTTATCCCAGCGCCGAGAACGGCTACGTGACGGCACCCCAGAGGTTCTCGGCGCTTCTGACGCTCAAGGTCCAGTCCCAGGGCCGGGCGCCCCGCATCGCCGATCTCCTCCATCCCAACTACGACAGGAGCTCCTTTGCGGGCACCACCTTCTCGGCTAAGAACGTGGCCGCCTTCGGCAGCAGCTGGAGCATGAGGATCGCTGTGCTGCCCAACGGCAAGCGCGAGTTGAACGAGACTTGGAGCGACTGGCCGGACATAGGTCTGGCCTTTCAGTGGGTGTTCGAGCCCGAACGGCGTGGAGACATCCGCAAACGCGTCCTGCAGTGGAGCATCAACCGTGCTCGTTATCTGCAGGAGAACGGGTACCCGCAAGTGGGGATCGACTCCATCCCACAGAAACTGTACGTGCGCGAGGGACCGCGTATTGTAGGCCTGGATACCTACACGGCGGCCGACCTGCAGTCAGGGGCGTTGCGCCAACCGGTTGCGGTCGGTTGCTACTGTGAGTACGACAGACACGACGCCTTCTACCCAACCCATATCGAGACCACCCGGTACGCGAACCTGCCCTGGGGGGCCCTCCAGGCTGCAGATCATCCTGCCTTGCTGGTGTCCACAGCCGTCTCGACCGACTTTGCCGCCTACAGCTCTGCCGTCCGCATGGAGCACACGCGGGCGAACATGGGGGCCGCCGCGGCCATGACGGTGATGGCGGCTGCGGAGTCCGGGATGGAGCCGGGCGAAGTTGCGTACGAAGCCATCCGCACGAAACTGCTCGCCCGGGGTTATCAGATCCCCCCGATGTAGAGCCCGACGGCGCCTGAGTGAGTCGACGGCGGGTTGTCTGCTCCTGTTCGACTCCGTGCTACGGCGCGGTTTCTGGGCGCCTTCCCGCCAGGTGGCGCCTTCTTAGTCCTTGATCATGTCCTCGAATCGGTCTTCGGCGCGACCTCCGCCGCCCGCTACCAGCGTATCGTAGGGTGGAATCGAGTAAACGCGGATCTTGTTGTCAAGGAAGTCGGAGAAGGCGAGCAGAGTTCCGTCGGGCGACACGTCAAGCCCCGTGCACTGGTTGCCGCCCACTATGGCGTCGAGGATCGTGCCGGTCGTGGTGTCAATGGCCAGGATGGTGCCCCATTCTGGGCCGGGTATGTAATAGGTCTTGGGATTGTCCTTCCCCCGGTTGGACATATAGAGGACCCTGCCATCGGGGCCGATGTCCATGGAGTTGGGCCTCCGGTCAGTGTCCGCGAGCTTGGTTACCGTGTCGGTGACGAGGTCTATCTCGGACACGTCGCCGCTGACCCAGTTCGAGGCCCACAGCGTCTTCTCATCAGGCGAGAGCAGCAGGACCTTCGTCCAACTGCCTCCGGTATCGAATTGGCGCTTGACCTCCCGGGTGGTCCGATCGATCTCGTAGACCGACGCAGTCTCCATCTGGCTTGCGTAGGCGGTTGCGCCGTCCCGGGTGAAGACCACCTCTACGGCACCGTGTTCGCCTAGCTTGACCCCTCCGAGCTTCTTGCCCGTAGTGGGCTCGTAGATCTCGAGGCCGTAACCACCCAACAGCGACGTCCCTAACTCGGTGCCGTCGGGAGTGAAGATGACCTGCTTCGGGTTGGGACCGCACTTGAAGCGTACCAAGCTTTGGTAGAGCCGGCCTTCGGGGTCGAGCCAGATCTTGAACGCCGTGGAACGATCAAGAGTGAGGTCGCGGCTGGTGCTGTTGTAGCCGCTCTTGGTGAAGTCGATATGGATGTTCCCTCCGGGTACATGCTGGGAGAAAGGGGTCTTACCCAATATGGCCGTGCCGTCCTGCAGGGTTATGGCGAGCTTCACGAATTCCGGATTGGCCGTGATCTCCAGCCTCTGGGGCGGGAGGTTCGCGAGGGTAGTAGTCACGGTAGCGACACCGGAGCCGAAAGTCGTTCGCCCATTCTCGCTGGCGCTGTCTGTTACGCAGGTCGTGGTCGACACTTTCGCTGGTGACCCGGTGGACGAGTGCGTGGGGCGCTTGTGGACGCCGATGCGGCGGGCTCGTTGGCGCGTGTCTTTTCCTCGTCCAGCAGCCGAAAGGTGCCGTACCCGATGGCCGCAAGAACTGCAAGGGTGACTAGGGCGCCGAGGGCGACGCGAACCCGGCGGCGGGTGTGTCGGGAGCGGCGCTCGCCGCGAGATTCCGGCGTGAAGAGCGGGTTGGGCGGCTGCTGTGATGTGACATCCATTGGCAGACTATAGATCAAGTCGGTGTTCAAATTCTCGCTATCCGCGCACACATGGTGTCTCAGGGGCGCGACCGGGCGTGTGGGTGCGGGCGACGTGCACATGAGAGCTGTGTGATGCGGATGAAGGTGCGCAGTTCGTGGTGAGAGCAAAGAACCCTGAGGATGGGCAATAAGCTCCGCAACCGGGTATCGCGCTAAGCGGCGAAGTGCTACGTTTTGCTCGCCTATGTTGGGGCATCCGTGCAGAGCATCGCACCGCTTACCGGTGCTGCTCGGCCATCCACGTCACGCACGGAATCCGTAGGGGACATGTTGAGACCGGCTGTGAAGGAGGGTGATACGTGGCAAAAGTCGAGAAAGACTCAGTGAAGCTGGATGTCGGCGAACGCGGGCTCAAGCAGCACGATCTCGGGGTCTGGACCGTCGTCTTCATGATCTTCTCCCTGGTGGCCGCGGGCGCGTACGGTATCGAGGAGATGATCCCCGAATCGGGCGCGGGCTTGACGCTGGTAATGCTCATGGTGCTTCCCTTCTTGTGGGGATTGCCGTTCGGCCTGGTGGCCTCGGAACTCGGTTCGGCCAGACCTCAGGAGGGTGGTTACTACAAATGGGTGCAGGAAGCCCTGGGTGAGTTCTGGGGCTTCCAAGCCGGCTGGTGGAGGACCATCTCCGTCTACATCGACAACACCCTCTATGTGATCCTCGCGGGCGGGTATCTCGCGTCTCAGTGGGATCTGAACGGCTATGAGCAGTTCGCGGTCAAAGCGGCCATGATCCTCATCTTCACGTATATCAACATCCGGGGCGTCAGAGACGTCGGTATCATCACCACCATCTTGTCCGCGCTCGTCATTGCTGCGTTCGCCATAGTTGCTATCGCCGGCTTCATGAACTGGAGCGGGAACCCGTTTGAACCATTCACGGCGGACGGCGAGATCCTCGGTGTGGTCGGCATCGGCTTCGCCGACTGGGTCTACTACATCGGAGCCGGCCTCGCCATCGGCATGTGGATGTACTCCGGCTATGAGTCTATGTCCACCATGGCCGGAGAACTCAAGAACCCCCAGGTCATCCCGAAGGCTACTCTCCTCACCATCCCCCTGATCATGGCCGTTTACATCCTGCCCACGATGGCAGGCCTTGGTTCCATAGGAGAGTGGGACAGCTGGGGCACGACCGCCGATAGCGTCGGGTACGCGGACGTCGTCACCACCTTCTGGGGGGTCGGCTTCGGCATCTTCTTTGTCATCATCGCCGTTCTGGCACAGTGTTCGATCTACAACACGTACATCGCGTCCGGATCCCGCGGCTTTTTCGCCCTGGCCGATGACAATCTGGCGCCGCCTATTCTGGTCAAGGTGGACAAGAAGCACGGTGTGCCGTACGTCGCAGTCTTGACCGTCGCGCTTGTCAACCTGATCCTCTGCAACTTCGCTTTCACGACGGTCGTCATCGTGGACGTCTTCCTGCTGGTCTCGTCGTACATCATGGTCTACATCTCGGCTATGATCCTCAGGAAGAGGCTCCCCGACGAGGCGTACAAGTTCAAGATCAGGGGAGGCTATCCTTTTCTCGTGTTGCTCTGCGTGATCCCCATCATCATCGGAGTGGCCTCGTTCTTCGTCAACGGCACCGACTACTTCATTGGCGGTCTGCTCGGAATCCTCACGGGACCGATCGTGTATGTTTGGTGGAAGAGAAGATATGGCGGCCTCGCCAAGAAGGATCCGGTGCACTACCCGCTCAATCCAAGGACACGCCTTGGGGTCGGCGACCTGAAAAGGATTGCCGGTGTCTTCTATGGATTCGCGATTGCGGGCTTCCTGGCCCTCCCGTGGCTGAGATGGTTCGAGGGAGATTGGGCGGAGGAATACTACGCCGAGACCTACGGGGAAACATACCTCTCCGGGTTCTTGGGCAACTTTGACACGATGCTGACCACCATCCTTGTCATAGCGGCGGTCTTCGCGGCCATAGCCATCGGCTGCACCATCGCCGCCATCAAGCTGGAGCCGAGGAGGGGTGCGGCGCCGCCGTCAGCTACGGACCTAGACTAGAGTCGGTTGCTTTGACCTTCGTTCGACTCGTGACCTGAGGGGGCAGGTTAGAATCCTGACCCCGCCACTGTGATGCATGTAGTAGTTACAACGCTCGGCATCGGGAGGTCCAAATGAAAGTCCTGCTCGTGGGCGTGGGTGGTGTGGGTGAAGCCATCGCCGTCCTGGCCAAAGACAGGCCTTGGGTGCAGAAGCTGATACTAGCGGACTACAACGTCGATCGCGCCGAAGAAGTGTTTGCGAAAGTAGGTCGTCCCACCAACATGTCCGTGGAGTCTGTCGATGCTGCCGATAAGGAGCAGGTGGCATCTCTGGCCCGCAAGCACGAGGTGGACTTGGTCCATAACGCAGTTGACCCCGTCTTCAACGAGTCGATCTTCGATGCTGCGTACGACGCGGGCTGCGATTACATGGACATGGCCATGACCTTGTCGAGCCCCGATTCTTCCAACCCCTACAATGTCTGCGGGGTCAAACTCGGGGACTACCAGTTTGAACGGGCGGAAGCGTGGGAGCGGAAAGGGTTGCTGGCCCTCGTGGGGATGGGCGTCGAGCCGGGCATGGCCGACGTCTTTGCGAAGTACGCGGAGAAGAACCTCTTCGACGAGATCGATGAGATCGGCGTGCGCGACGGGGCTAATCTGGAGGTCAGGGGCTACGAGTTCGCACCCAACTTCTCCATATGGACCACCATCGAGGAGTGTTTGAACCCGCCGGTGGTCTGGGAGGAAGGCAAGGGCTGGTGCACCACCGAGCCCTTCTCGGAGCCGGAAGTATTCGACTTCCCCGAAGGCATCGGTCCCGTCGAATGCGTCAACGTGGAGCACGAAGAGGTTCTACTGGTGCCGCGTTGGGTGAAGTGCAAGAGGGTCACGTTCAAGTACGGCCTGGGCGATGAGTTCATCAGCGTGCTCAAGACCATCAAGATGCTGGGCCTGGACAACCGCTTCCCCATCGATGTTAAAGGGGTGAAGGTCGCTCCTCGCGACGTGGTGGCCGCCTGCCTGCCCGATCCTGCCCACTTGGGCAACCAGATGTTTGGCAAGACCTGCGCCGGCACCTGGGTCAAGGGCACCAAGGACGGTAAGCCCCGGGAGGTGTATCTCTACCAGGTCGCTGACAACGAGACCTGCATGAAGAAGTACGGAGTGCAGGCCGTGGTCTGGCAAACGGCCGTCAATCCCGTCATCGCCTGGGAGTTGCTCGAGACCGGGGTCTGGAAGGGCGCCGGGGTCTTGGGTCCAGAGGCCTTCGATCCCGATCCGTTCGTGGCTCTGATGCCTTCGTACGACTTCCCCTTCGGCCTCAAGGAGATGACGATCTGACTTGGGTCGGATGAAGCCGCGCGAGAAGGCTCTGTTCCGCACCCACCGCCCTCCGTTCAAGACGCCGGAGTGGGCGGTGGGTGCGGTGGTCCAGCACCAAGGCGCTCTCTATCGGGTCACACGCTGGCAAGAACTGCGTCCCGTGCCGCTGAATCGAGGTGGATCGGTCGGTGAGTGGCAGGTTTGGGGCAAACGGCTCTCGGATGAGGAGATGCGCCAGGGGCTTCTGGACGCGGCTGAACGGTTGCTGGGGGAGTGATGGTCCTAGTGAGGGCCTATGTAGTCGCAGCCGTGCGGGCAGCGCCTTTTCCTAAGTACCTCAGCCCCGATCGGAGTCCGGACCGTCTGCGATGTCTTTCTCGCGGAGGAAGCTGGTTATGCGTTCAGCTATGGCGTTGATCAGGCGGGCCTCCTCTTTCAAGAAGGGCCCGATGTCCGCCTCCGCCATCTCGGCCGTGTATGAGACCTCGATCTGCCCCACCGGAACGCCGTCCCGCTTGAGAGGGGCGGTTTGGCGCCAAACCGTCTCGGCATACCCAGGCGTAGCAAAGGTCTTATCCTCCCACGTGATGCGTGCCTGGCAGGCTGCCGGATACTGCCAGCCCGGGGGTATGGCCGCAAGGACGGCCGCGAAGACATCTTTCAGCGGCGCTTCCTTCTGACTGAGGGCCTCGTCGACCCGGTAGAGGCAGTCCAGCTCCTTCGCCCGCTCCTGCAAGGAGCGGATGGCCGACCGGTCGGGCGCCGGCTTCTTGGCCGCGGGCCAGGAGATCTCCGGCTTGCCGCGCCGGCGCGGGATATCGGGCTCTCGTATGGGTCGGCCGGACACGATGGGTGTTCGCTCCTCGCATGCGTCTGCAGGTTCTCTCCCTGGTGCATTCTAGCTGCTTCCCGGGTATGATGCAGGCGTATGGGCGCGTATCCGAGTGAGCGACGGAGTGGAGGAACAATGACCCCGGCATCTGTCCCGATAGATCGCAGGCGTGTGGCCGAGTTGACCGAGCGGGAGGAGAAGCGCCTCGAGCAGGAGACGCCCAAGTCGTACGAGTTGTTCAGAAGGGCGTCCGAATCGCTCGTGAATGGTGTGTCGTCCACCTATCAAAGGCGTGATCCCTATCCTATCTACTTCACCCACGGGAAGGGTTCGAAGATCTATTCGGTGGATGGACACGAGATCTGCGACTTCCACAACGGGTTCGGGTGCATGGTGCAGGGACACGCGCATCCGGCCATCGTGGAGACCATCAAGAGGCGTTCCGAGCTGGGCACGCAGTTTGCTCTTCCCACTGAGGACTCCTTCATCGTGGCCGAGCACCTTGCCAAGAATTTCCGTCTGCCCAAGTGGCGGTTCGTGAACTCCGGCTCGGAGGCCACCATGGATGCCATCCGCATCGCCCGCGCCTACACCGGGCGGGAGGGTGTACTCAAGATCTTCGGGTCCTATCATGGTCATCACGACTATGTGATGGTCAGTCTTGGTGTAGCCGATTTTGGCGATATCGGGCCCCGGGACAACTACAAGTCGATCTCTTACGGGGCGGGTATCCCGGAGGCCGTTGTCGAGATGACCTCGGCCGTGCCGTTCAACGACGCTCCCATGATGGAAGCCCGCATCGAGCGGCTGATCGAGGAGGGTCGGAAGCCGGCCTGCCTCATCATGGAGGCGGCCATGATGAATCTGGGGGTTGTCTTGCCGGAACCCGGCTACTTGGAGGCGGTTCGGGAGATAACCAAGAAGCACGGCATTGTGCTGATCTTCGACGAGGTGAAGACCGGCATCTGCACGGCCGCAGGCGGTGCAGTCGAGCGTTTCGGAGTGATCCCCGACATGGTCACACTGGCCAAGGCACTGGCCGGCGGCCTGCCCGCGGGTGCGATCGGCGCCACCGAGGAAGTCATGGAGGTGGTGGCGAGCGGCAAGGTCTTCCAGGTGGGCACCTACAGCGGCAACCCGCTCTCAATGGCTACAGCCCGGACGAGCCTCGAAGAGGTCATGACTCCGGACGCCTACCAGCACCTCAACCGTCTGAACGACAGGCTGATCGCCGAGATGGACGCGGTGGCCGACAAGCATGGGTTCCCCGGCTATACGGTGGGCATCTCGTCGAAGGGTTGCTTCAACTTCGCCACCGGCAAGATCACCGATTATGAGTCGTTCATCAAGTATCAGGACGTCGAGCTATGCCAGCTGGCCTGGCTGTACAACCTGAACCGCGGCGTCATCATCGCACCGGGCCGCGAGGAGGAGTGGACGCTCTCTGTCCAGCACACCGACGAGGATATCGACCGCTACGTAGGCGCCTTCGAAGACATGGTGAAGGAGGTCACGGCCTAGAGGTCCCAGTCGCCGGCAGCCTCGGGCTGATAGAGGATCTGCGACACTCGGAGTCTGCGGGTTCCCGCCGGGACTTCCCATTCGAAGGTGTCTCCGACCCGGTAGCCGAGCATGGCTGTACCGATGGGGGCGAGCACGGAGACCTTGGCTTGGCCGATGTCGGCTTCATCGGGGAAGACCAGCGTGTAGACTTCAGTCGTCGAGGTGTCGAGGTCGGTGAGTTCCACCGTTGAATTCATGGTGACCACATCGTTGGGCACCGACTTGGGGTCCACTACAGCGGCCTTTTCCAGCTCGTCTCTGAGCTTGGCCAGGTATCTGGAATCACGCCCGGTCGCCCATTGCTTGTTCAGTAGGCCGCGCAACCGCTCCAGATCCTGTGCTGTGATGAAGATAGGTCTGTCTTGCATGCGGCCGCCTCCTCTGACTTCTCTATGGTAAGAAGAGCCGCCCTGTATGGCGGCTCGGTCATCGGTCCCATGAGCTATCCTTGTTTGAACTGAGTATACCTGAAGGTCCGTAAAGACGGCCATGGTGCCTGGTACTGAGTGGGAGGGAGGCATGGAACGGTCTGTCGGCAACACGAAGATCGACTGCGTCATCGGGGACATCACACGTCAGGCCGGCTTTGACGCGGTGGTCAACGCGGCCAACGCGCAGCTTCTGCCCGGGGGAGGAGTGGCGGGGGCCATCCACCGGGCGGCCGGCCCGGGACTCGCCGAGGAGTGCCGTCCGTTGGCGCCTATCAATCCGGGGCAGGCGGTCATCACCGGTGGATACGATCTACCCAATCCCTTCGTGATCCACTGTCTGGGGCCGGTGTACGGCATGGACACGCCTTCGGACCGGCTCCTGGCGGACTGTTACCGCAACGCGTTGCGTCTCGCGGAGGAGAACCGGCTGGGGTCCGTGGCCTTCCCGGCCATCTCCACCGGCATCTTCGGATATCCGCTGGATGAGGCCGCTACTGTAGCTCTGGGGACCGTTGTAGAGGCGGCCCGGACCCTGGAATACGTCCGCGTGATCCGTTTTGTTCTCCGTCCGGAGGCATTGCCTGTCCACGAGAGGGCACTGGCCGCCCTGGTATCCTGACGCGGATGGTCTGCGACAGTAGGAGGAAGCATGAAGAGCTCACTCGGAGCCAAGACAATCGCCTATCCCACGCCCGTCTTCATCGTGGGTACGTACGACGCGCAGGGACACCCGAACGCCATGGCTGTGGCCTGGGGGGGTATCTGTTGTTCGAAGCCACCTTGCGTGGCCATCTCCGTGCGGAAGGCCACCTACACCTACGGCAACCTGGTGGAACGCAAGGCTTTCACAGTGAGCATCCCCTCGCAGGACCACATGGTGGCCGCCGACTACTTTGGAATCGCGTCCGGCCGGGATTGCGACAAGTTCGCCGTGACCGGTCTGACGCCCGTGCGTTCCGAGTTGGTGGATGCTCCTTATGTCGGAGAGTTCCCCTTGGTACTGGAGTGCAAGATCGTTCACACGGCGGAACTTGGACTGCACACCTTGTTCGCGGGGGAGATACTCGACGTGAAAGCAGAAGAGAGCTGCTTGGGGCCCGATGGGAAGCTGTCGGCAGAACTGGTGCGTCCCTTCAGTTGGGCTCCGGCCGAGAACTGGTACTACGCCACCGGCGAGAGGCTGGGACGCGGGTTCTCGGTGGGTAAGGCGCTGGAAACCGAGAGTGAATAGGCCGGCGTCGAAGCAGCACAGGGTGGTTGCTGGGATGCGAGGTCTGGGAATGCGAAGTGGGGAGAGGACATGAAGGAGCGGGTCGTCGGCCGTGAGGCCGTAGAAGTCGTGCCGGAGCGGAATGCGGGCCGGATGGCCCGCCTTATCCGGTCAGTTCGAACCGGCTGGATGGTCCTGTTGGTGCTTGCTGCCCTGGTACCGGTGGCCGGCGCCGGGTGCGGTGGAGAAGAGGTGGACGACACTATGATCCTCACTGTCGAGCAGGCCGTCGCTGCCGAGCCGGGCCAGGCCATGAGAGTGCGGGGGATGCTGGTGGCGACTGAGAACGAAGTGAAGCTGGCTTCGGCCCTGCTCGAATCTTATCCCCCACAGGCAGGGGGGAGCACTCTCGTCGTGGAGGATCTGGATATGCAGGCTCTGGTGGGGCTGAGCTCTACCGCCGGCCAATCCGGCATGGCGTTGGTCACCTGGTCGGATTTCCCGGTGGTGCTTGGAGGCACGGTCGAGGACGGAGTCCTGGGCGTGAAGGCGATACCTCCCGTCTTCGAGGCCGCTTCTGCTGAGATCCGGGTGCGGTTCAGCCCGGGCGGCGAAGCGTTGCCGGCGGGTGATCCGGTGTGGTGGGTTTTCGATGTGACCAATCTGACCGCCGGACCGTTGGATCTGACCTTCCTCAGCGGACAGATGGGGGAAGTAACATTCCGCAAGGACGGGACCGAAGTCTACCGTTGGAGCGACGGCAAGAGTTTTACGCAGGCCGTCATGGTAGAGACCCTGCAGCCGGGTCAGTCCCGGGCCGTCATACTGAACGACTTGGTCTCTCTGGCTCCGGGAACGTACGAGGTCACCGCGAAGGTGACGGCCTCGAGCGGTCCCGAGGGCTCGACGGAAGCTCTTCCCGAGGTCGCCGCGACGCTGACCGTTCGCTGACGGGTCCCGGCGCTGTCACCGGGCTGAGGCTACTCACCGCGGGCCTGTCTGCCCCGAACCGCGCCCACCGAGGCCTGCAGCGCCAGGGCCTGATGCGTCGAGACCGGCTGGGTCGCGTCTAGACCCAGCTACGCAAGAGCCGCCCCCCTGAGGCCGCGGGAAGTCGTCAGGATGTCCGCCTGATCACAAGCTTCTGGATCTCGATGATCCACAGGATCGCGGAGCTCACCGCGACGGCGATGACAATCTCGGTCACCGACAGCGCTTGGGTTCCGAAGATTCCCTGCAGGAACGGCACGTAGATGAGGGCGAACTGCAGCAACAGCGTCAGAGCCACGGCTCCGTACAGCAGAGGGTTGGATCGCGGACTGGTCAGGAAGACCGACTCCCGGTCAAGCCGTATGGCGAGTACATGGAACATCTGGAAGAAGGTGAGCACCGTGAACAGCATCGTCTGCCACGAATCTGAGCCGGCGTGCCAGTAGAGCCATCCGGTCAGGAGCGCGATGATGCCCATCACGGGCCCGGCCCAGAGGATATGGCTGCCGAGGCCGCGGGCGAAGATGCTTTCGTTCGGGGGATGGGGCGGGCGGCGCATCACATTCCGCTCGGCGGGCTCGAAACCCAGGGCCAGACCGGGCAGACCGTCTGTGACCAGGTTCATCCACAGTATCTGGAGAGGGAGCAACGGCAGGGGCATGCCCAGGAAGGGTGCCACCAGCATCACCGCCAGTTCGGCCACGTTGGTGGCCATGAGGTACTTGATGAACTTGCGGACATTGTCATAGATGACCCGACCTTCTCTGACCGCTGCCACTATGGTGGCGAAGTTGTCGTCCAGCAAGACCATGTCGGCTGCTTCCTTAGCCACGTCGGTCCCCGTGATCCCCATGGCCACGCCGATGTTGGCCTTGCGCAGGGCGGGAGCGTCGTTCACGCCGTCACCGGTCATGGCCACGATATGTCCTTGTTCTTGGAGCGCTTCCACTATGGTCAGCTTCTGCTCGGGTGCCACCCGGGCGTACACGGACACGTTCTCGACCACAGATCGGAGTTCATCGGTCGACAGGCGTCCCAGATCCACCCCGGTGAGAACCGGGGTCTCGTCGGGAACGGCGGGTGCTACGGGGACGATACCTACCTGAGCGGCGATGCTGGCGGCTGTAAGCGGCTGGTCGCCTGTGATCATTGCGGGTCGAATGCCCGCCGACTTGGCCGTCAAGACCGCTTCTCTCGCCTCCGGACGCGCGGGGTCGATCATACCCAGAAGCCCGACAACGATAAGGTCTTGCTCCCAGTTGGAATGGGCACCTTCCAGAGCGTTCTCGTCCAAGGGTCTGAATCCCACGGCCAGCACCCGCATGCCCTGTGAGGCAAGGTGGGCGTTGGCCTTCTCGATGCGGGCCCGGATGGCGTCATCCAGGGGCAGGGTGTCGCGGCCGTCCCACACACCGGTGGAGATGGGTAGGAGCGCCTCCAGGGCCCCCTTGGTGAACGAGACTGCTGCGGCCTGCTGTTCGGTGAGAAAGGCGCTGAGCTCCTCCAGACCCACTACCGGTTCGGAAGGTAGGCGGTGGACGGTGGTCATCAGCTTGCGCTCAGACTCGAAGGGGATCTCGTCACTCCGGGGGAAGGCCTCCTCGAGATCGGGTTTCATGAGACCCAGTTGCACTCCGGCCATGACCAGTGCGGCCTCGGTGGGATCGCCGATGGCTCGAAGCTGCGCCTCGGCGTGGTCGTCGTCGGTCCCGGCGCTCGCGGTGGCTAGGGAGGAGTCATTGCACAAGACTCCGCCGGCGGTCAGCAACGCGATGGCCGGTCTCTCTGCGAGAAGGTCCGCGGCCTGTCCGGCGTCATCGGCACGCATCCGTGCCGATTGCCCCCGCCTGATCTCGTGATGAAGGTCGACCTGGTCTCCGGCCACGTCCAGGATGACCACGGTCATGCGGTTCTCGGTGAGTGTCCCCGTCTTATCGGAGCAGATGACCGTGACAGAGCCAAGGGTCTCGACGGCCGGCAGTTTACGGATGAGGGCGTGCCTGCGCAGCATCCGCTGCGCGCCCATGGAGAGAGAGATGGTCACCACCGCCGGCAGTCCCTCGGGAACTGCGGCGACCGCCATACTGACGGCCGTGAGGAACATGATGCGGGTACCTTCGCCCCTAAGAATTCCTTGCGCGAAGATGATCACCACCAAGACCAGGGCGGCTGCAGCCAGCCAGCGACCGAGTTGGGCAAGGCGTTTCTGAAGGGGAGTGGGCTCTTGCTCCACCCCTTGGATCATCCCCGCTATCCTGCCGAGCTCCGTCTCCATTCCTGTGGCTACCACCACGGCCTCTCCCCGTCCGTATGTGGCGGCTGTGCCCATGAAGAGCATATTGAGCCGGTCGGCCAAGGGGACTTCCTCCCCTGCGAGGGCCCCCACGGACTTCTCCACGGCTTCGGATTCGCCGGTGAGGGCCGCCTCTTGGACGCGCAGGCTGGCGGACTGGATGATCCGGCAGTCGGCGGGCACCAGGTTGCCGGCCTCGATGAGGACAACGTCGCCCCGCACCAGCTCTCGCGCCGGCACCTCGCGGACCTGGCCTCCACGCCTGACTCTCACCAGCGGGGCGGCCAGCTGACGCAGAGCGGCCATGGTCTTCTCGGCGCGGTATTCCTGCCGGAACCCCAGGAGCCCGTTGAGGAAGACGATGGCCATGATGGCGATGGCCTCCACATAGTCACCGAGGATGCCGGAGACGATCGCGGCGATGATGAGGATGATGATGAGGATCGAAGTGAACTGCTCGAGCAGGATGCGCCAAGGGCTCTTTATCCCGGTCTGTACGAGTTCGTTTGGTCCGTGCTGGGCCAAGCGCCCCTCAGCCTCCTGGGAGGTCAGCCCACGGGCCTCTCCCGCGACTTGGCGCAGGACTTCTTCAACCGAGAGATGATGCCAGCCGGTCACTTGCTTCTCCTCGCACTTTTCTTCGCATCTTTCCCAAAACGGTGAGAAAACAACTCCTCCGACTCAGGAGTCCCCACCAAGATGAGGGCGGTGGACCGGTCCAGCACGGTATCCGGGGTCAGGTCGACCATGATGTCTTCACGACCCCTTTGGAGGGCGACCACGGTGGCCCCTGTGAGGGAGCGCAGTCGCGCCCCCAAGAGAGTCTGACCGTGAAGGACTTCGGGAACACGTCTCCAGAAGATGCGTACGCCTTCAGACAGGAAGATGTTCTTGCGGCCCTCGATGATGTTGGTCAGGATGCTGGCCCCGATTGACGAGTGTGACACCACGAAATCGGCTCCTGCCGCATAGAGCTCGGTCACGTTCTCCTCGCGGTTGGCTCGGGAGACGATGCGCATGTGTGGATTGAGGTGCCTGCCGGCCAGGGTCAAGAAGACGTTGGTGCCGTCGTTGTTGGTGGTCACTATGAGCCCGTCCGCGCGTTCTATGCCCGCTTGTCGCAGCACACTCTGGTCGCTGGCATCCCCTTTGATGACGTTTGGCTCGTCGGAATCCGGCCCTGCCCTCTGGTCGATGATCACGTGGGGCACGTCTCTTCGCCTCAGGAAACCGGCCGCCGCCGACCCCACAGTGCCGTAACCCAGGATCATGACGAAATCATCGGCGGCTTGGCTGCCGATGAGATCCTCCAGAGCCTCGAGACCGGACTCCGTGCCCACGAGCAACATGATCATTCCATCGGTGATGACCGTGTCGGGCTCGGGCAAAGAGAAGCGTCCTCGCTCCCAGATGCCTATTACCGAAACGCCGGTCTTCTGGCGGATAGCCGTGTCCTTGACACTGTGCCCAACAAACGCACTGCCGTGGGCGGGAATCTCGGCGAAGAGCAGATCGCCCAGCGAATCCACCACGTGTCCCTTGGCCCCTCGGGTGGTGGCCCGCACGGCCAGGTAGTTGCCCAGATTCTCACGGAGGGGCACCACATGAGCGGCTCCGGCGATTCTGACCAGCGCGGTGCGCTCGGGCACAGTGACGACCGCCGCCACCGGAGTCGAGCAGAGCGAACCCACGGTCAGCGCCAGGTTGGTGTTGTCGGGGTCGCTCATGTTCGCGATGACCACCCGGGCGGCGTCCACACGGACCCGTTTGAGGGCCTCTGCGTCCGTGGGCGTGCCAAGAACGGCGTTGACCCGGGTTTCCTCCAGGGCCCGCACCTCTTCCACGTCCGAACTGAGGACGACGTAGGGTACCGCGGTCGCGGTCAGGTTTCGCGCGAGAGTCTCGGTGACGGTGTCCCAGCCACAGATGATCACGTGGTCCCTGAGGCTCCGTTTCAAATGCATGCGGGGGCGATAACGCAGGAGATTCTCCAGCCAAGGGGCGAAGATCACGCTTATGATGCCGAAGGGCAGGAAGACCAGCAAGAAGATGAAGCCTGTAAGCGTCACGAAGGCGGAGAACAAGCGGCCGGCATGGCTCACGAACGTGATGTCGCCGAACCCCAGCGTGGTCATCGTGGTTATAGTCCAGTAGAGCCCGTTGACGAAGGAGTGATCGGGTTGGCCCTCATACTTGGCCATCAGGTAGCGAAAGACGAACGTATAGATCACCATCATCATGACGAGGAACACGATATAGCCCACGAAGACGAGGATGTTCCTCGCCGACCTGCCTCGCGGTATGTAGCCGGACTCCGGCATCATGGCTCTCACGCGTACCGACCTCCTTGAACGGCCCCTAGACTAGCACGCAGGCGGGTCCGCACAGGTCTCGCGTCGGTGCAGGTGTGATTGCTATGCTTTGTGGGCATCAGTAGTGCTGCAAACACACGGTCGCGGTCTGGAGCCGCAACCCTATCGCCAGGAGGAGAGACATGAGCGGTCCGAGCCGTTTCACAGCGGAGGAAGCTAAGGAAGTGGGCGATAAGCTGGGCATCGACTGGAAGGACTTCGATGTCGAGCAGTTTCGCATGGGGATGGATGTGGAACTCGAGCACGGCGTGCACGATCCCGAGACCAACGTGACCGACGACGACGCCCTCCTTACCGGCAAGATCGCCTGGGCCCACCTCAAGGAGTTCCCCGATTACTACGATCGTCTCGAGGCGATGGAGGAAGAGGCCGAGGCCTATTGGGACGCGGCCAACGCCTAGCAGGAGATCGCGTACTAAGAGATCGGGGACCCATAGGAGCGCCAGATGATCGTCACCACCAAGCAGCTCTTCGAGGTAGCCTACGGCAAGTTCGCCGTAGGTGCCTACAACATCAACAATATGGAACAGACTCTGGGCCTGTTCCGGGGCAACCTCGACTCACAGGCGCCCTTCATCATCCAGATCTCCAAAGGCGCGCGTTCTTATGCCGACAAGCGCATGCTTGAGGCTATGATCAAAGCGGCCGACCAGATCTTCCCCGAGGCCATCTTCGCGGTGCATCTGGATCACGGTGATCTGGATGCTGCGCTCGACTGTGTTGAGAGTGGCTTCTATTCGTCGGTCATGATCGATGCTTCGCATGAGCCGCTGGAGGAGAACATCCGGATCACCCGGCAGGTGGTGGAGGCTGCGCACGCCAGAGGCATCTCGGTGGAAGCTGAACTGGGCCAGTTGGGCGGGGTGGAGGAACATGTCCAGGTGGACGAGAAGAATGCCCACCTCACCGACCCCGCCGAAGCTGAGGTTTTCGTACGGGAGTCGGGGTGCGACAGCCTGGCCGTGGCCATAGGCACGAGTCATGGGGCCTACAAGTTCAGTGGGCACCAGGGTCTGCATCTTGACGTGGCGGCTGAGATCCAGAAGCGTCTGCCCGGGTTTCCACTCGTGATGCATGGGTCTTCGTCGGTGCCGCAGGAGGAGGTCGCCCGCATAAACGCGGCGGGCGGAGGCCTCAAAGGCGCCAAAGGCGTGGACGAGGACGAGTTCGTCAAGGCCGTCCCGCTGGGCGTCACCAAGGTCAACATCGATACCGACGGTCGCTTGGTGTGGACGCGTGTGCACCGCGAGTTCTTCCGAGACAACCCGGAGAAGTTCGACCTGCGCGACCCCGGCAAGATATTCATCGCCGAATACGCGAAGTTCATCGCTCACAAGAACGAGAAGCTGCAATCGGCCGGCAGTCTTGAACTGGTCCGCAAGGCGGTGGCCGGGTAGCCGTTCTGCCGAATATGGTAGCGGTTCTGCCGAGTATGCGGGGTGCGAACTCAGCGTGATCTCCAGGGGCGCAGCCACAGAGAGACCCGGCGGTCCATTCGTGCTATTTTTCCCAGTCGTGATCTTCGGCGGCAAGGGAAGGAGATAGGATGGCGGCCGGTTCTCAGGCAATGAGGGATGCAGAGTTGCGTTCGCGGACACAGGGCGGGCAAAGATCCTCCGCACACGCCTCCGCCCGCGGTGGCGTGTGCGTACACAGCGCTCAGGCGGGTAGGTGAGTGGTGAGTACCAGAAGCCCGGTGACCAATCCCTTGGCCGTCGAACTGAACGAGATCATCGCCCGCGAGGCCCCCGCGGTCTCACGGATGTTGTCGGAGCTGGGCAGACAACTCTACTTCCCGAAAGGCATCTTGACGCAGTCGGCGGAAGCCAAGCAGAAGGCCACTCGTTACAATGCCACCATCGGCGAAGCCCGCGAGGAGCAACACTCGATGGGTCTGCCCTCCATCACCCGGCAACTTTCCGGTGTGGATGCCGACCAGGTGCTTCCGTATGCTCCGGCGGCCGGCCGGGCCGATCTGCGGTCGGCTTGGCTGAAGGAGATCAAGGAGAAGAACCCTTCGCTGGAGGGTGTCGCCATGAGCCTGCCCGTGGTAACCAACGGGATCACCCACGGCCTGAGCACTGTAGCCGACATGTTCCTGGACGCGGGTGACGTTCTTCTCGTGCCCGACAAAGTCTGGGGTAACTACAAGCTGGTCTGCGGTGTGAGGCGGGGTGCCCGGCTGGTGGACTACCCGCTCCTTGGCTCTGCCGGCGGGCTCGATCTGGGGGGGCTGCGGAGAGTCATCAAGGAGCATGCAGGTGCCGGGAAGATCGCGGTGTTGTTCAACTTCCCCAACAACCCGATCGGCTACTCACTCACTTCTGCCGAAGCCGATGGGATAAGGGATATCTTGCTGGAGACCGCAACTGAAGGGGATTGCGACGTCGTCGCCATCTGCGACGATGCGTATTTTGGGCTCTTCTACGACGATGAGGTGATGAAGGAATCGTTGTTCACCCGTCTGGCCGGTGCAGATCCTCGTATCCTTGCCGTCAAGCTCGACGGGGCCTCCAAGGAGGATTACGCCTGGGGCCTGCGGGTGGCTTTCGTCACGTACGCGGTGTCCGGGGGCGCGGGCGCCTATGAGGCTCTCGAGAAGAAGACCGCAGGTTGCATCAGAGGTACCATCAGCAACTCGCCCAACATCTCGCAAGCCCTGGTGTTGCGGGCCATGAACGACCCGGCGTATCAGGCGGAGAAGGCCGAGAAATACAGCATCCTGGCGAGCAGGGCGGCAAAGACCAGAAAGATTCTGGACCGGCCGAAGTTCGCGGAGGCCTGGGAGCTCTATCCATTCAACTCCGGCTACTTCCTTTGCGTCCGCCTGAACCGGCTCAATGCTGAAGCGTACAGAGTGCGGCTGCTGGAGGAGTACGGCGTCGGAGTGATATCCACGAGCGATACCGACATCCGGGTGGCGATCTCGTGCGTGGATGAGGCCGATCTCGAGGACCTGTTCGACGTCATGCTTGCCTGCGCCCTCGAGATGCACAAGGAGTAGATGGGTAGCATCAGCATCCGGTTCTACGCCGAACTGGGCGATTTCCTCCCCGTCGAGCGACGGGGTAGGGAGTTTGAGCATGTGTGTCCCGGCAGGGATTCCGTCAAGGATGTGATCGAGGGCCTCGGTGTTCCGCACACGGAGGTCGATCTCGTACTGGTCAACGGTGAACCGGTCGGCTTCGATCACCATCTCTCTGAGGGCGACAGGGTGAGCGTGTATCCGGTGTTCGAGGCTCTTGATATCTCTGCCGTGAAGTCGGTGCGCTCCCAACCCCTGCGGGTGGTCCGTTTCGCCGCCGACGTGCATCTGGGCCGACTGGCCAGGTACCTGAGGCTGGCCGGCTTCGACACGCTCTACCGCAACGACTGGGATGATAGGGAGCTGGCCGAGACGGCCGTCCGTGAACACAGGATCATCCTCACCCGCGACCGGGGTCTACTGATGCGCAGTATCGTCACACATGGGTACGTGGTCCGTGAGACCCTGCCTCGCGCTCAGCTCGTTGAGGTGCTCGGGCGCTTCGATCTGTGGGGCTTGCTAAGACCCTTCACCCGCTGCTCGGTGTGCAACGACTGCGTCGAACCGGTGACTAAGGCCGAGATCGTATCGGAACTGCCTGCGCGGACGGCCAGGTACTACCAAGAGTTCTGGCGCTGCACGGGTTGTGGCCGGCTCTATTGGCGCGGACCTCATTACCGGTCTTTGATGAAGCTGTTCTCTCCGGATGCCGGCCCTTCAGACTTCCGCCGCCTCAGTGATCCCCGTCTTACCGAACTGCCACCGGGAGAACAGCGGCACTCCGACGAGTGCGAGTACTCCCATGGCGACGATACCCCATGAAGCCGCGTCGCTCGCGGCTGCAGCACCGGCTATCGGCCAGAGAGCCGCTCCCAGCCCTTGCGACACGCGCTGCACGGCACCGAAGAGCCCAAAAGCCAGTGCCTGGTAGTCGGATCGGAAGGTCTGGGCGAAAGCCCCGCGCACGGTGGGCGTGAGAGCGCCCGAGAAAAGGCCGTGCAGGGTCGCGCACACGATCACCAGAGGCAAAGAGGACACCACGCTGAACACGAAGGCGTTGAGCCCGAGGAGGGTCAGGCCTATCATGATGATCCGCCGCACCATGGTCTCATCGGGATGCAGACGGGAGACGATGCCGGCGCCGACCCCCGAGAAGAGCACGACGATCCCGAAGGCCAGAAGTAGACTCACTCCTCCCAGGCCCGTGACCGTCTCTACATGAAGGGGCAGGTATAGGGTGAGGCCCTGGATGGCCGAGTTCAGTGCGAAGTAGCCGGCGAGGAACCAACCTGCGCGGTACTGACGCGAAGATTCGTTCCAGAGTATCCTCATGCGCTGGTGAAGGCTTCCCTCGGGCATATGGACCGCGTCCGACTTCTTCTGCCAGAGTCTGTCCGTGTAGATGCCGGGGAGCGCGCATACGATGAAGAACAGCGCGGCCGGCACCAGGGCGAAGCCGCGTCCGCTAACTCCCGGGATAAGTCTCCCGGATATCACCAGTTCGATTATGGCCACTCCGACGGCTCCGCCCAAGAAACTCCAGGCAAGCCCGGTCGACGAGATGCTCACAACGTTCTGTCCGGCAGAGGCGGTCAGCATGGAGGCGTTATAGATGAGGCTGGAAAGCTGGAAGAAGTAGTTCGCGGCCATGGCCGTCACGACGATCACCGCCAGGGCGGCGGTCCCGGAACGGGGAAGGAATCCCAAACAGAGTAGCAGAACAGCCGCGATGCCCACCGAGGCCGAGAACCAGTTCCGGCGCGTGCGGCGCTCGTCGGCACGCACGCCAAGGTAGGGCCCGCTCAGGCCGATGGCCCAGGAGGAGACGGCCGTAGCGATGCCGAACACCCAGGCGGCCACTCCCAGGTCGCTGACTATCCAGGTGGTCAGGTAGAGGGGGATGGCAAACTCGACCGCAGTGTTACCCAGGTCGTAGGAGTACCAAGCCAGGCGGGTTCGTCTGCCCGCGGACTGGGGGTCTGTCGCGGGGTCGGTATACATCGATCGTTAGTGTACTATGACAGCTTCCGGCACGAAGAGCCTTGGGGGCGCAATGATCGGCGGCGCAAGCACGAAGGCGGGCAGGAGCGGCGCTGGGGGAGGCGTCGGCGGTGGTCTCGACACGAAAGGCATCCACGGCCTGACCAGTCCCCCTCTCTTCCGTGAATCTCAGCGGTTCAAGCAGTGGTTCTTCTACGTTCCCGTGATCATCGTCACGGTGATCGTGTGGTGGCAGTTCATCCAACAGATCGCCCTGGACCGTCCCGTCGGGGAGGAGCCGCTGCCGGATTGGCTGGCCTGGGTCCTGACCATCGTCTTCGGCTTGGGCTTCCCGGCGTTCACCGCGCTGGTCCGCATGATCACGGAGGTCAGGCCCGGAGAGCTGTCGGTACGCCTATATCCCTTCCGACCGGTGAGGATAGGAGTGGCCGAGATCGAGAGCGCGGAAACCAGGCAGTATTCGGCGATGAGAGAGTACGGCGGTTGGGGGGTCCGCCTGAGCCGGAGTTCCGGCCGAGCTTACAACGCCTCCGGCGACCAGGGGGTGCAACTGGTCATGACCGACGGCCGACGCATACTCATCGGCACTCAGCAGCCGGAGCAGTTGTTAGGTGCGCTTCGAGCGGCCGGTGTGGAGTGAGAAGTGGTGGCGTAGGGGGGTCTGCAGTGCGCATCGTGGTGGCTCTGGGCGGTAATGCCCTCTTGAAGCGAGGCGAGCCGCTCACCGCGCGCAACCAGCGGGAGAACGTCAAGATAGCGGCCCGGGCGTTGGCGCCGTTGGCTCGGGACAACAGACTCATCATCACACACGGGAACGGTCCCCAGGTGGGATTGCTGGCTCTTGAGGCAGCGGCCTACTCTGGAGTGGAGCCTTTCACCCTGGATATCCTGAACGCTGAATCCGAGGGCATGATCGGGTACATGATCGAGCAGGAGCTGGGCAATGTCCTGCCTGAAGACATCCCCTTCGCCACCATCCTCACCCAGGTGGAGGTCGATCCGGCTGATCCGGCCTTCCGGCATCCCACCAAGCCCATAGGTCCTCAGTATTCGCTCGAGGAGGCGGAGCAACTGGCTGCGGAGCATGGGTGGACTGTGGGGCTCGACCACGACATGTACCGCAGGCTGGTGTCTTCACCCCGGCCCAAGCGGATCTTCGAGATCAGGGTGGTGGAGTGGTTGGTGGAGCGAGGGGTGATAGTGATCTGCACCGGCGGCGGCGGGATCCCCACCATCCTGACCCCTGATGGGGTGTTGAGGGGCGTGGAGGCGGTGATCGACAAGGACCATGCGGGAGCCCTCCTGGCCAAGTCTTTGAAGGCGGATATGCTCCTCTTGCTGACCGATGCGGAAGCGGTCTGGAAGGGCTGGCGAACGGCGGAAGCCCGGGCGATCAGCCGGGCTGCACCCGAGGCTCTGAAGAAGCTGGAGTTCGCCGAGGGTACCATGCGGCCCAAGGTGGAGGCGGCATGCGATTTCGTCCAAGCCACCGGCGGACGAGCGGGGATCGGCGCGCTCGTGGACGCGGTGGCGATAATGGAGGGGCGGGCCGGTACCGTGGTCTCTACTGAATATGAAGGACTGGATTACTGGCCCACGCTGCTCGACCCTTAGCGTGTTTCTCCCGGCCGTGCGGCCCGCGTGACCGGTAGCCGCGTGGAATGACCTCTCCGCCATCGGTCAATGCCGGGTTAGAATCTGCACGTACACATCGATCGGCGACCGTCCTGGGAGCGCAGGCGAGGAGGTCGGTCTCCCGACCAAGACAGGAGCAGAAGATGAAAATCGCACTTATAGGCCAAGCGGCCTTTGGGGAGAAAGTTCTTGCCGCTCTACTCGAAGCCGGGGAAGAAGTGGCCGCGGTCTATATGCCGCCGGACGCCGCTTCCGGCAAGGCCAACACCTTCAGAGAGTTGGCCGAATCCAAAGGCGTTCCGGTGCGTCAGCCAAGCCGGATGCGTGACCCAGAAGTCTACGAGGACTACAAGACCTTGGGAGCGGATCTCAATGTCATGGCTTTCGTCACCGACATCGTGCCACTCACCATACTTAACCATCCCCGGCTGGGGACGATCCAGTATCACCCGTCGCTCCTACCGCGCCACCGGGGTGCGAGCGCCATGAATTGGGCCATCATCAACGGCGAGAGCAAGACCGGGCTCTCCATATTCTGGCCGGATGAAGGCCTGGACACGGGCCCCATCCTTCTGCAGAAGGAGGTCGTCATCGAGCCGGACGATACTCTGGGCACTCTGTATTTCGGCAAGCTGTTCAACCTGGGCGTCGAGGCCCTGGTGGAATCGGTACGGTTGGTCAGGGAGGATAGAGCGTCCAAGATTCCGCAAGACCTCAACCAGGGGGAGTATGAGCCCATCTGCAAGAGCATGAAGATCGAATGGGCGTACCCGGTGGGAGTGGTCTACAACATCATCCGGGGCTGTAACCCATCACCCGGAGCGGTGACGGTGTGTGGAAACCAACATCTCAAGATCTTCGACTGCGAGAAGCGGGCCGTGAGCGGGCCGGAAGCTCCGGGGACGATCAGAGAAGTGACAGAAGACGGCTTCCTGGTGGCGGCCAGCGGCGGGAGTATCTTTGTGAAGCGGGTCCAACCGGCGGGGGGAGCCAAGTCGAGTGCCGCCGAATTCGCCGCCTCGGCCGCTTTGAGAGCGGGAGATCTACTCGGCTAAGCCGGTCCGATGAGTGACCGGGATCAGATTGAAGGATGGGGGTGAAGCGGTGGGAGACCGAATAGCCATCGTCACGGGAGGCTCGCGGGGGTTGGGAGCCGCTCTGTGCGAACTCTACGCGGGGCAGGGTTGGCGCGTGGTGGAGTTCTCCCGTACCGCGCCCCATGACTTCAGCGTGCGTGCCGACCTTGGAGAGCCGTGGCGGGCGGCCCACGTGTTTGATGAGACTCTGTCCTCGTTTGTCGGTTTCGAACTCTCTGAGGTGGTCGGGATCGGCAATGCCGCCGTGCTCGGCCCGGTCGGACCGGTGGAGCGGACCTCCGTGCAAGAGGTCGCCGCGCATCTGCAGGTGAACGTGATCTCGGCCATTCTGTTTGCGCGAGCCTTCGTCGCCGTCTTTCAGACGCACCGGTGCACGAAGACGTTCGTCAACATCTCCAGCGGAGCAGCTTCCGGTGGTGTGGCCGGCTGGTCACTGTACTGCTGCAGCAAGGCGGCCCTGGAGAACTACGTCAGAGCGGTCGCTCGCGAGCAGTCCTCGCGTCCTCAACCTATTCGTGCCCTGAGCGTCAACCCGGGGGTGATGGACACGGCTATGCAGGAGGTCGTCCGGGGCTCGGAGCCCGAAGATTTCCCTGCGCTGGAGCGGTTTCTGCAGTATCAGAGAGATGGTTTGTTGACCGATCCGGATGTGGTGGCTTCTCAGATCGCGGAGCTCGTGGAGTCACGACCGGAGCCGGGAGAGGTGTATCCGCTACCCGGCTGACCGGTGGGCTGGGCGACGGTGAGGGATCACCGGGGTTCGACGCGCGGAAACGAAACCATGCTGAGCCGGGGACGCGGTAAAGTAAGCGGATGAGCGGGCGTTGGTCGGCTGTGAGCGGTGTTCCCGAGAAGTGAGGAAAGGAGGCGGTCGACACAAACCGGTGGGCTCTCAGCTCTCGGGGGTTGGAAGACTCGGGAGTGTCGTTGGGTAGGTGGACGTGAGGAGGGTGATGCTATGAGGTATCTCGGTCGTTTGCATCTACTTGCTCTGTTGACCGTCGTTCTGGTGACGGCGGTCGGTGTCACCGCGGCGCTGGCGTGGCCGAACACTGCGAAACAGGACGCTCCGACGGTCGTCAAGGACGGCTGGTCCTGGTTCAGTCGGTCTGCCGACACCGGTGAGAGGGCCGATCTAGTGCTCACGAACGGAGTCGTCTACACGGTGGATGAAGACCGGACGTCGGTCGAGGCCGTCGCGATCCGGGGCGACACGATCGTCTTCGTCGGCAGCTCGGCGGAGGCTGAGAAGTGGATCGGTGAAGATACGGAGGTCATCGACCTGGAAGGCAGGTTGGTCCTTCCCGGTCTCATCGACAGCCACGCGCATGCCACGTCGGGTGTCTCTGACATCTACGAGGTGCCTCTGTACGGCCTTGGCTCGATGGAAGATTGTCAGCAGGCCATCGCCGACTTCGTCGCGGCGACCGCCGACCTGGCCGCTCTCCAGGGCGCCGGCTGGATAAACTCAGTTTTTGGTGAGCATGGCCCCACGGCTGCGATGATAGACGAGGTTTGCGCTGATATCCCCGCCGCGTTGTACTCTGAGGATTATCATTCAGTCTGGGTCAACACCAAGACCCTCGAGTTGGCCGGCGTGACCGCCGACACTCCGGATCCAGAAGGCGGGATCATCGAGCGCGACGCCGACGGCAATCCCTCTGGGACTCTGCGTGAGAGCGCCATGGAGTTGGTAGCGGGTGTCATCCCGGCCTACACGCCGGAACAGTTGGTGGAGGGCCTAACCTACTTCCAGGAATTCGCCCACTCGCTCGGTCTCACGACGGTCTACATTCCAAGCATGCCCAGCGGGGATACCGCTGCTTTGGAGGCTTTGCATGCCTTTGATGCCTCGGGTGCGATGACCATACGATTTCCGACTGCGGTAGACGTGAGTCCGGAGGACGACATCTCGATCGCCGGACAGATCGTGGCCTCCAAGGCTGCGGAGGCCGGTGGCAACTACGAGATCGTGGCTGCCAAAATCTTCATGGACGGCGTCCTCGAGGGGGTGACCGCCTATCTGGAGGAGCCCTACGATATCCGGCCCGACTACCGAGGCGAGTTGCTCTGGGACCCGCAGCACTACAATGAGATCTGCGCGGCGCTCGACAAGGCCGGCGTTCAGATCCACGTACACTCCATTGGAGATGCGGCCACCCGGATCACTCTCGACGGATTTGCGTACGCCCGCGAGCAGAACGGACCCCGTGATTCCCGCAACATGATTACTCACCTGCAGCTGGTGAATGACTCCGACATCCCTCGTTTCGCTGAATTGGGAGTGATCGCTGTCCCGCAGCCGTACTGGTTTGTGGTCGACACCTATTACGATCAGGCGGTGGATTACGTCGGCCAAGAGCGGGCTGATAGGCAGTACCCGATGAAGAGTCTCTTCGACGCCGGGGTGACGGTGGCCTCTGCGAGTGATTACCCGGTCTCTTGGCCGCCTGATCCTATGGTGGCCATCGAGATCGGCGTTACCCGGACGGTACCGGCGGGCAGCGAGGCTTACGTCGACCCCGACTACGAGACTCCTCTCTGGCCGGAGGAGTGCGTGACCGTGGAGCAGATGATCGAATCCTTCACGATCAATGGCGCCCAGGCTATCTTTAAGGAAAATGAGCTCGGTTCGCTCGAGGTTGGGAAGAAGGCCGATCTGGTCGTTCTCAGCCAGAACATCCTTGAGATCCCGGCCGGCGAGATCCACAACACGATCGCGCTGCTCACCTACTTTGACGGACAGGAGGTGTATAGGAGCGACCAGTTCGTGCAGTAGACATTCTCTCGCGGGAAGCTCCGTGCGGGTCTGTCCCTGAGCCGCTCCGCGAACGAAGGTGTGAGCTTCGGCGCTTGTCGTGCGGCCGCTCTTGGCTTCTCACCTGTTGCCCGATGCCGTACAATGAGCCAACCTTTAATCGAGCCCTGTGAGGCCGAAAGGAGACGCCTGATATGAGCACGCTCCCAGACCTTTATCTACGCTTCCCTCTGAAGCCCGTACGCCCGCACAGGAGAGGGTCCGGTCGCTGACGATGCCTCGGCGTACGGATATCCACAAGATCCTTCTGCTGGGCTCCGGACCTATCGTGATCGGCCAGGCCTGCGAATTTGACTACTCCGGCACTCAGGCCTGCAAGGTCCTGATGGACGAAGGTTTCGAGGTGGTACTGGCCAATTCCAACCCGGCCACCATCATGACCGATCCCTCCTTCTCTCACCGCACCTATATCGAACCCTTGGTACCCGAAGTGGTGGCCAAGATCATCGAGGCGGAAAGACCGGACGCCCTCCTGCCGACGCTTGGAGGCCAGACGGCGCTCAATCTTGCCGTGGCTCTCACGGAGGACGGCACTCTGGCGAAGTATGGGGTGGAGCTCATCGGTGCCGACTACGCGGCCATCCGCCGGGCGGAAGCCCGCGACGAGTTCCGGGCCACGATGGCTTCCATAGGCCTACGAGTGCCCGACAGTGCTGTCGTTGGTTCGGTGGCTGAAGCCCGAGCAGCGCTTGAAGACGGTTTGCGTCTGCCCCTCATCGTCCGTCCCAGCTTCACCCTGGGTGGCCACGGCGGAGGGGTGGCCGCTACCGACCAGGAGTTCGCCGAGGTGGTCCAGGCCGGTCTTGACGCCTCACCGACGCATCAGGTGCTTCTGGAAGAGAGCGTCATCGGCTGGAAAGAGTTCGAACTAGAGGTGATGCGCGACCTGAAGGATAACGTGGTCATAGTCTGCTCCATCGAGAACATCGATCCAATGGGTGTCCATACCGGCGACTCCATAACCGTGGCTCCCCAACAGACCCTCACCGATGTCCAGTACCAGCGTCTGCGTGATGCCTCGCTGGCCATCATCCGGGCGATAGGGGTGGAGACCGGCGGCAGCAACATCCAATTCGCCTATTCACCCGAGATGGACGAGCTGGTGGTCATAGAGATGAACCCTCGCGTAAGCCGCTCCTCGGCTTTGGCGTCCAAAGCCACGGGATTTCCCATCGCCAAGATCGCCGCCAAGCTGGCCGTGGGTTACACGCTGGACGAGATCACCAACGACATAACCCGCAAGACTCCGGCCTGCTTCGAGCCCACCATCGACTACGTAGTGGTGAAGACGCCCCGCTGGGCCTTCGAGAAGTTCCCGCTGGCCGATGCCCGTCTTACCACGCACATGAAGAGCGTTGGAGAGAACATGGCCATCGGGCGCACCTTCAAGGAGGCCTTTCAGAAGTCCATGCGCTCGCGTGAACTCGACGTCCGCCCCGAGATCCCGGCCGACAATGATGCCCTCCTGGCCATGATCGCCATTCCTTCAGCCGAACGCTACGACCTGATACTCGAAGCCTACCGCCGGGGTGTGACTCCGGAAGCCGTCTTCGCTGCGACTCTCATAGACGAGTGGTTCTTGGACGAGTTCTGGGAGATCGTGGAGGCGGAGAAGCGCCTGCAGTCGTTCGCTGGGAAGGGTGGTCTCCCGGCATTGCCCCGTGAAGAACTGCGGCAGGCGAAGCGGCTGGGTTTCAGCGACGCCTACATAGGCAGGTTCCTCGGAGCAAGCGAGGATGAAGTGCGGGCTCGCCGCAAAGAAGATGCGGTCATCCCCACTTACAAGGCCGTAGACACGTGCGCGGCCGAGTTCGAAGCCTACACCCCCTACTTCTACTCTACCTACGAGGAGGAGAACGAAGCTCTGCCCGCTCCCGGCAAGGAATCGGTGATCATTTTGGGGAGCGGCCCCAACCGTATCGGACAAGGTATCGAGTTCGACTACTGCTGCGTGCACGCCGTTCAGGAGATGCGTGACCTCGGGTACCAGGCAGTCATGGTGAACTGCAACCCGGAAACGGTGTCCACCGATTACGACACCTCCGACCGGCTCTACTTCGAACCTCTCACCTATGAGGATGTGCTGAACATAGTCGAGAACGAGAGGCCGAGAGGGGTGGTGGTGCAGTTCGGCGGGCAGACACCGCTCAAGGTCGCCGAGCGGCTGCAGGCCGCCGGTGTGACTATTCTGGGAACGCCGCAGGACGCCATCGACTTGGCCGAAGACCGGGAGCGTTTCGGTGACCTGCTGACGAAGCTGCAGCTCAAAGCTCCTCCTTACGGAACGGTCCGTAGCGCCGAGGAGGCTCTCGCCGTTGCCAGGCGCATCGGTTATCCGGTCTTGGTGCGGCCTTCGTATGTCCTGGGGGGACGGGCCATGGAGATCGTGTACGACGAGGAGAGTCTCAAACGCTACCTCGCCACGGCCGTGAAGGCCTCTCCCCGCCACCCGGTGCTCATCGACCGCTTTCTTGAGCACGCCACCGAGATCGATATCGACGCCATCTGCGACGGACAAGATGTGTATATCGGAGCGGTCATGCAGCATGTTGAAGAAGCGGGGGTGCATTCCGGCGACTCGGCTTGTGTGATCCCTGTGGTCTCGATAGGCGACTCGGTTGTGTGCCGGATAGAGGATCAGACCGCCGCTCTCGCCCGGGAGCTGGGCGTGGTGGGACTGATGAACGTCCAGTACGCCGTGCAGCAGAGCGATCACGGTGGAGCCAATATCTACGTCCTGGAAGTGAATCCTCGGGGCAGCCGGACCGTGCCTTTCGTCAGTAAGGCCACTGGAGTGTCGCTGGCCCGGGTCGCCAGCCGGGTGATAGCGGGAGGTAAGCTTCGCGATATGAATCTGCCGGGTTGGGAAGAATCTGTGAGCGCCGGCCGGGTACCCTGCCGGCGCGACCTCCAGCACGTGGCCGTCAAAGAAGCGGTTCTACCTTTCCCGAGGTTCCCCGGAGTCGATACCACTCTTGGGCCTGAGATGAAGTCCACCGGTGAGGTCATGGGCGTAGGTTCCAGCTTCCCCGAGGCATTCGCGAAGGCTGCGCTCGCAACCGGGGACCGGTTGCCGGTCGAGGGCACCATCTTCATGTCGGTGGCCGATGCGGAAAAGGACGCGGTCATTCTGATGGCTTTGGTGCTGAGCACATTGGGCTTCCGCATACTCGCCACCGGCGGGACCCAGCGCTCGTTCGCGCTCAACGGGATCGAAGCGGAGGCGGTACTCAAGCATACCGAGGGCGAACAGCTGCGTGCCGCTGCGACGGGCGACGGCGCAGCGGGAGCCGTGGGCGCCGCCGACCAGGTCGTCACCATAGTCGACCTCATAGAGGCGGGGAAGGTCGATCTGGTCATCAACATCCCTCGGGGCCGCGGAGCCAGAGCCGACGGCTACGAGATCCGCAGGGCGGCTCTTCGCCGTGGGATCCCCACGATGACTACCGGTGCCGCTGCTCACGCTGCGGTGCAGGCTATCGCCGGTGCGCGCCGCAGTGGGGAGATCACGGTCACTTGCCTGCAAGACATCCATGGTTTGCTGGCGAGTTCGGCGGCGGTCGGAGGGGTGTCCTCCTTCGGGAGCGCGGGCGTGAACGGTACTGCCTGCAATGAGGCGCGGCGATGAGAGACCGCACACTCGGTCGAGTGGTCGCGAACGAACCTCTTGGGAGCATGGTCCGGTTGAGCGTCCGGGTCCCCGGCTGGCGGGCTGCCGTAGCGGGGCAGTTCGCATTGCTACAGGCGGAACCGTCCCGATGCTTCTTGGGGAGGGCCGTTTCCGTATCAGACCAGAGGGGGGAGAGGGTGTGCTTCCTCATCGCGCCCGTCGGTGACGGCACCCGGGAGCTCTGCAGCCTCGCGCAGGGCTCCTCTCTATGGGTCCTGGGTCCACTCGGCAGGGGGTTCGGCATCAGCGCACTGGCGCGCAACTCCGGCCGCACGGTCATAGTGGCGGGCGGGGTCGGCGTCGCCCCCTTCCCTCTGTTGGTCAGGCAGATGGCTGAGGGGTATGGGGCGTTGGCTGCTCAGGTACTGGTCCTACTGGGATTTCGAGACTCGGTCCAGTCCCTGGCGGCAGATCCGGTGCGTGAGGCCGTCGCCGCTTCTGAGGGGCTTGGGTTGCGGTGCAGGCTCGAGGTGGCGGTCGAGGATGGGTCACGGGGGCCGGCCGAGAAGGTCACAGACCTTCTCGAGCGTCATCTGATGCCGGGAGACCGGCTGGCGGTGTGCGGACCCGACGTCATGGCCGCGGCTGTTTGGCGAGTGTGCTCGCGGACGGATGGCGTCCAGGCGTGGTTCAGTCTGGAGGCCAAGATGGCCTGCGGAGTGGGGTCATGTCATGGGTGCGCGATCGAGCTGGCCGATGGCTCGGCCGCGCGTGTGTGTCATGAAGGGCCTGTCTTCTGTGGACGGGAGGTCTTTGGTGACTGATCTTGCGGTACGGCTGGGGCCCCTGCGCCTAGAACACCCTCTGATCAATGCCTCGGGCACGATGGAGATCTTCGAACTGGCCGAAGCTCTTGGACCCCAGATCGTCGAGCAACCGCCTGTGGCTGCCTACGTGTCTAAGACCGTGACTCTTGACCCTCGGCTGGGGAATCCCGGCCCCAGGATACTGGAGACCGTCGGTGGGTTGATCAACGCCATAGGGCTGCCGGGGCCGGGGCTGGCGACCTTTCTAGAATACGAGCTTCCCCGGCTGTTGATGCTCCCCTGCCCTGTGATCATCAGTGTGGGGGGGTTCTCCACGGATGAGTATGTGACTCTGGCCCGGGGGTTGCGGGACTCGCTGGGGCGGACTGTCGATGGCGACTGGTCGGAACGCGTGGGTCTTGAACTCAACATCTCGTGTCCCAACGTCCACTCCGGATGCGCGGCCATCGGCGCCGATCCCGGTGAGACCGAGCGGGTCGTGGCGGCGGTCCGGAAGATCTGGCCGGGATTACTTGTGGCCAAACTCACGCCCAACGTGGCCGACATCGCAGCGGTCGGCCGGGCAGCTGCGACCGGAGGGGCTGATGCCATCGCGGCCGTCAATACGTATAAGGGGTTGGTCATCGACAGAGAGACTCTGCGGCCCTACTTGGGCAATGTGACCGGAGGGCTGTCGGGGCCGGCGATCAGACCTCTCGCTCTACGCGCCGTCTACGACCTTTTTCCTGCGGTAGAAGTACCCATCATCGGGATGGGGGGAGTGGCCACGGCCCAAGACGTGGTCGATTTCATCTCCTGTGGGGCGACAGTGGTGGCGGTAGGGTGCTCCGTTTTCCGCGAACCATGTCTCGCCGGACGCTTGGCCGGTGAGCTTCTGAGTGCTTTGGAAGCTCGTGGATTCTCTCTGGAGACGCTTCTCGGGGTCGCTCATGCTCCACTATAAGCCTCTGGTTGAGGTCTACATTGGTGGGAAAAATCCTTGCAAAAAAGGGGGTTGCGCCCCAAGGGGGCGTGTGTATAATGGCGGTTGTGAACCAGACTTCTAGCACTGTTCCTCAGACGCCCGAACGAAGCCAGCAGCAAAGAATGGAGGCCCTCCGCAGGGCCAACGATATCCGTTCGGAGCGGGCACGGCTCAAAGAGCGCCTGCGCACGGGTGATTTGGGTATCACCGATGTCTTATCGGACCCTCCTGTCTGCGTACACACTGCCAAGGTGCTCGACCTGCTCCTGGCGGTGCCGAAATACGGCCGAGTAAAGGCGAACAGACTGCTCGAACGCTGCAGGGTGAGTCCTGCCAAGACGGTCAACGGCCTGACTCCACGCCAGCGCAAAGAGCTTCTCGATATGCTGGGTGGCTGACCGGCTTCCACGTCTTCGGGGGGCGGTCATCGCCAGACTCATTGTCATCTCCGGTCCATCGGGCGCCGGTAAAGGCACTCTCATCAAGCGGGTCATGTCTTGCCTACCTGGACTACGTCTCTCTGTCTCGGCCACCACGCGGGGCCGTCGGGCAGGTGAGCGGCATGGCCGGGAGTACTACTTTCTCAATAGATCGGAGTTCGAACGCCGGATAGAGGAGGGACGGTTTCTTGAGTGGGCCGCCTACACCGGTAACCTGTACGGGACGCCGGGCAAAGCCGTTCGGGACCATCTGGAAGCGGGACGCGATGTCATTCTCGAGATAGAACTGGAGGGAGCCAAGAAGGTTCTCAGCCAGTGTCGCGACGCTGTTATGGTCTACATCATGCCACCCTCGCTGGAGGAGTTGGAGCGCCGTCTAAGAGGCCGCGGCACCGAAAGCGAGGAGGCCATCCTGGACCGTCTGGGCCGGGCGAAGGAAGAGATGGGGGAGGTAGAGGCCAGAGTGGCTGAGGGTCTGCCGCCGCTCCACTATGTTATAGTGAACGATAAGGTAAATAGGGCAAGTGATGAGCTTGCCCGGATAATAGAGAGAATCAGGATAAAGGATGAACAGGCCGACCATTGATGAGATCCTAGCGGGTCTCTCCAGCGCCAGCGACGAGGACATGGAAGAGCCGAACCGCTACACGGCCGTCATGGTCACTGCGAAGCGGGCTCGTCAGATCAACAGCTACTATCACAGCTTGGGCGAAGGGGGCGGGCTTGACGGGTTCATCCCGCCGCCCGTATCCACGCTCGCCAGGAACTATCTGAGCATCGCCATGGCTGAAGCGGCCAGAGGCGAGGTCGCGTATAGGATGCGCCCCACCCGCCAATAGCCCGGTAAGCGAACAGGGAGCGAGTGATGGCTGACCGGCCCGTGGTTCTCCTCGGGGTGACGGGAGGGATCGCCGCATACAAGGCCGCTGAACTCCTGCGAGGTCTGCAGAAGGCGGGCATGGAAGTCCGTGTGATCATGACGCGGTCGGCTACCCAGTTCGTGGGTCCCATCATGTTCGAAGCGCTCTCCGGAGCGCCTGTGCGCCTCGACCATGTCAGCGAACTGCGGAACGACTCCAAGATCACACACGTCGAGGACGCCCAAGAGGCCGACATCCTGGTAGTGGCTCCCGCCACCGCCAATACTTTGGCCAAGATGGCCAACGGCGTCGCCGACAACCTACTCACCTCGATGATCCTGGCCTTCGGCAAGACGGTGGTTATCGCACCGGCCATGAACACCAACATGTGGCAACATCCGGCCACGCAGCAGAATGTCGCCGTGCTGCGGGAACGCGGGGTCTTCGTGGTGGAGCCCGGCGCGGGTGAACTCGCCTGTGGGGATTACGGCTCGGGTCGCATGGCCGAACCCGACAGTATCGTGGCTGAGGTCAAACTACGGCTGCAGGTGCAGCGCAAGCGCGACCTGCGGGGTCTGCGGGTTCTCATCACGGCCGGTGGCACTCGGGAACCCATCGATGCTGTGCGATTCATAGGCAATCGCAGTTCAGGCAAGATGGGGTTTGCGTTGGCCAGGGCGGCTTTCGATCGGGGAGCCGCCGTTCAACTGATAGAAGCCAACGTGGACATGCCGGCTGTGCCTGGGGTGCTGCAGATCGAAACGCCCACCGCAGGTGCGATGCACGCCGAGGTCATGAAGCGCCTGCCTGAGACAGACATCTTGATCATGGCGGCCGCGGTGGCGGACTACCGGGTGGCCGACGGGCCGGCCGGGGGCAAGATCGGCAAAGGTCGGGACGAATGGGCGATAGGCTTGGAGGCCACCACCGATATCCTGTGCGACGTGTCCGCCCATCATCAGGGTCAGTTTCTGGTGGGCTTCGCGGCCGAGTACGGCCTGGAGGGCCTAGGCCGGGCGCGCAGCAAAATGGAGCATAAGCAACTCGACATGATCGTCTTCAACGATATCTCTCGCAGCGACATCGGATTCGATTCAGACTACAACGAAGTCCGCATCCTCACGCGTGAGTCCGAGGTGCTCGTAGACAAGGCGCCCAAGGAGACCATCGCCGAGATCATCCTGGACAATATCGCTCAGGCCGTCCGTGCCCGCCAGGGGGAGACGCCGCTACCGGCATAGAAGTGGCGCACCTGGTCGGCGCGCCACCTTTGACTCGCTATACCTGTGACTCGTTACGTTTCGTTACCCATGCTGGGCCTGTCGGCCAAGGCAGGACGCGGCTTCAGGTCGAGTCAGGCCGACTCCCTCATAGCCTGTATCTCTTCGGCGGCCTTGATCTGCTCCAAAGCCTTGGCCTCGATCTGCCGGATGCGCTCCCTGCTGACGTTGAAGCGGGAGCTGACCTCGGCCAGTGTGCGGGGATGCTCGCCCTTCAGGCCGAAGCGGAGTTCCACTACCTTACGCTCCCGTTCGTCCATGGCCTTGAGGACCCTGTCGAGGCAGTCCTTGGCGATGTTGCGTGCTACCTCGTCCGCCGGGTCGGGCGTCCTCTGGTTCTCGATGAAATCACCCAGCTCCGCATCTTCCTCATCGCCGATGGGCGTCTCCAGAGAGGTGGTGCGCTGCGCGATCTTGCGCATCTCCTGGACTTCGTGCGGTTCGATGCCCAGCTCCAAAGCGAGATCTTCGTCGTTTGGCTCTTTGCCTGTCTCCTGGAGCAACTTCCGCTCGGTGCGCACCATCTTGTTGATCTTCTCGATCATATGTACCGGGATGCGGATGTTCCGGTCCTGGTTGGCTATGGCCCGGGTGATGGCTTGGCGGATCCACCAGGTGGCATAGGTGGAGAACTTGTAGCCCTTACGGTAGTCGAACTTCTCCACGGCCCGGATGAGACCGGTGTTGCCTTCCTGGATAAGATCCAGCAGGTCCATGTCCTGCGTGTAGTAGTTCTTGGCGATGGAGATGACCAGACGCAGGTTGGACTGGATCATGCGGTCCTTAGCCCGCTTGTCGCCGGCCTCGATACGCTTGGCGAGCTCGATCTCTTCATCTTTGGTCAGGAGGGGGATCTCTCCTGCCTCCTTGAGATAGAGGCGCAACGGGTCGTGGGTCACCGTTTCGATCGACAGATCGAGGGTGGGCTCGGTGGGTTCGAGCACGCCCTGGGTGACCGGGCTCTGCTCATAGATCTCGATGGACTGGTCGAACAACTGGGAGTAGAGATCCTCGATCTCCTCCATGGTCATGTCGAACTCTTCCACCAGCGCCATGATCTCTTCACTGGTGACATAGCCGCGCTCCTGTCCGACCTGCAGGAGATCCTGCAGGTCCACGATGGCGCGGATATCGATGGTGGGGATGTCACTTTCTCTCTGCACGGCCCTCTGCTATCCTAATGGTAGATTTAAGCTATACGTTTCCATAGCGTTCTGTAACGCAAACCGCTAGAGTATACTCTGTACTGCTGTGCCTGTCAACGCTGCTTGGTATACGTATCACTTCAATAAGTATACCGAACAAACGTTCGGAACGCAACCTCCAGTTGGGCAGTTCTCTCCGAAGACGAAGTACCTTCCCCAATGGTTCCCGGAGACCGGGCTCGTCAAGCGCTCTCAGTAATCATATTGGTCTTCGGTAGGGGCAGTCCTTCCCGAGGACCCTACTTTGTGAGACATTCTTAGACGCCGGCCCCGCAGGCCGGCACACAAGGAGACAAGGAGAGACATTGAAGAAGGAAGCCTCGTCGAGCGTCGACCTGCCGGTGACGCTCGCTTTGGACGCCGAAGGTGGCGATCGCGCGCCCGACGAGATCGTTGCCGGTGCCCTCCTGGCGGCCGCGCCGGATTTGCGGGTGCTACTTGTCGGGCGCCCGCAGGTGGTAGAGCCCTTGCTGACCGGTAAGGACGTCAGCTACGTGCAGCTGGTGCCCAGCGGCTCGGTGATAGGCTGCGACGACGATCCCGTGCAGGCCGTTAGGAGTTTGGAGGATTCGTCCGTGGTGGTGGGGGCCCGGACCGTCGTCGAGGGACGGTCGCAGGGTTTCGTCTCTGCAGGAAGCACCGGAGCCATGGTGGCGGCTGCTCTCTTCTTCATCAAGCGGGCGGAAGGCGTTAGGAGACCGGCCATCATCACTGCGCTACCAGGCATGGAAGGCCCGGTGGTCATGCTGGACGCCGGTGCAAACGCCGACTGCCGGCCTGAGCATCTGGTCGGATTCGGCGCTTTGGGCGCGGCTTATGCTCGGGTGGTCCTCGGAATGCCGAGCCCGCGGGTGGGGCTGCTCAACATCGGTGAGGAGGCGGTCAAGGGCAACGAGTTGGCCAGGTCGGCGCACGCCGCTCTGAGGGCTTCCGGACTCGACTTCGTGGGCAATGTCGAAGGGCGTGATCTGCTCTCGAACGTCGCGGACGTGGTGGTAACGGACGGCTTCACTGGTAACGTGGCTCTCAAACTGCTGGAGGGTTGTTCGTCCTCGCTGCTCACCAGGATGAAGAGGGCGGCCGCGAGCAGCACGCGGGCCAAGATGGGCGGCTTGCTACTGCGGCCGGCTCTACGGAATCTGCGGGCGAGTCTGGACCCTGAGGAGTACGGGGGTACATATCTGCTGGGCGTGCGCGGGCTGGTGGTGATCTGCCATGGAAACTCAAGTCGACACGCCATCGCGAACGCGCTTCGGTTTGGGGCGGGAGCGCTGCGGAAAGGAGTCCTGGGGGCGGTGGATGAGGAGTTCTCCCGCATCTCCGGCACCGGGGACTCTGCCGGTTCTTAACCGACGTTGGTACAATGGCCGCGGCTCGTTTCGGGTCTCAAGCATCGGTCAACGATATGCTACAAGGAGTGATAGATGAGCAATGACGAGATCCTCGCTAAGGTGCGCGATATCCTGGTTGATCACTTGGGGGTGGATCCTGAGGCCGTCACGCTGGAGGCCTCGTTCCAGGATGACCTCGACGCCGACAGCCTGGACTTGGTGGAGCTCATCATGGAGCTCGAAGACCAGTTCGGCGTGAAGATCACCGACGAGGAAGCCAAGACCCTCGCTACGGTCGGTGCGGCGGTGGATTTCATCGCTGCTCACATCTAGTCGCCGTTTGCTGGAAAGGATGGAAACGCGGGGACTGCCGGCCTTCTTGCGGGCAGTCCCCGCGCGTCTCTTTCAACGGCCTCCCAGGCGGGGGAGCACCGGGGCGGGGCAGCGGCCGCCCGGCGGGCTCACCCTCCGGCAGCTCATAGAGCAGCTTCCCGTGAATCTTCGGGATCGGGCCCTCACCCACTCCTCCTGGGTGGAGGAGCGCACGCAGTCGTACGAACGTCTGGAATTCCTCGGCGACAGCGTGTTGGGGCTGGCGATCGCGTCGACCCTATGCCGCCGCTATCCCGACAGCGAAGAGGGCGAATTGGCCAAACTGAAGGCGTTCGTGGTGAGCCGAGCCAGCTGCGCCCAGGTGGCAGAGCAGATCGATCTGGCCAAGTTGATCATCGAGAAGGCTCCCGCTTCCGAGGACAAGCGTCGCGAGATAGCCGCCAGCCAGACGATCCTAGGTAACGTTTTGGAGGCCTTGATCGGTGCCGTCTTCCTCACTCATGGTTTTGAGCAGGCCCGCTTGGCCGTGGTGGACGCCTTCGATCCACAGATTCGCTACGCGGTGAGCGGGCATGTGGACCACAAGACTACTCTTCAGGAGTTGGTCGCCTCCCGCGGATCGCATCTCGAGTACCGGCTCGTGGAGGAGGCGGGTCCGCCGCATGCCAGGGTCTTCACCTCTGAGGTTCGGGTAGACGGAGTGTCTCGTGGCCGAGGGAACGGAACCACCATCAAGATGAGCGAGCAGGCGGCTGCCAGAGAGGCCCTCCGCTACTTGACCAGGAACGTGGGTGACAGCTGAGATGGTCCATCTCCGATCCGTGCGCATGCGCGGTTTTAAGACCTTTGCCAAACCCACCGAACTGACCTTCGAGCAGGGCGTGACCGTGATCATAGGTCCCAACGGTAGCGGCAAGAGCAATATCGCCGACGCGGTGCTCTGGGTGCTCGGAGAGCAGAGCCCCGGGAATCTCCGGGGGCGGATCATGCAGGATGTGATCTTCTCGGGCGCCGGAGGGCACAAATCGAGTGCGGTGGCTGAGGTCAGCGTGGTCTTCGAGGATGGGAACGGCTCTCTGCCTGTGGGCTACCAGGAACTGGAGGTGACGAGGCGCGTCTCGCGCGATGCCGGTTCGGAGTACCGTCTGAACGGGAGCGGCTGTCGACTTCTGGACGTCCAGGACTTGGTCGGTGGGTTGGGACTGGGCAGGGAGATGCACAGCGTCATCAGCCAAGGAAAGGTGGAAGCTCTTCTGAACTCCACTCCCGAGGTACGGCGGGCCATGGTGGAGGAGGCGGCGGGGCTTGCCCGCTTCCGGAAGCGCCGGGAGCGGGCGCAGTCCAAGCTGGAGCGCACCAGGCAGAACCTCCTGCGGGTGGGTGACATCGAGCGAGAGGTGAAGACGGCTTTGCGTCCGCTGAAGCAACAGGTGGCGGCGGCCGAGCGTTTTGCCTCGGTCACAGAGGAATGGGCCTTGGCGAAGGCGCGCTCCGTGCTGCGGGCGGTGATCGAGGTCAGAGGAGCCGAGGAGACGAAACACGGGGAGTTGGACCGCGTACTGGCCCGCCGGGAGGAGTTGGAACGGGCCCTGACCGGTCTGCGCAGAGAGAGGATCGAAGAGGAAGAGCAGTTCAGCGTCGCCCTCCAGGAGCGGGAAGGCCGGAGCTCGACTTATCACCGGGTCCGGGCCGGAGCGGAGTATCTGGAGGCGCGGGTGGCGTCGTTGCGGCAGCGTTTGGTCCGAGCCGAAGGGGAGCTCGACCGGGCCCGCAGGCGCCGTGATCTGGTCCAAGGTGAGGCACTCTCGCTGGGCTCGCGCGTGGAGGAGATGGCGGGCGAAACGACGGACGAGATGCGGCTGCAACGGGTGACCGGATGGGTGGAAGATCTGCGGGTGGCACTTGAGGGTAGTCTGCCCGAATACCGGGCGGCGGTGGCTGAAGAAGACGATCGTAAGGACCTCGTTTTCGAGCTGGAGGCGGCCCGCTCGCGCGCCCTGCAGGACCGGGATTTCCTCCGGCGCGAGATCGAGGAGAGAAGGCGCATGATGGCGCAGTTGGCTGCGCTCGTCGAGGAGGAGAGCGGTCGTTTCCAGCGGTTGCGGGCCGAGGCTGATGTGGTCGGGGTACGGCTGGCCGAGGCGGAAGAAGCGGTGAGCCGAGCCGAAGAAGGAGTGAAGAGGGCGTCAGCCGAACGTCAGGAGGCGCGGGACCAAGCCGAAGAGGTCTCCAGGGAGGAGGCCGCGCTCGGGGAGGAGTCGGCTGGGCTCGAATCCAGACTTGCCGTCCTCAACGACCTGCTGGCTCGCAGAGAGGGAATGCCCGTGGGTGCTCGCGAGGTGCTGCGGGCGGACAAGGGCGCTCGTCCCCTCACCGATCTGGTGAGGGTGGAACCGGGGTATGAACGAGCTGTGGCGGCAGCATTCGGTCCTTTGATCGAGGCTGTGGTCCTGCCTCCCGATTCTGATCTGTCTCGGGTCTTCAAGGCGGACGGGGCGGTGGAGGCTATCAAGGAGGCCCGCCGAGAGACAGTCGGAGAGGCCGCTGGGGACCCTGCCAAGGCGGGCGTTTCTATGGAATCAGGGTCGATACCGCCGGGGACTCGTGATCTGTGGAGTGTCGTCTCGGCTCCGAAAGAGGTTCTGGACGTTCTGAGAATGTTGGTCCCGCCGACGGTGGTAGTTGAAGGGGATCACGTAAGCGGTGTCGGATCCGGTGAGGCTGTTGCCGGCCCGCGTCTGGTGAGCCGCTCCGGGGAGCTGCTGCAGGGGGAGGTTCACGCCGCCTATCGGAAGGATGTGGGCGCGGAGACCCTCTTGCGGGGGCGCAACGAGTTGGACGCGGCGTGCAGGGAGCGGGAGAGTCTGCTGAGAAGACGGGAAGCCGTCCATGGAGCCGTCGAAGAGGCGGCGATCGCCGCGCGGGCAGCGGCCGAGACCCTCCGACGGCGGGAGGAGGAGCTGAGAGAGGCCGAGCAGCGGCTGTCGGCTCTGAAGGGGGAGGCCGACCTGCTCGAACGCCGGATGGAAGAGGCGCGGCTCCAGTCGGTCGAGTTGGAGGGCCGCAGAGAACGGGAAGAGGGTCTTGCCGCTCAGATGAGGACGGAGCTTGAGGCGGTCGAATCATCGATGGCGGAGAGAGAGGCGGCACTCGAGACGGCACGGACCGACCTGCGGGCAAACCAGGCTCGCGTGGAGGGTCTGAGGAACACAGTGAGCCGGCTGGAGGCCAAGAAGGCTCAGGCCGGTATGGTGGAAGCGAGATTGAGGGAGCGTTGCAGAGCTCATGAGTACGAGCAGGTCCGGGTCCGAAGTCAATGGGAGGCGGCACAGCGCGAAGCCGCCGCCTGCGAGCGGCGGCTTCGCGCCCTGGACGCCTATCTGCCGGAGTTGGGCCGTCTGCTCGAGGCGGGAGAGGGACTGGAGGGACATTCGAAGAGGACGGCAATAGCGCTGGAGTCTCAGTTGGAGGCTGCGCGCGCAGCCACGGAGGCGGCGGCGCGGAGCGTGCGCGATCGTGGGGGAGAAGAGGTCACCCTGCAGAACGAGCTCGAGACGCTTGGCACTCTGTCGACCGATCTTCGCGTCGACCACGCTCGCTTGGAGGACCGGAGGACCCTCCTTGAGGAGGAGCTGGCCGAACTGAGACGCCGGCATCGCTCGCCCCGAGAACTCACCGCGGATGACGTCACAGGGGAGGATGCGGGCGCTCTCGAGGCTGCTGTGGAGCGGGCGGAGCGCCGGCGCGAGAAGATCGGGCCCGTCAATCCCCTGGCAGAGGTGGAGTGTGCGGAGATGGAGGAAAGAGCCGCCTTCCTGGCGGAACAACGGAGAGACTTGGAGACGTCACTCGGGCAGTTGGAGGACGTCATCCGGGAACTGGACGAGCACATAGACCGGGCATTCACGGAGATCTTCGAGGCCACGCGTGAGCACTTCTCTGCGGTAATTGCCTCGGTCTTCCCCGGCGCCAAGGGGGCTCTGAGACTCACGGAGAGCGCGCCCTCGGGTCGTAGGAGGGGCGACAATGGAGCCGGGTCCGCTGCCGGAGCCGGGTCTACGACCGAGTCGCCGGTAGACCCCGGGAATGACGCGATAGACATCGAGGCCGAAGGACCCGAACAGGCTCCAGGCATACTGCTCGAGGTCAAGTTCCCGAACAAGTCCCCCCGCAGCCTGAGCCTCCTCTCCGGTGGAGAGAAGGCCATGACAGCCATCGCCTTCCTCTTCTCGTTATTCCTGGCCCGGCCCTGTCCCTTCTACATTCTGGACGAGGTGGAGGCGTCGCTGGACGACATCAACATCCGGCGTTTCCTGTCTCTGGTGAGGAAGTACCGGGACAAGACCCAGTTCATCATCATCACGCATCAGCGACAGACCATGGAAGTGGCGGATACTCTCTACGGCGTGACGTTGGAGAGTGACGGCACCTCGAGGGTGCTCTCGCGAAGACTGGCGACATCGAAAGGAGCATGAAGCTGTGAGCCAAGACTGGTCGGACGTGTTTGTCGGCGTGTCCGAAAAGGCTGCCTTCCAGGTGCCTTCGGAGGGTGCGCAGACGCGGGGGGGCTGGCTGGCGCAGCTCCGGGATGGTCTGGCCAAGAGCCGAAAGGCCCTTCAGCAGCAGTTCGCCTCCGTGTTGTTCGACCGGTTCGATGAGGATCTCTGGGAGCGTATCGAAGAAGCTCTCATCTACGCGGACGTCGGGGTCGAAAGCACCGTCTCCATCGTTCAGGCTCTGGAGGAAGAGGCGAACTCTGGATCCATCAGGGACTCCACAGATCTCCTGAAGAAGCTGCGCGAGGTGACCGCGGACCACTTCTGCAAGGCCGACACGCGCATCGATGTGGCTCATTCGCCCGCCGTCATCCTGATGGTAGGGGTTAATGGCACCGGCAAGACGACCACCATCGGGAAGATCGCCTGGCATCTGAAGGAGTTGGGCAAGGAGCCCATCTTGGTAGCGGGGGACACGTTCCGGGCCGCGGCCATCGAACAGCTGGTGGAATGGGGTCGCCGGGTCGAGTGCGAGGTGGTGCGTCACGAGCGGGGCGGCGATCCAGGGGCCGTGGTGTTCGACGGCCTGGCGGCGGCTGAGGCACGGGGGGCGGATGTGGCCATCATCGACACTGCCGGGCGCCTTCACACGCAGGTGAATCTCATGAAGGAGCTACAGAAGGTCCGCAGGGTCGTGGAAAAACGCATCCCGGGAGCCCCACACGAATGTCTTCTCTGCATAGATGCCACCACGGGGCAGAACGGACTCATCCAAGCCCGGATGTTCAAAGAAGCCGTGGAGCTCACCGGGGTGGTGATCACCAAGATGGACGGGACGGCAAAAGGGGGCATAGCTCTCGCCGTATCACACGAGTTGGACCTGCCCATCAAGCTTATAGGAACGGGCGAGAAGCTGGAGAGTCTTCAGCCCTTTGATGCCATGGCTTTTGCGTCCATGCTTTTCGACGACGCCTTGGGCAGGCGGTGAGCAGGGGAGTGGGTCTGGTTTGACGGGACTTCCGGCGACTAGTAAACTCGCTCCCTCGCGGCCCGTGTGGGGTCGCCGCGGAGCGGTGCCCGCAGAGTGCCGCTGGACAACAAGGTGACAGGTGTTCGATTCCTTATCCGATAAGCTGCAGATAGCCTTCGACGGCCTAAAAGGGCAGGGCAAGCTCACGGAGAAAGACGTGGAGCGGGCGGCCCGGGAGATCCGTTTGGCGCTGCTCGAGGCCGACGTGAACTTCAAGGTGGTCAAGGAGTTCGTCGAGAAGGTCAAGACCCGGGCTCTGGGTTCCGAGGTCTTGGAGAGCCTGACCCCGGCTCAGCAGTTCATCAAGATCGTGAACGAAGAGCTCACCAGTCTGATGGGGTCGGCCAGCACCAAGTTGACTTTCTCTCCACGGCCGCCCACGGTGATCATGATGGTGGGTTTGCAGGGCTCGGGCAAGACTACCGCCTGCGGGAAACTGGCCAACTTCCTCATCGCGCAAGGCAAGAGCCCCGCCATGGTGGCAGGCGACGTCTACCGTCCGGCCGCTATCGACCAGCTCAAGACCCTGGGTGCGCAGCTGGGGGTCCCTGTCTACGACGAGGGGGACAAGGCCGATCCGGTGGATATCGCTAAGCACGGCGTGGCCTGGGCCCAGGAGAAGGGGCGTGACGTCCTCATCGTCGACACGGCGGGGCGGCTGCATATCGATGAGAAGCTCATGGAAGAGCTGGTGCGCATCCGCAACACGGTGAAGCCGCACAACGTCCTCCTCGTGCTGGATGCCATGACGGGCCAAGACGCGGTCAACGTGGCCCTTCAGTTCCAGGAGCGAGTACAGTTCGACGGCGTCATCCTTACCAAGATGGACGGTGATGCCCGGGGCGGGGCCGCTCTCTCGGTTCGAGCGGTCACGGGCAAGCCTGTCAAGTTCGCGAGTGCTGGTGAGAAGCTCGACAACTTCGAGTACTTCCATCCTGACCGGGTGGCGTCGCGTATCCTAGGGATGGGTGACGTCCTCTCACTGATCGAGAAGGCCGAGCAGACCATCGATGAGAAGAAGGCGCGGGAGCTGGAGCAACGCCTCCGCAAAGCCACCTTCACGTTCGACGACTTCCTCGATCAGATTCAGCAGGTGCGGAAGATGGGGTCGATCTCCAGTCTGCTCGGCATGATCCCCGGTATCCCCTCTCACAAGCTCAAGGGCCTGCAGGTGGACGACAAGGCCTTCGACAGGATCCAGGCGGTGATCTCCTCCATGACCGCGGAGGAGCGCAGTCACCCCGATATCATCAACGGCAGCCGTCGCCGGCGCATTGCGGCCGGCTCGGGAACCGATATACACACCATCAACCAGCTGTTGACGCAATTCAAGCAGGTGCAGAAGATGATGAAGCAGCTCGGTTCGGGCCGTGTCCCAAAGAACCCGTTCCAGATGTTCGGGAACCCTAGTTAGCGTAAGGAGGTGACTAATGGCAACAGCTATTAGACTGGCACGTCGCGGCAGCAAGAAGCATCCGACCTACCGTATCGTGGTGGCCGATTCCCGGAGACCGCGCGACGGCCGGTTCATCGAGACCATCGGGTACTACAACCCACAGCACGAGCCTTCGATCATCGAAGTGGACGAGGCCAAGGCCAAGCAGTGGCTGGAATGCGGCGCCCAGCCCTCCGATACGGTGCGCAAACTCCTGAGTCTGAAAGGCATCTCCTAGGTGAAAGAGCTGCTGGAATTCCTGGCCCGCTCGCTCGTCGACCATCCTGAGCAGGTGCGGGTGGAGGAGACGGAGTCCTCGGACGGAGTCCTGTTGCGGCTCACCGTAGCAAAGGAAGATGTGGGCAAGGTGATCGGCAAGCAAGGCCGCATCGCCCGGGCTATACGGACCGTGGTCAAGGCCAGTGCCGTGAAGGACGGCAAGCAGGCCACGGTCGAGATCGTCGACTAGGCCCCTCCTCTCATGCCGCGGCCCGACTGGATCGAGGTGGGGCGGATCTCACGCCCCCACGGCGTGCGCGGAGAGGTACGGGTCATCCTTGACACCGACAATCCCGAGCGTTTCACGCCGGGATCGGTCTTCCGCGGCCGTCCGGCCCGGCCGGGCTTGGTGGGGTCGGAGGCGCAGGTGTGGCTCACGGTTCGCACGGTGCGCGGGGATGAAGGGTTTCCCATCGTCGCCTTCAATGAGTTCGACGACCGAGACAAGGCCGAAGGGTTACGCGGCTATCTGCTCGAGGTGAAGTCGAGCCAGTTACCGGAACTCGAGGACGACGAATACTACCCGTTCGATCTGATGGACCTGGAGGTGCGCGATCCGGAGGGGAACGTGACCGGCCGGGTGTCCGACCTCGTCGACTCTCCGGCTCATGCCATCCTAGTGGTCTCCTGCGCGTCCGGAGTCGAGCGGATGGTGCCGTTCGTGCTCGAGGCTGTTCCCACGGTGGCCGTTGGTGAGGGCTACCTGGTGATAGAGCCTCGTTTTCTAGAAGACTTGGGTGCCGTCGCCTCGGAGACGGACAGGGGCGGTGGAGCGTGAAGCGATTTCATATCTTCACCCTCGTCCCGGAAGCCTTCTCCTGGTTCGTTGCTCAACACCCGGTGTCGGCGGCCCTGGAGGCGGGTACGGCGTCCATCCACGTCCACAACATACGAGACTATAGCTCGCTGCCTCACCATGAGGTCGACGACACTCCTTATGGAGGCGGACCGGGCATGGTGACCCGGGTGGACGTCGTCGCGGCTGCGTTGGAGGCGGTCTTTGGAGAGCCGGCCGAGCGGGTGCGGGACTCCAGGGATGTCTACGTGCTCGCCGCGGGTGGGATGCCCTTCCGTCAGCAATTCGGCCTGCGGCTTTCGCAGAGCGGGCGTGATGTCGTGCTATTGTGCGGTCGGTTCGAGGGCTTCGATGCGCGCGTGGAGACCCTGCTCGCCACCGGGTCCATTTCCGTGGGCCCTTACGTGCTCGCCGGAGGAGAAGTGGCGGCTCTGGCTGTGTTGGAGGCGGTTATTCGCCATCTGCCCGGGTCTTTGGGCAACTCGGACAGCGTGGTGGAGGAGTCGTTCAGCGCCGGACTGGCCGGCATGGTCGAGTATCCTCACTACACGCGGCCTCGTGAGTATGGGGGCCTGGAGGTGCCGGCGGTGCTACTGAGCGGCGACCACGCCGCCATCGCCCGGTGGCGTAGGGCGAACGCGCTTCGGTCGCCCTGGGAGGGGAGAGCGAGTGACGGCGTCCCGGACGGCGGCCCGAACGGCGACTTGGACGACAACTCCGACGGCACCTCGGACCGAGATTCAGCCGGCGATCCGGCGGGAACTGCAGGCGACGGGCCGGAATAGAGAGGTAGTCCGATGCGCACCGATGGGGAGCAGGTGGGGGAGGGAGCCTTCGTCGATGCCGGACAGTCAGATGCAGACCAAGATGGAGAGACGCCGGGGCGAGGGAGCACGGCCATGGAGAGCAGGGTGAAGCAGGCGCCAGAGAAGGCGAAGAGGGCCAAGAAGGATCGCGGTGCCTTGGGAGTGGTCATCGAGATCGTGGTCATCGTGGCGGCGGCATTCGCCATCGCCATGCTGGTGCAGGCCTTCGTGGTGAAGCCCTTTACCATCCACCAGGTCTCTATGCAGCCCACCCTGCTCGACGGGGATCGCATCCTCCTCAACCGGATGTCGTACCATTTCCGTGAACCGGAGAGCGGAGATGTGGTGGTCTTCCATTCGCCCAGGGTCAAGGGAGAGGACCTGGTGAAGCGCGTGGTGGCGGTGGCGGGCGACCGGGTCGCCATCAGCGACGGCACTCTGTTCGTCAACGGGGAGCCTCGAGAAGAGCCCTATCTTCTGGAGCAGGACTTCGCCGGAGAGATGGCGGAGACGGTCATTCCGCCGGGCACGGTGTTCGTTATGGGGGATAACCGTAACAACAGCGGCGACAGCAGGCTCTTCGGGCCGGTGGATGACGATTCCATAATCGGGTGCGCCTTCTGCGTCTATTGGCCCATCGGGCGCTGGCGAGGTCTCTAGGGCGAGGTCGGGAGGGCCCGACCGGGACCGAACCGGTGCCGGTCGAGTTGTAATCAGAGCCGCAATGCTCTAAAGTCTGCTGGCTTTTCTTGGGAGCAGGCCGTAAGAATCATGCAGGAATCAGTCAGGACTGGGTATACACATGGGCGCGATTGAAGAATTCGAGCGGGCGCAACTGCGCGAGGACCTCCCGGACTTCAAGTCCGGTGACACGCTGCGCGTGCACTTCAAGGTAGTCGAAGGCAGCCGGGAGAGGATCCAGGTCTTCCAGGGTTTCTGCATAAGCAAGCAGGGCCAGGGTTCACGCGAGACCTTCACGGTCCGCAAGCAGTCTTTCGGAGTAGGCGTAGAGCGGACGTTCCCGCTTCATTCCCCCAAGATCGACAAGATCGAAGTGACCGCAGTGGGGGATGTGGCGCGTGCGAAACTCTACTACCTCCGCGACAAGCTGGGTAAGAAGGCCCGGGTCAAAGAGAAGCGAATCTAAAGCGTCGCGATGGTGAACGAGCCGGATTCAAACTCTCTTAGAGAGTCGGAGCCGGTCGGCACTGGTGGGGCAGCCGTTTCTCCCGTGACGGTCGCGAAGCGTCGAAGCGGGTTTCGTTGGGTCGTCGAAGTGGTCGTCATTGTGGCGGCTGCTTTCATTCTGGCCCTCCTCATCCAGCAATTCTTGGTCAAGCCCTATGCGATACCGTCTCCATCCATGGAGCCGACCCTAGTGGAGGGGGACAGGGTGTTGGTCAGCCGGGTCACCTACAACGTCCGTGATCCGGAGAGGGGCGACATCATCGTCTTCGAACCTCCCGGATACGAGGGATCCGATCCCTTCATCAAGCGAGTGGTGGCGGTGGGTGGCGACACGGTGGCGGTGCGCGACGGAGTGCTCTGGGTGAACGGCGTGGCCCAAGATGAGCCCTACCTGAAGGAGGGCCGAATCTGGGAGGACTTCCCGGAGACAAGCATTGCCCCCGGTTGGGTGTGGGCGATGGGCGATAACCGCAACAACAGCGGAGACAGCCGGGTGTTCGGGCCGGTGAGTGAGGAGGCCATAATAGGAGTGGCCTTCGCCATCTACTGGCCTCTGGGCGACCTCGGCGGTCTCTGACCAGGCGCCTTATGGCAGAGCGGGTGAGACGCCGCAAGACTCGCAGCTCCGACCCCTTTCGTTTTGACAAGGCGTTGCTGGAGGAGGGCTTGGCAGCCGTATGCGAAGCCTCCTCGCTCTGTGGCGCCCACCGTCGGGACGATCTGCGGCTTGCCGGGGTGGACGAGGCCGGGCGTGGATGTCTGGCCGGTCCGTTGGTGGCTGCTGCGGTGGTGCTCGACTACGCGGCTGCTCCGTTCGTGGCTTTGAGCGGCCTGACCGACTCTAAACAGCTCAGCCTGGATGCCCGGGAAGGGATGTATGGGGGCATACTTGGCTCGGCTGCCCGGGTGTGTTGGGTGGCCTGCTCTCCCCGCACTATCGACCGTGATGGGCTGCATGTCTGCAATCTGAGAGCCCTCTCGGAAGCTCTGGAGACGCTTGGAGGGGAGTATGCGCTGGCGCTTGTGGACGGTTTCGATATCCGCCGTCCTGAGCTCCGAGCTCGTTCGCTGGTCGGAGCCGACTACAAGAGCGCGGCGGTGGCGGCCGCGTCTGTGGTGGCGAAGGTGGTACGCGACCGGCTGATGAAGACACTCGCCCCCCGTTATCCCGAGTACGGCTTCGCCGAGCATGTGGGGTATGGGACGGGCCGGCACAGAAATGCTCTCAAGCAGCACGGTCCTTGCCCGCTGCATCGGCTGAGCTTCCAAGGTGTGGCCGAGCCGCAACTCGGTCTGTGGGACGAGTGATGAGGGAGGGCAGAGTTGAGGTCATGGGGGTAGTGTCGTGAGCCGGTTCGAAGACACGGCTCTCGCCTCCGGGTTCGTCCCGGACCTGCTGCTTCGGCGGATAATCCGCTCTCGGGTCACCGGTCTTCTGAGACGTCTGGACCGGTTGAGCCTCGCCGAGCAGAGCGACCGGGAGGCAGCGGTTCTCGCTGCACTCGAATCGGGGCCGGTCACCACCAACACCGACGATGCCAACCGGCAGCACTACAGCCTACCGCCGAGCTTCTTCGAGGAGGTCTTGGGACCCAGGCTGAAATACAGCTCGTGTTACTGGCCGGCCGGGTTGACCGAACTGGCCGACGCCGAAGAAGCCATGCTGGCCATGACGGCTGAGCGCGCCGGTCTGGCGGACGGCCAGCACATCCTCGACCTAGGTTGTGGTTGGGGGTCTTTCGCCCTGTGGGCGGCAGAACGGTTCCCGGCCGCCCACATCGTGGCCATGAGCAACTCGGCCGAGCAACGGCGTTTCATCGAAGCCAGACGCGACAAACTGGGACTCAGCGGCCTGGAGGTGGTCACGGCCGAGGTGGCGGGTTTCACACCATCACGCGATTTCGACCGGATAGTCTCGGTGGAGATGTTCGAGCACGTTCGCAACCACCGTGAGCTGATGCGGCGGATATCGGGTTGGCTCAAGCCTGAAGGAAAGTTGTTTGTGCATGTGTTCTGCCATCGGCGGCATCTCTATCCCTTCGAACCGGCCGGGCTGGGTGGATGGATGGCTCAACATTTCTTCTCGGGCGGATTGATGCCCTCGTGGGACTATCTGCTGCGTTATCTAGACGACCTTGAGTTGCTGGATCGTTGGCAGGTGGACGGTACACACTACGCGCGGACGCTCAGGTCTTGGTTGGACAACATCGACCGACGACGCGAAGCCGTGATGCCCATCTTGAAAGACGTCTACGGGCCGGACCAAGCTCGTCTGTGGCTGGCCTACTGGCGGATCTTCTTCATGGCGTGCGAGGAGACGTTCGCGCTCGACTCCGGTCGTGAGTACTTCGTGGCTCACTACCTGTTTTCGGCTCGAGAGCGTGCTCGGGCCGGTCAAGCCACGCGGTAGCGTCCTTCCTTCTTGTTCAAGAAGCCTTCGACCGTGAGCTCCTCAAGCACGGCGGCGATGGCGACCTCGTCGGCCACAAAACCGGGATCTGCGGAAGACACCAGGGCGCCGACATCTCCGGGGGTCAGCCACCCCGGATTCGCGCAAAGCGAGAGGCGCAGGACAAAGGCCCTCAACTGTCGGTGGGAACCGGCGAAGGGACTCTGCACAGTGTGATGCCGGCTCCTGCGGCTGGGGTTCGCGTTGTGCCTCTTGGTCCATGCTCCGTAATCCATGAGAGCGTAGTACCAGCGCCGGGGGTCGTTGTGGTCGAGGGTGAGCTCGATCAAAGGGAGGATGGCGGCATCGGCCACGGATGGGCACTCTCGGAAGAAGAAATGGATGAATGCCGATCTGATGTTGGTCTCGATGAAGACCAGCGGGACGTCGTAAGCGAAGACGCAGACGGCTGCGGCCGTGGCCGGTCCGACGCCGGGCAGTCGGACTAGTTCGGCCGGCGAGTGGGGCACGGCACCCTGGAACTCGGAGACGATGCGGCCGGCCGCTCGGTGCAGGGCGAGGGCCCGGCGGTTATATCCCAGGCCCTGCCAAACTGTGAGCACCTCTGCGATGGAGGCGCCGGCCAGAAAGACCAGACTGGGGAAGGCCGTCAGGAACTGCGAGTACTTCGGGAGAACCCGGACCACCTGGGTCTGCTGGAGCATCACCTCCGAGACCAGGATGGAGTAGGGGTCGCGGGTATGACGCCAGGGTAGGTCGCGCCCCTGGTGCCGATAGTGGTCAAGGACCGTTTCCCTGAACAGTTGCAGTTCGGCCGGCGCCGGCGATTCGACCTTAGGCTTTGATGATGCTGCGCCGGGTCTCAGGGACGGCGTCCCGTGCCTCGCCGATCTGCCGCTGGACCTGGGTGACGCGGTGCCGTGCCTCGCCGATCTGCCGCCGGGTTCCGGCGATCCGGTCACGAGTTCCGGCGGTCTGGTGTCGGGCCCCAAGGTAATACCAAAGTCCGAGTCGTTCATATCCCGCTTTCGTTAGCCTTCGCAGCGTAGGTGCTTGACCCGAGAGTAGGAAAGGAGGACGCCCTGGATCGCGGCGCAAGAACACCTCTAAACCTGACGGCCCGGGGACGCTTGGGCGAGCAGATGGCGGCTTCTTTCCTCACGGAACGAGGGTACCGCGTACTGGCGAGGAATCAACACACTCCCCTGGGCGAGTTAGATCTGGTCTGCCGGGACCACGCTGAGATGGTGATCGTCGAGGTGAAGTCTCGTTCCGGCGCACTCTATGGTTCGGCGCTCGAAGCCATCGGTCCGCTCAAGGCCAGACGTTTGAGATCCGCGGCGGTGTGGTGGCTGTCCTCGCACGGTCTCTTTCCTTGCCCTATGCGGTTTGACGCGGTGGTGGTCGATCTGGACGCACAGGGCATGCCTTGCTGCCTCCAACACGTCAGAGATCTGTTGGGGGCGTGAAGCCGGCCATGGGTGTGGCCTCCATCTGGGGATTCGCGGTCGTGGGAGTCGACGCAGTACCCGTGCGGGTAGAGGCCCACGCGCGTAACGGTCTGCCTGGAGTCACCATCGTGGGTTTGCCCGGCGCGGCGGTCAGGGAGGCTAGGGAGAGGGTGCGGTCCGGAGCAGCGTCCAGTGGGCTTGCCCTCCCGAGCCGCCGTATTACTATCAACCTGAGTCCCGGCGATGTGCCGAAGGACGGTCCTGGATTCGACCTGCCGGTCGCCTTGGCCACCTTAGCCGCCTGCGGCTATATGCCGGTGGAGTCACTGCGGGATATCGGGGCAGTGGGGGAGGTGTCTCTTGAAGGAGTGGTCCGACCGACCCGCGGGACGCTTTCGGTGGCCGAGGCAGCGGGGAGGACGGGAGTCAGGTTGCTCATCACTCCGGTCGAGAGCCTAGCGGCCGCGATCGAGGTGAGCAGGGTCGCGGTGGTCGGTGTCCGTTCCTTGGTCGAGGCCGTCCTGGTAGCGAGAGACGCCCGGTCGCTTGAACGACTCATGGAAAGAGGAAGACGTTGGCTGAAGATGCGCGCCGTCCGGCCGGACGGCGCGCCGAGCGGACTCGATCTGGCCGACGTAGCGGGCCATCACCACGCCAAACGGGCTCTCGAGATCGCCGCCGCCGGAGAGCATCACCTATTGATGATCGGGTCACCCGGGGCCGGGAAGACGATGCTGGCGCGACGGCTGGCCGGCATCCTCCCGCCTTTGAATCGAGAAGAAGCCGTGGAGGTGACCCGCGTGTGGAGTGTCGCCGGTCTAGAGGGTTCCCACACCGGATTGATCGAGCAGCGGCCCTTTCGCGCCCCGCACCACACCGCGTCGCGTGCCGCTCTGGTCGGCGGAGGTGCGGGGCTGAGGCCGGGTGAGGTAAGCCTTGCCCATCGCGGAGTGCTCTTCCTCGATGAGTTGCCGGAGTTTTCCCGGGATGCCTTGGAGGCTCTTCGCCAACCGTTGGAAGAGGGCAGGGTGGCGATCTCCAGACGCAGCGGCACGTCGATCTTCCCGGCCCACTGCACTCTTGTCGGTGCTATGAACCCTTGTCCGTGTGGTTACTTGGGTCACCCGGAGAAGGCCTGCCGGTGCGCGGCGGCCTCTGTCGACCGGTACAGGACCCGCATCAGCGGTCCGTTGCTCGACAGAATCGACATACTCATCGAGGTGCCTCCCCTGAGTCTGTCGGCTCTCGATCGAGCGGCGGAGGCGGAGGCGTCGGCCGCGGTGCGGGAGAGGGTGATAGCGGCGGTGGCCTTCCGGGCCGAGAGATCGAAGCGCACGAGATGCGTCGAGAAGGGATCTCTCGAAGAACGCAGCCTTCTGACTACTGAGGCCCGGCAGTTATTGCGGCAGGCGTTGGTCAGTGATGGCCTGAGCGGCCGGGGGTATGTGAAAGTGATCGGCCTGGCACGCAGCATCGCCGATCTTGACCAGATCCTGCCCGTGAGGGTCGAGCATCTGGCGGAGGCGCTGGCGCTGCGGCTCGACCAGCGCCGGGTCGGTCTGCTGTGACTACCCGCTCGGACAGGTCCCGCCGGGAGTATCAAGCGGCTTTGGGACTGGCCTGGATCAGCGAATCCGGGTGCCACAGCATACTGAAGCTGTTGGCGCGCGAGGGCGTAGAGGCGGTCTGGACGGCTTCTCGACGCCGTTTGCTCGATTGGGGGATATCGTTGAAGGCGGCCATACGCTTCGAGGAGCAAAGGGATCGCTTCACCTCTCACCGGGCCGAAACGATCATGCAGCGAGGGGCCATCCGCTTCCTGCCGTTCGGGTCGTCTCTGTACCCGCGTGAACTGGCTCATCTTGCTTTGCCACCTGCTGGGCTCTTCGTGCGAGGCGCCGAGGAAGCTCTGCGGAGACTCGTATCGGGCCCCAGGATCACGATCGTCGGCACTCGGAAAGCGACCGGTTACGGTTTGCGGGCCGCTGAAGTGTTCGCCTCCGCGTTCTCAGTCGAGGAGATCGCTGTGGTGAGCGGAATGGCTCTGGGAATTGATGCTTTGGCCCACGAAGCCACCTTACGGAGCGGAGGCCTCACGGTCGCCGTACTCGGCTGCGGAGTGGACGTCGTGTATCCCCGGCGCCATGCATCGCTTTACGAGAAGATCGTACAGTCGGGAGTCGTCATGAGTGAGCTTCCGCCGGGTACCACACCCTCCCGCTGGACCTTTCCACATCGAAACAGGCTTCTCGCAGCCCTCGGCGACGCGGTGATGGTGGTGGAGGCTTCATGTGCGAGTGGAGCTCTTCAGACCGCCGACTGGGCGCTCGAGTTGGGCAGGTTGGTGTTGAGTGTCCCGGGCCCGATCTTGGTAGAGGGGCACGAGGGCTGCAACAGGTTGCTGTGCGAGGGTGCTCACCCTGCTCTTGACCCTCGTGGTGCCGTAGAGGATTTCTTCTGGGCAACAAGAATGCAGACAAGTGAGCGCCGGTCGAGCAGTCATGACCTAAGTGCGGGAAGAGGATGGGTTGCACAGCACGGGTCGCCCTCGGTCTCGGACGGGCGAAAGCGGAGTATTCTGGATTGCCTTACATCCGGCCCGTGCTCGGTTGATGACCTTGTTGAGCGCACAGGGCTGTCCGCAAGGGAACTCACGGCGGCGCTTGCTGAATTGGAGCTCGCGAGAGAGACTGTCCGAGCGGGACCCGGCCTTTATATCCGGGCGCCCTGAGGTAACGGGGCTGGAGTAGGAGGACGATGCAGGAAAGGGAACCAGAGGCGCAGCGTTCGTCGGCGGAGCCGCCTACGAAGGACTTGAGCCAAGCGGCTGCGGGTTTCCTTAGGGGGCTCATCGCCGCCGACTACAGTCGTTGCACTATCGAAGCCTCAGCGGTCGATCTCCGTCAGTTCTTGGAGTTCTTGCGCTCCCGGCAGATTGAGCGAATCGATACCGTCGAGCGTACGGATGTGAGCGAGTTTGCGGCCGCGTTGGCCGACCCTGACGGATATCTCGCAGGTCCATCGGCCGGCGCGCCAGAGGGCCAGTCCCAGCCGAGGCGGCCCCGTCCTTATGCACGCAGTACCATCTCCCGGAAGCTGTCTGTCGTCCGCAGTTTTCTCCGCTTCTGCGAAGAGAACGGCCTTGCCGGGATCGACCCTTCCGTGGGAGTGGGCTCGCCCAGACTGCCGCGCCGCCTACCGCAGGTCCTCAGCCAGGAGCAGATCGCTCTGCTGTTGGAACAGATCGACCGGACGAAGCCTCTGGACATGCGTGATAGGGCGCTTTTTGAATTGATATACTCTTGCGGGCTTCGCTGTCAGGAAGCTTTGGACCTGGAGCTCAGAGATATCAATTTCGATTCCTGCGAGATTCGTGCGAAAGGGAAGGGCCGCAAGGAGCGGGTGGTTCCCGTTGGCGAGCTCGCGCTGGACGCCATGGAGCGATATTTGCGGGAGGGGCGACCAAGATTAGTCAAGAAGGGAATGGAACAGGACCACGTCTTCTTGAGTCGGACGGGCCGCCCGTTGTCCGCCTCTGACGTGCGCAGGCGTCTTGCCGGATATCTTGTTGGTGCGGGTGCTCCTGCCGGTACTTCACCCCACACCCTGCGCCACTCCTTCGCGACACACCTTCTGGAAGGCGGGGCCGACCTTCGCACCATCCAGGAACTACTAGGCCACTCCTCTCTGCGGACCACTCAGGTGTACGCGCATGTCTCTGCCGCACACCTGCGCAAGACGTATCGACGCGCCCACCCGCGCGCCTGACAGGTCTGGCATGATCATCGACCCAGCCCAACAACACCAAATCACCGAGCAGTGGCGGCTTTACAAGGAGTTCGGTGACGCTCAGGCCCGCGATCGACTCATCTTGGCCTATTCGCCTTTGGTCAAGTACGTGGCGGGGCGGATGAGCAGCGGGTTGCCCGCTCACATCGACGAAGGAGATCTCGTCTCCTACGGACTGCTCGGTCTAATCGGTGCGCTGGAGCGGTTCGACCCGTCGCGCAACATCAAGTTCGAGACCTATGCGGTATCACGTATCAAAGGATCGATCATCGATGAGCTGCGGGCGCTCGATTGGGTCCCGCGATCGGTACGGAGTTGGGCACGCAAGGTCGAAGCGGCAGTGACGCGTCTCGAGAACCAACTCTGCCGCGCCCCCACAGATGCGGAGATCTCGGCCGAACTCGGCGTGGGATTAGACGAGTTCCAAGACATACTCAATCAGATCAGCTGCGCTTCCATGGTGGCCCTGGATGAGTTTTGGGACCCAAGCGGTCAGAGTCAGGACAAGGTCAACCTCATCGATACGATAGAAGACTCCGATGCCCCCGACCCCTCGCGGGCATATCGGGTCCAGGCGTTGAAGGAGACGCTTGCGGCCGCCATCGAGCGGTTGCCGGAGAGGGAGAGGATAGTCATAGGCCTCTACTACTACGAGGGCTTGACCCTCAAAGAGATCGGCGAGATTCTGGGTGTGACCGAATCGCGTGTCTCCCAGCTCCACACCAAGGCCGTTCTCAGGCTTCGAGGGCGCATCAAGGAAGATCTCGACCTGGACGCTCTCGCGCGTTAGCGGCCGGCGGTGGTTGCTCGGGCCAGGGTGAATGGAGTCGCGGACGGTTGGCCGCGGGGTAAGGGGAGCGCGGTTGCCCCGTCTTTCCCTGTTCCAGCCGGGCTGGTGGCGGTTCTCCTTATGGTAAACTGCTCCGGCTGTGCAATACGAACCTGAGGTCCACCGTCTCGGTGGTGCCGGTACGCCGGTTCCGAAGCGGCCCTCAGAGTGTCCGTCTAACGTAACCAAAGTGAGGTACGCATGCCTGCGGCATCAATGAAGCAGCTCCTGGAGGCAGGGGTGCACTTCGGCCACCAGACCCGCCGGTGGAACCCCAAGATGAAGCCCTACATCTTCACGGAGCGCGGCGGCATTCATATCATCGATCTTCAGCAGACCACAGTCCTACTCGATCATGCTTATGATTTCGTTCACAACATCGCGGGCCGGGGCGGGAGCGTACTCTTCGTAGGCACGAAGAAGCAGTGCCAGGACATCGTCCGCGAGGAGGCCGAGCGAGTGGGAATGCCCTATGTGTCGCATCGCTGGCTCGGTGGACTGCTTACCAACTTCGCCACCATAGAGAATCGCATCAAGCGCATGCATGAACTGCGCAAGCTCAAGGAGGAGGGCCAGCTCTCTCTGCTGCCCACCAAAGAGCGGATGGCTATGGAGCGCGAACTGGAGAAGTTGGAGATCAACTTGGGCGGAGTGAGCACAATGACCCGCCTTCCCGACGCGGTCTTCGTGGCGGATCCCAAGCGGGAAGCGATCGCCACCAAGGAGGTCAACAAGCTGGGATTACCGCTCATCGGCCTATGCGATACGAACTGCGATCCGGACGAGGTCGAGTACGTTATACCGGGGAATGACGACGCCATCCGGTCGTGCAGTCTCATCGTTAAAACGCTGGCGCGCGCGGTGGAAGAGGGCCGGGCCAAGATCCAGGTTTCCGAGTTCCTCGCGGCGGAAGCCGCCCGGGCTGCGCAGTCTCACTATGAGCCCTACACTGCCGGCGAAGCCACCGCCGATTCCCGTGGCGGGCGTGCGTCACGGCCGCCACGCGGTTCTCGTTCGGCGGGTCCGGGCGGTCGTCAGGGCGCAGGCGGCCGGGGTGAATCCGGCGGTCGTGGGGGAACGGGGGCAAGGACGGGTTCCCGTGATTCCGCGCCGGGTGGACCGATGGCGGCGCGCCGCCTCGCTCCCAAAAAGCCTTCGGCGGCACCCAAGAAGGATCAGGACACTCCGGAGGCCAAGGCCGTATCCGAAACGGCGGAAGCGCTGGAAGCCGCGCCGGTGGTAGAGACGGTCGCTGAGACCGCCATCCCCGAGACCGCCATTCCCGAGACGTTGGCCCCGGCGGAGGTCTCCGCGTCCGCCGAGGTGGTGGCAGAGGATGCACAGGCTGCCGAGGCACCGGTGCAGGAAAAGGCTGTTGCAGAGGTTGCCGACACCTCGGAGGAAGCGACGGAGAAGAGTCCGGCTGAGGACGGTTCGGAAGCGTGATGAGCAGGGGCCGGCTGTAGCCGGCCCCACATCTATGAGGCCGCAAGACGGCCGGGATTTATAGGTACGATCAACGACGTCTCGATGGAGGCTCATGATGGATATCGATGCTGGTCTGGTGAAGAGACTGCGGGAAGCCTGTGGGGCGGGCATCATGGACTGCAAGATGGCTCTCTCAGAGGCTCAGGGCGACATGGACGAAGCGGTCAAGATCCTCCGCAAGAAGGGGATGGCCACGGCCGACAAGAAGTCGTCCCGCGAAGCCAATGAGGGGATGATCGACTCCTACATCCACCCGGGGTCGAAGGTGGGTGTGCTGATAGAGGTCAACTGTGAGACCGATTTTGTCGCCCGCAACGACGACTTCAAGACCTTCGTGCACGATGTGGCCATGCACATAGCCGCCGCGAGCCCGGCGTGGGTATCCCGGCAGGACATTCCCGAAGACATGGTCGCGGCCGAACTGGAGATCTACTCGGCTCAGGCCAGGCAGACCGGCAAACCCGAGCCCGTGATCCAGAAGATCGCTGAGGGCAAGCTTGAGAAGTGGTATTCAACCGTGGTATTGCTGGAGCAGGAATTCGTCAAGGAACCGGGTAAGACCGTAGACGAGTTGCGCCGTGAATTGGTCGGCAAGATAGGTGAGAACATCGAGGTACGGCGGTTCGCGCGCTTCCGCGTGGGCGACGAGGTGGCCTAGAGGCGGTTTCTACCTGTTCAAGAAGCCTCGGGACAGACTGGTGTCACTGAGGGATATCCGAAGCGAGGTGACATGACCCAGCAACCGGTGTGCAAGAGGGTTCTGCTCAAGCTCAGCGGTGAGGCCCTCATAGGGGACCTGGAGTATGGCATCGATCCGCAGAAGCTTCGGGAGATCGCCGCCGAGATAAGCCACGTTGTGTCTGGCGGAACAGAGTTGGCCATCGTGGTGGGTGGCGGCAACATCTTCCGAGGGGTGTCCGGAGCGTCTCAGGGCATCGACCGAGCCACGGCCGACTACATGGGCATGTTGGCCACCATCATGAACTCCATGGCTCTCCAGGATGCACTGCGCAAGCTTGCCGTCGATTCCCGGGTCCAATCCGCCATCCACATGCAGGAGATATGCGAGCCCTACATCCGCGGCCGGGCAATCCGTCATCTGGAGAAGGGACGGGTGGTCATCTTCGCGGGGGGCACGGGGAACCCTTTCTTCAGCACCGACACGGCCGCTGCTCTGCGGGCGCTGGAGATCGGGGCGGAGTGGCTGCTCATGGCCAAGAAGAAGTATGACGGTGTGTACGATGCTGATCCCGAGTTGGACCCGCACGCCCGTCTGATTGAGCGGATCACGCACCGAGAGGCTTTGGAGCGAGGCCTGCGAGTGATGGATTCCACAGCCCTCTCTCTCTGTATGGATAACCGTCTACCCATCATGGTGTTCAATATGAGCGTGCCGGAGAACATCCGGCGCGTCCTGCGAGGTGAACGAGTGGGGACCATTGTTATGAATGATGAAGAGGAGAGGGGCGGGCAATGATCCGGGAACTGGTCGCCGACGGCAAGCGACGCATGGAAAGTGCGGTAGAGGCTCTCAGGAGCGAGTTCAACACTGTGCGGACCGGGCGAGCGTCCACCGGACTGCTGGACCGAGTGTACGTGGACTACTACGGGGCCAAGACGCCGTTGAAGCAGTTGGCCAGCCTGGCAACCCCCGATCCACGTACCATCTCGATTACGGTCTACGACAAGGGAGCCGTCAACTCCGTGGTGCGGGCCATCCAGGAATCCGACCTGGCCCTGACTCCTAACGTGGACGGGGTGATCGTCCGGCTCAATATACCGGCGCTCACCGCCGAGCGGCGCAAAGACCTGGTCAAGCTGGTGAAGAACATGGCCGAGGACGGCCGGGTAGCCGTCCGCAACGTGCGCAGGGACGTCATCCAGGATCTCAAGGATCTCAAGAAGGAAGGAGAGATCTCCGAGGACGAGGAGCGCCGGGCTGAGGATGAGGTTCAGAAGCTGACCGACGGGGTCATCGAGAAGATCAACGACCTGTTGCACCACAAAGAGGAAGAGATCCTCGAGATCTGACGTGGGCTTTTCGAACTGGCTGAGCGCGTTTCAAAGCCGCAGAGGAAAGGGTGCTTCCGATTGGGCGGCGGCCGGATCGAAGCCGGGGGTCCCTTTCCATGTGGCTATCATCATGGATGGCAACGGGCGTTGGGCCCGGCGGCGAGGACTCCCCATCACCGCAGGTCATAGAGCCGGTGTGCAGGCGGTACGCCGTGTGATCGAGGCTGCACGTGATCTGGGCATCGGACAGTTGACTCTCTACTCTTTCTCCAGAGAGAACTGGAGCCGCCCCGGCGAAGAGGTGCAGGAACTCATGCGGCTCCATGCCGAGATGATCGACGCCGAGGTCCCCACTCTCCACGAGAACGATTGCCGGGTTATATTCGTGGGGAGTCGCGAAGGTCTCCACGAGGAGTTGCTTGCCAGGATGGAATGGGCGGAGGAGCTAACGGCCGGGAACAAGCGCATGATCCTCTTCATAGCTTTCAACTACGGGGGCCGGCGCGAGATAGTCGATGCGGTACGCTCCGCCGTCGCGGGAGGTACGGAGGCGGCGAGCATCACCGAGGACGACATCTCTACACATCTTTACTCGCCTCTCATGAAGGACCCCGACTTGTGCATCCGCACATCCGGAGAGAGACGGATGTCCAACTTCCTGTTGTGGCAGAGCGCCTACTCCGAACTGGTTTTCGTCGACAAACTGTGGCCTGACTTCCGCAAGGAGGATCTGGAGGGTGCGCTTGCCGAGTACGCCGGTCGCGAGCGCCGTTTCGGCTCCCGACGTGGTAACGCCCGTGCTTAGGCAGCGATTACTGGTAGCCGTCATCGGTCTGCCCATAGGGGTGGCGGCGATTATCCTGGGCGGCTACTACCTTTTCGGGCTGGCCCTCCTGCTCTCCTTGCTGGGACTGCATGAGTACTACACGCTCCTGCGATCGTACCGCCCCAACCTGCTCGTTGGGTATTTCGCCGGGGTCGCGGTCCTGGTGGGAGCGTTCTTCTTGGGACTCGTGGGTCTGCCCGCGGGGCTGGCGGCACTGACGATCTTCACCTTCTTCTGGTCGCTGTTCGGAGAGTTGGGGGCGCACCTGGTGGGGAGGATGGCCATGACCGGCTTCGGGGTGCTTTGGATCCCGGTTGGATTCGCTTACGTCTTGCTTCTGCGCGCTCTCGAACACGGGATGGCGCTAACCATCATGCTCTTCGCCTGCACGATCGTGAGCGACACCTTCGCGTACTTCGTGGGGAGAGCCGTGGGTCGGCACAAGATGGCCCCCCGGATCTCGCCCAAGAAGTCGATAGAAGGCGCCGTGGGCGGGCTGATAGGAGCAGTGGTGGCAGCGCTGGTCGTGCGCATCTACTCTCCCTGGATGCCCACGAGCGACGCCATCATCTTGGGTCTCATCATAGGTCTGGTGGGGCAGTGGGGCGATCTCTTCGAGTCGGCCTTCAAGAGGGACTTCCGGGTCAAGGATTCGGGCAGGCTCCTTCCCGGGCACGGGGGGATTCTGGACAGGTTCGACTCGCTGCTGTTCGCGAGCATCGCTGCCTACTGGGGCGTCATCGTCCTGTTGGGAGACCTGGTGCAATGAAGCGGGTGATCGTTCTAGGCGCCACGGGCTCCATCGGCGTCCAGGCACTCAGAGTAATCGCGGCGAGCAGCGACCTGTGCGTGGTCGGGCTGTCCTGCGACCGCAACGTGACTCTTCTCCTGGAGCAGGCGGTCTCCCTGGGGGTGGCGGACTTGGCCGTTGCCGACGAGGGCGCCGCGGCCACCGTGCCCGTCTCCCTCTATCCGGAGTTGCAGGTGAGGAGTGGAGCGGGGGCGGCGGCCGGACTGGTGCGTGAGGTCGACGCCGATCTGATCCTAAACGGCATCGTGGGGTTCGCCGGTCTGGAGTCCACATTGGCTGCGCTGGAAAGTGGACGATCTGTAGCGCTCGCGAACAAAGAGAGCCTGGTTTGCGCGGGTTCTCTCGTGAGGTATCTCGCCGAGCGGAAGGGAGCGAGCATCCTTCCAGTGGATTCCGAGCACTCGGCTCTCTTTCAGTTGGTAGGTGCGGCGGGGACGGCTGCGGTCGAATCGCTGGTCATCACCGCCTCGGGGGGCCCCTTCCGAGGCTGGGACCGCGATGCACTGGTCCCGGTCACCAAGGAGCAGGCCCTTGCTCATCCCACCTGGTCGATGGGGGAGAAGATCACCGTCGACTCCGCCACGCTCATGAACAAGGGGCTCGAGGTCATCGAGGCTCATCATCTCTTCGGCCTTGACTATGCGGATATCGAGGTGTTGCTGCACCCGCAGTCTTTGGTGCACGCTCTGGTGCGCATGAGGGACGGAGCCTTGCTCGCCCACCTGGGGATGCCGGATATGCGTGTTCCCATCGCATATGCCCTGCACTATCCGGAGCGGGTTCCTGTGGCCGTCGAACGGCTCGATCT
>ENA-UOUL01000075-UOUL01000075.1-bioreactor-metagenome-genome-assembly--contig:-NODE-75-length-148556-cov-8.015740_pt1 | contig 148556 bp, 111 predicted proteins | sample MGYA00249838_ERZ747220 | MGnify/ENA primary metagenome ERZ747220 (study PRJEB28778, sample SAMN05720191) | bioreactor metagenome | isolation source: Anaerobic biogas reactor | place: USA:Washington... | reverse complement strand
GGGCGGACCGGTGACGACGTGGCCGTTACGAATGAAGACAACGACACGGCCGGGATCACGGTCCTGGCCGACGGCCATGCGACGACGGAAGGCGGCGGCCAGGTCACCGTCACGGTGAAGCTCGACAGCGAGCCGACCGATGACGTGACGATCACGCTGACCTCCAGCGACCCGAGCGAGGGCGTGGTGTCCAAGGCGGCGTTGACCTTCGCGGCCGGGGACTGGAACCAGCCGCAGACGTTGACGATCACCGGCGTGGACGACGACGTCCAGGACGGCAACATCGGCTACACCGTCACCACGCTCGCCTCCAGCCAGGACCCGAACTACCAGGGGCGGACCGGTGACGACGTGGCCGTTACGAATGAAGACAACGACACGGCCGGGATCACGGTCCTGGCCGACGGCCACACGACGACTGAAGGCGGCGGCACGGTGACCGTCACGGTGAAGCTCGACAGCGAGCCGACGCACGACGTGACGATCACGCTCACCTCGAGCGACCCGAGCGAGGGCGTCGTTTCCAAGCCGACGTTGACCTTCACGGCCGGGAACTGGAACCAGCCGCAGACGGTGACGGTCACGGGCGTGGACGACGCTGTGGACGACGGCGACATCGGTTACACGGTCACCAGCCTGGCCGCCAGCCAGGACCCGAACTACCAGGGGCGGGCCGGGAATGCCGTGGCCGTTACCAACGAAGACAACGACACGGGCGGGATCACGGTCTTGGCCGACGGCCACACGACGACTGAAGGCGGCGGCACGATCACCGTCACGGTGAAGCTCGACAGCGAGCCGACCGACGACGTGACGATCACGCTCACCTCGAGCGACCCCAGCGAAGGCGCCCTTTCCAAGCCGACGCTGACCTTCACGGCTGGGGATTGGAACCAGCCGCAGACGCTGACGATCACCGGCGTGGACGACGACGTGGACGACGGGGATGTGAGCTATACGGTCGTCACGGCGGCAGCGATCAGCGCGGATCCGAACTACGGAAACCTGGATGCCGAGGATGTGGAGATCGTCAACGTGGATGACGACGAGACGGTCGATCTTGGCCTGGTCGACTTCCGGCAGGTCGAATCGGTCACGCCTGGGGAACAAGGCCTCTGGTTCCGCCTGGAGACGGCCCACGAGGGCTGGTTGACCGTCCAGTCGGCCGGTTCGTGGAGTGCCGACCAGTTGACGTTTGGTCTCTATGCTCCAACCGACCTAAAAACACCGCTGGCCGTATCCCAAGTTGGGGAAGCGATGCAGCGGTTCGACCACGGCGTGGGACAGGGGCAGGTCTATCTCCTTCGGGTGACAGGCTCGGCATCGAATGCGACGTTGCTGCTGACGAACCTGGTCCACAAAGCGGGCAGTGCCGTGACTGTCTACGGAACCGACCAGGACGACGTGTTCGTCTTTGATGCGGGCGCCTCGCGCGAGATCGCGATCAACGGCGTCACTTACCACTACGAGGACACCCAGGTCTCGACGGTCGGCTTCGCGGGCGGTTCCGGCCGGGACATGGCCTGGCTCTACGATTCGGCGGGTAATGAGAGCCTGGAAGCCTGGCCCGACCGAGCGGCCCTGACGAATGGCACCGGCGACGCCGTTCAGGACTATCTTGTTGAAGTGTCCGGAATCGAAGATCTGCTCGCTTACGCGACCCGCGGCGGCACCGACTCGGCCGTATTCCACGGATCGGCCGGAAACGACAAGTTCAAGAGCTACGAAGAGTACGTGCGGCTTCGTGCCGTAGACTCCCGTTATACGTTGCGAGCCAAGAAGTTCGACACGATCGTGGGCGACACCGGATCGGGCGGCAAGGACCTGGCCGTGTTCAACGGCAGCGACGGCAACGACACGTTCACCTACCGGGGAGCCGACAATTCGACCCGGCTGGAAGGGAAGAGGCGCGACCACACGTCCACAGGCTTCCGTTCGGTGATCGCCTATTCCGGAGGCGGCGAGAACGACGTTGCCTACTTCACCGATACTCCCAAGACGCAGGACATATTCTACTTGCGGAGCCACAAGGCGCAGCTCGTCGGCGAGGACGTCAAGATCACCGCCCGGACCTTCGATCATGTGTACGCCACAGCGAGCGAAGGCGGCTTCGATATCGTCCGGATCTACGACACGGCGGGCGACGAACATCTTGAAGTGGCCGGCGACACGGCTCGGCTCTATCGCCGCAACGGTACCGAACTCGACCTCCTCTACGAAGCAATCGGCTTCGAGCGGGTCAAGGCCCACAGAACTCAAGGGAACGACACGACCGATATCGGAGAACACACGATGGAGCTGCTGTTCTACGGCTGGGATGTGTGAGAATGGACTGACCTCGCTGTGCGCGTTCAGTCTGAATACCTCCCAAACGTCCGCACAGCGTCGATCATCGCCCGGAAGTTCTCGGGCCGAACGCCGCGGTGAATGGTGTTGCTGGAAGAGACAATCAGGCCCCCGCCGGCAGCGCCTCCCTCGATGCATTGGCGGACTTCTTCGGCGACCTCCTCGGGCGTGCCCGTGCACAGGGCGCCGGTGCAGTCGACGTTGCCTTTGAGGCAGACCCGCTCGCCGATCCGCTGTTTCAGGTCGGCGATTGTGTAGCCGCCGGCCGGGTCGACGGGGTCGAGGCAGTCGATGCCGGCCTCGATCCAGAAGTCGAGCACCGCGTCGACGTTGCCGTCGCAGTGTTTGATCGTCAGATAGCCCTGTTCCTTGTAGCCGCCGATGGCTGCCTTGAAACCGGGAGCCAGGCGTTCAAAGTAGGTGGCGGGCCGCATCAGCAGGCCGCCCGCATTGGCTACGTCGTCGGTAGTGGCAACGATCTCGGTGCCGAAACGCTGCCTGGCCACGGCGGCCAGCTTGAGGTTGTACTCGACGGATCGCTCGAGGAGTTCGTCGAAACGCTCGGGTTCGAGGAGCATGGCCATCAAGGCGCCTTCGTAGCCCAGCAGATCCCGCATGTCGGAGAAACCGTCGCGAAGGTTGAGCACGATCGCCCGCTCGTCGCCGAAGCGGTTGACGGCCTTTTCCAAGGTCTCGAAACGGTGGGGTGCCTCCGGGGCGGGGAACGTGTATTCCGCGTGCCGGGTGACGTCGGCAATGGGGCTGCCGATCACGGCGGGCAGGACGTCGCCCGTCAACTGCCGCTTCATACCCCATTCGTCGACGAGCGTTACTTCGTCGATCTTCTCGGAGCGGTAGTTGGCTCGGACGTTGACGGCGTCGAGGTCCAGGCCTTCGACGACGTCGAGCGTGTCGCCGCTTCCCACGAGGGCCTGGCCCACGGTCACGTCGACGAACCACTCGAAGAGCGGTACCGTATCGGGAACTTGGCGCCGCAGGGCGGCAAGGATTCTTTGTTTTCCGTTCACAAGGCAAACTCTCCAAACAGCACTCTTTGTTTTCCATTCACGAGGCAAACTCCCCAAACAATTGGTGGCTGATCGGCGCCACGGCCGGGTAGAGGTCCTGGTAGATCTTGAACCAGCGCCGGTAGTCCTTGGCCCGGCTGGGATCGGGCTGGAAGGTGGGGCCCGGGCGGTAGACGCGGCGGCAGGCCTGGTCGACGTCGTCGTAGAGCCCGACGCCCACACCGGCCAGCATGGCGGCGCCCAGGGGGGAAGCTTCCTCGATGGCCGGCACTTCGATCGTTCGGCCGGCGATGTCGGCCTTGTTCTGCATCCAGAAGTTATTGCGGGTGGCGCCGCCCGCGGCGATGAACCGTTCGAGTCCGCCGCCCATGGCCTGTTCCATGGCGGAGACGATGTGGAGGAACTGATAGTCGAGGCCCTCGATGATCGCCCGCAGCAGGTCGCCGCGGGTTGCCCGGGGAGTGAGCCCGACGAAGGCGCCCCTGCTCTTCGGATCGACCATGGGGCAGGAGGCCGACGACATGTGGGGCAGGAACATGACGCCGCGAGCCCCGTGGGGGGCGGCTTCGGCCTCGCCCATCAGTACGTCCCAGTCGGCGTCTTTCCCCGCGTCGGAGAAACCGGCCAACTGGTTGCGGTACCACTCGACCATCTCACCGGCCACGTTGCTGCCCCAGATGGTGTGCATGCCCGGGGCCACGTGGGCCTGCACGGTCATGCCCGCCTGGCGGAGTTCGTCCTTCAGGATCGGCCGGCCCGTGGTGATGCTCACGATCTCCCACGTGCCCGTCACGTCGAGGACCGCCCCGGGTTGAAAGACACCGACGGGCAAGGTGCCGCAGATATGGTCGTGGCCGCCGAGGACGACAGGCGTGCCCTCCGGTAACCCGGTCGCGGCGGCTGCCTGGGCATGGACTTCGCCCACAATGGAGCCGCCCGGCAGGGCCTCGGGGAGTAGGCGGCGGTCGATGCCGGAGGCCCCGAGCATTTCGCCGGACCAGTCGAGCGCGCGCTGGTCGAAGAGCATGGTGCAGGAGGCCATGCTGTAGTCGGTCACACGCCGGCCGCAGAGCATGAAGTTGAGGAAGTCTTCGATGAGCAGCCACTTGTCGGTGCGAGCGAGAACGTCCGGCTCGTGCTCGGCCATCCAGAGGATCCGCAGGGCCGAGTTGATGGGCCAGACCGGGTTGCCGCCGACCGCGAAGGTCTTTTCGGCCCCGATCTTGTCGAGCCACCAGGCGTGCTGCGGGGTGGTTCGCGGATCGTGCCAACTGATGAAGGGATAGAGCCAGCGACCGCCCTCGTCGATGGGCACGCCGTCCATGCCCATGCCGGTGACCGCCAGCCCGCGGATCTGGGCCGGGTTGCCAAGTTGCGACACGGCCTCACGGATCGCCTCGGCGGTCCCGCCCCAGATCTGCTCGGGCTGCCAGACGGTCCACTCGGGGTGTTTCCGGCTGGGGTTGTACTTTTCCGTGGGTCGGCTGCCGCGAGCGACGACGTTCCCGTCGAGGTCGTAGACGATCGCCTTGAGGCTGGTCGACCCGAGGTCGATTCCCATCAACAGATCCATCGGCATGCTCCCTGACAACGCGTCTGGGTGACCGCAGAAGCGAGTCCGCATTGTAGCGGGGGAGGGTGTGGGGGAGCAACGGGGGCGAGGCAGTTGTTGGGGTTCAGGGTTCGGGGTTCAGGAGGAGGAGTGACAAGGGGATGGACGACAGGGGAATGACGGGGGTGCGATGAGCCGGCTTAGCACGCGGTGCGGGGTGGATAGATTGTTACACCTAAATTGGTCGAGTGATAGGATCACTCGGACTGGAGGGGGTGTTATGGTGCAGAGGTGTGTCTCGTGAACAGTTCGGGGCTGAAGTCTGGCAGGATGGTGATATCATTCACGAAGAGGGTGAAGATTTTGTGGAGGAGTGAATGGCTCTGGCCGGCGATTCAATCATGTCCCAGCGTGCGCGTCGCGATACTGGGCTTCGGGGTGCAACGTCTTTGGCGTAAGTCGAGGTCCTGGTCGAAACATCCGACGATTCCTTGTTCTCAGTTGCCGGCAAGACAGGCCACGCTCCCCGTCTCCAGAGCAAGATACAGCCGCCCCCCCGCCGCCATTCCGTCAAACACCGGCGGACTATCCAGCGAGACCTCGCCCGACACGCTCCCGTCCTTCGTCGACACGGCCAGCAGAAGTCCCTTGTCGGTCTGTCGCGGCGTCCCCGATCGTTCTCCGCCCTTAACGGGCGACCCGGCCACAAACAGTGCATCGCGAGTCAGCACCATGGCCCGAACTTGCAGCGGTACCGAGACGCTCCACTTCCGCTCGCCTCCTTCGCGGGGCACGGCGAACAACTGGTAGGGGCCGTCTTCCAACTGGTTCGACCAATGAACGTTCTTCCGGCCGTAACCGTAGACGGTGTCGTCGTCCAGCGCCAACAGGCGGCCGTAGATCAGGTCTTTCGCCCGGCCGCTGCAGCCGGTGGAAAGGGAGCAGACGGTTCCGAAGATCCAATAGGAGCGGTGCGACCAGGCGTCGTCGAGCATGCCGGTCACGGCGAACAGGTGGGGATTGCCGCCGTGACGAATCATGTCCTTGCCATCAAACATCGATTCCTGCAAGTAGACGTGTTCTGCATCGCAGGTGAGGACGTCGTTTCGCGAGCCGGGCATCATGTTCTGGTCGTACTGTTCCGGTTGCCGGCCCGTCTCCTTGTCGGGGCTGTAGACAGGCGACCGCGACAGAAGCTCTCCGGTCGCCGGATCGATGCGGCAGACGTCGACACCGGTATCCATGTACGAATTCCGCCCTGCCGTGGCGTACACCTGGCCGTCGTGCAGCAGCACGCTGCCGATGCAGGGCGAGACCGACTCCACCTGGCCGTCGGCGGCAATGCGGCGATCGCGGCGGGCCGCCAGCAGCCGCCAGGCGAGAGTGCCGTCGCCGGTGGTCACGCTATAGACGTATCCGTCGTGGCTGCCGAACAGAGCCCGGCCGCCCGCGATCGTCGGGGGCGAGTCGATCCGAGCGCCCGCGGTGAACTGCCAGGCCGGCTCTCCGGACGTTGCGTCCATGGCGCAGAGCCGATGCCCGTCGACGTCGGCCACGAACACCTTGCCGTCGGCAACCGTCGGGGCGCTCAGCCGATTGCCGGTCTTGGTCTGCCAGGCGATCTTCAGCGACGCCGGCACGGCCCCCTCGGTCGAGCCGCTCCGCTCGCCGTCATGCCGATAGGTCGGCCAGGCGTCGTTGGAGAGCGGAGAGCCGAGAGCGGAAAGCGGGGTGTTGTAGGCGGGGCCTCGCTGCGGGGTGGGGGCGGTTTCGCTCACAACGGCGTCGGCCGGGTCGCGAGGGGCGAGGGCGAAGAAGCCCTCGGTCTTGACCGTCGTATAGCAGCCGCAGGCGTGGGGTGGGGCGTAGAGCAGGCCGTTGCAGGGCATGACGCCGTAGCGGCAGACGCCGCGGACCCAACTGTTCCAGAGCACCTCTCCCTTTTCGAGATCGATGAACTCCGTGCCGCGCCGGCCGCCGAGGATGTAGCGGTCGGTCGCCTTGTTGGAATAGCAGCGGTGGTGGTGTCCCGGGTTGTCGGGCTCGATGTGCATCAGCACGTCGCCCGTTTCGAGATCCCGCTCGGTGGCGAAATAGGGTCCCCACGACGGGCCGCGTTTCGTCGGAAAGGGCTTGAATCCGCCGATCCAGAGCGATCCGCCGGCCACGAACACGTCGTGAATCGACGTGAGCAGCGGCTTCTGGCTCCAGAGCTTCGCTCCCGAGGCGAGCGACAGGCCCTCGATCCGTTCGTTGCCCGCGCAGAAGACGCGGCCGCCGTGAACCAGTTGCAGCGCGGCGGCCGGCGTGCCCCATTGCTTCTCACCGGTTTGCAGGTCGACACAAACGATCTCCGGCCCGTTCTGATAGAGGACTCGATCCTGCGCCGCACAGAGCGACATCGACCGGTAGCCGTCGATTTCGGAATTGCCCTTGCTCCAGAGTTTCCGGCCGGACTCGGCATCGAAGGCGACGATCGATTCCTGGCCCTGGTTCTCGGAGGCACGCAACCGCTTGACCAGTGGGTCGGCGGTGTCGCGGGTGTCGAGTGGCGACGTTTCGAGCCCAACCAATTGCACCCACTTGTCGAGTTCCGCGATCCGCTCTTCGGTCACGCTGCGGACCATAGCCAACAAGACCCCGTCGTGGAGAATGATCTCTTCGGCGCCGCGGGTATCGTCGTAGGTTCGGATCGCCTTTCCGGTCGCGGCATCGACTGCGGTGAGGGGGGCGTGCAGACCGAGCGTCACATAGACCCGATCGCCGACCGCCACCAGCTTGCGCTGCAATTGCCGCGGGGTGGCGCCCCAATTGACGATGTGGGGAAACCACTGGGCGATCGGTTGTTTCCAGAGCAGCGTTCCGTTGAAGGCGTCGCGGGCGACCAGGCACCAGTGGGGCGTGGCCCGCAGGGCGTTTGTCTTGACGTCGTCGAGGATGTAGAAGATCCGTCCGCCGGAGGAGACCACGCAGTAGATGCCCGGCACGTGCTCGTGGCTCCGCATGAAGTGCGGACCGTCAACCCATTGAACGCGGCCTGGCGGGGCAACGACCTCGTCATGGGCTACGGCGTTGTTGCTGGCATCGTAGGCGTAGTGAGTCCACTCGTCGATGTCTTTGGGCCGAGGCTTGACGGTCCTTACCCACTCCCCGTCCTTCTTCACACAAAGCATGCCATTCGGGGCCAGCACCCGGATCGCTTCCGTTTCAGAAACGTCGCCGAGCTGCTCGGCCACGATCAGGTTGACCAGGTTTTCGGCGTAGGGCAAGTGGCGGCCGTCGAAGGTATCGGCGGACACCGGGCCGTAGAGGTCTGCCTCGTGGAGATGTTTTCGTGCGGCGTCGACTTTGGCGGCGTCGGTGTCGAGGGCTTGGACCAGCCAGTTGCCGTGGCCGGTCAGTTCAGCGATCTGGCGGGCGTCGCCACAGCCGAGTTGAACGACCAGTCCGCCCGAGGATGAGTTGAGGAGTTCCTGGACTGCATCGTTGGCATCGGCATGAACGCCGGCACTCAGGGTGACTGAGAACGCAGCGGCAAGGGCCAGAAGGAGTGGTCGGAACATGGCATGGTCTCCGATGGTGCCCCAGAAAGATCGGAAATGACTACACAAGCGCGAGCAGTCCTCATTATCAGTTTTCGAATTTGAACTGCAACGCTTCGCTTCTTGCCCTGCCGGCGAGCTGCGAGGGCTATCGCCGGGTCGATGCTCACCCACGGTTCGCTGGCTCAAGCAGGGGGACTTTGAACGCCTTTGGGTAACAAGGCCGGGTGGATGTTGGGCGAGGGACAAGGTCTTGATGATAGCCGTGCCAACCGCTGTCGCATCTTCGTAACCCGAAGCGTAAGCGAGGCAAGATGTTACCCTCCTCACTTACGCTTCGGGTTACGATTGGCCTCGCTTACGCTTCGGGTTACGATTGGAGCGGCAAGGTTACGATCAAGGCCTGCGGTATGAACGCAACGCAGAATACTTCGGAAAGGGGGTGTTCAAAAAGTCGGGCGGCTCGTGGCGTTCATGTTCCGGGGTCCTTGTTGAGGGAGGTGACGAGGGATTAGTCAAGGTGAAAGACGGGGAACCACGAAAAAGCACGAAGGACACGAAACGGGACGTTGGTGAGGTCCTGAGGTTGCCAGGCAGGGGAATTGTCAAAGAGCGGGCTTTGTCGGCAGGTGCAATGCAATGTACAACAGTATACATATTTGACAGCGAAAGTCAATACAAGAATTGAACGTCTGGGCAAGTTTCTTCGGAATAGTTCCTGCAGCGGTATTGGATTTTTGCGCCGTATTGGCGGTGTTGCGAAATGAGTCGGGCTGGTTGCTGGGGTGCAAGTGTTTGTATCCAAAGTGTTTACACTTGCTGGTGTGCGCGTAAGTTGGGCTCCGTCGACAGGGGGGCGTTGCAGAATTCGGTTGCGTGCCCCCTGGCGGATGGGAAATGGGGTGGTCGATGAAACGCGGAGGGAACACGGATTTGAGAGGGAGATGCGGGAAGTTGTTGGCAGGATCGGGTGGGTCGTTCGCGGGCCTTCCGATCAAACGGTCGGATGTTCCGGTTGCCTGTGACGCCGATTCCACACTGCAACGACCCCCGCGACCAACAGGACGACAAGGCTCAGTACCGCCAATAGGGGCGCCACCCAATTCGCGACGACCGGGTTGTCGGGGATGACTGCCAGGGTCGTTGCGGTCCCGACCGTTCCCCAGAAGAACCAGGCCACCAGTTCAACGGTCCTTCCGCGAATCGGTCTGCCTTGAACGAGTCCCAGGGCGAATCCGGCGGCGGCCAGGACCAGAAACAAGCCGAAGAGATAGCGGGCCGATCGATATGCGGCGTCAATGAGGGCAAATTGCCACACGGGACCGGCCGCGCCACCGAGGAAATGGGTGACCGCAAACACCGCCAGGCTCATTGCCAAGGTCAAATCAAGTGCGGCAATCTCGATCCACCATCGAGCCCGGAGCACGCCGAGTACGCCCAACCTTCTGATTCGCGACACAGATTGCCGAACGAAATGCTTCGTCGCCAGCAGATCGATGCAGCCGATCAATGCGAAGGATGCCGCCTTGAGGAGCCCGAATACGCTGACAACTGCAATGGCCACCATGAGAGCAGAGAAGACGCCCATGTGAGGCATCCAACCGGCCGGCAAATCGGCGTTCATTCGGCGATAGCCGATATCGAAGATCCAGAGAGAACGCCTGAGACGTTTCATGGTCTTGGTCGGTCGCCGGAAGGACCTCGTTGTTCTGGCATTGCCACCCGGTGATTCTGTCACGATAGTTCGTGGGGCGTCAAGACGCAACCAACATGGTCGGTGAGCTCCTCGCCGTACGGCGATTCCCATCCAGTCCAGATCTCGGGCACGAATATCGAGTATCACACATCTGCGGCAGGTTGCAGCGTGTCAGAAACACCTCTTGCATTAGCGCGGCTTGGGCGGCCATAGAATCCAGTCGCCCCGGTAGCAGGCCTCCGTACAACGTTCCGCCGCCTCACTCGGCGGCATCCAGACGTCAACACAAGCATACTCGTCGTCGGGTGGCGTGCCCCCATCATCCACTCGATCGACACCAACGGAATAAAGGACGGGACGCCGCTCAACCAAGCGGTACTTGATGGGGCCGCCGTCGAATCGGTCCGGCGGAAGGGCCGGCAGCAAATCGGGGGTTAACTGGTCAAGACACTGCGGCCAGTTGCCGGCTCTACGTCGGTACCGCTCCAGGGCGATCGATACGCGAACGGCGTCGTAACGCTGCCGGGAAAACTGGCCCATCAGGAAGTCTCCCTGGTTGATCCAGCGCATCATCAAGAATGCAGGCGCATAACGAACGACCGCAAGCGAGGATAACTCGCAGAAGCGCTGGTCCAGCACGAAGTCCTTCTGCCTCCAGAGCGGCAACCTGCTTTCCGCTTCAGCCTCGTCGAGGATTCTCATGCAGAATCGATCCATTTCTCGGCGACCGACCGTTAGAACGGGAGCCAGGAGCACTACGGGCAGGGAATCGATTCGTCTCTCCCAGGGTCGTTCGCTCAAAGGTCGGCACAAACAGATCAGTTGCGGTGATACCTCTCTAGTCAGATAGCCGCCTCCTCGACCGTTGTCGGTATACATGCGCTGAATCTTGTCACGAATGACGGCGCGTTCCCAATCGGCTCGAACCTGGAAGTCCTCGGGATGATCAAGTTTGGCAAGGCACGCCGAGAGTTCAGTCAGATCTTCGTCCGTCAAGCAATGTGCATTCTCGGCCAGGATAGCTCCGATGGTATCGCTGGTGAGATTCAGTTGCGCAACCATGAACACGTGGTGACTGAAGATCCCGGCATCTTGGCAGTGCCGCACCAGCCCAATCATTGCCCTCACGTCGGCAACAGCCGAACGACCGTCGCCAACCCGGGCCGCTCGGTAGCTGTCGGCTCTCAGAAGATAGGCAAGTGTCCGCAAATGATGCAAATGACCTGAAGGCAAGTCGGCGACCATGGGGTTCTCGTCGGTCACAACGGGAACGAGCGAATCGCCAGACCCACTCGCGCTATAGACTGGCGGGACGACTTGATCGGCAGGATCGTTATAGTAGAAGGCCAGCCGGGGACGCTCGGTGGCCTGGCGAATCAGGTCCAGTGCCTCGTCAATCCCTGCCGTGTAGTCGAGCAGCGTGTCCCAATGCTTGTCGCCCGGGTTCGTTTGCCAGAAGCAGTACGGATCCAGCGGTTCAGTTCTCTCCGTGCCGCCCCTCGATTCTGTCACCGTGAGGCCTTCGGGAATCGGCTTGAGCCTTAGAAGTGCCGCGCGATAGATGGGCCAGGCCGCCTCGGCCTCGGGGACCGCCTTGGCCTCGGCATTCAGATCCGCCAGGCAGTTCCGTGTGATCGTTGGTTTCCCGATCAGAAACCGAGCGAAGTAAACGACATAAGCCAACGCGAGAACGGCAATCGACCACTGCACGATCTGAACCGTGCGTCCAGCAACCCGCCACGCCAGCGGTCGCGCTCGCCGTTTCTCACGGCGAATTCGCCGCGCCGCCTTCTTTGGAGACTCCAGTTGCTCGACCAGTTCGTCGACGGGCCCGCCGCAAGCGAGGTCCTTCGTCATCCGGTCCGCTAGCTCGCGAGCAACGACGATCCTCTCCGACCGCCAGAGTCCGGTTTGTAGAACGGTCCTGAGGGCATAGTCCTGCAAGGCTCGCGGCAAGCCTGACTGCATCAGCAGGCCTTTGGTGTCGTATCGGCCTGTGACACGCAGGCGAAGAAGGTCCGGCAGCGGTGTGTGGACAAGCCGAACCAGGAAGGGACGCGAGTGGTCATCGTGCGATTCGGCAACCGGACTCATAACGCCGCTCCAAGTCAAACGCAGAGAGCGTCGCCTCCCGAGGTCCATATTACCTTCTCGTGAAATATGCGCCCAGAGTTTTGCACGTGGTTCCGTGGTGTCGTCCGCCGATGTGGAAGATCCAGAGAACGCCTTCGGACCGTCGCACGACCGTAACAAACGACTCGACAGCGTCATTATGTGCGAAACACGGGACCATTGAGTGGTGTGTTCTTCAGGACTGAGGCCACGTCGGCCCTGCTGCGATTCCGAATCCGTCTCTTGAGGGCTATGATGGCCGCTACCAGCAGGACAATTACACTGAGCCCACCGAGTGCAGGGGCAACGCAATTGACCAGCACGGGGTTCTGGGGAATGAGAGAACAGGCGATCGGAAGGCCGACCGCGCAACCGACAACCCACCAGAAGAACCAGTTCACCAGTTCCACGGCACGCCCCCGAATCCGCTTGCCCTGCAACAGCCCGAGTGTGTAACCAATCATGGTCATGGAGACGAAGAGCAGAAGGAAGTTCCAGGCACCCGTGGCCGCTGGGCCGAACAACTGCATCTGTGCCAACGCGAACACGGCCAGGCTCATGCATAGGGTCCAGGCGACGGCGGCCATTTCGATCCACCAGCGGGCGCGGGTCGGCCCAAACAGGCCCATCCGCTTGATCCGCGGTATCGACCCTCCGAGGACATACTTTGCCGCAAAGAAATCGATGCAACCGATGGCGACCAGAATCCATCCCATGGGTATGCCGACGAAGACGGCAAAGAAGAAGATGAATGGGAAGGCAACGCCGAGAGCCGAGAAGACCAGCATGTGAGGTACCCAGCCCGGCGGCAAGCCCGCCTTCTCGCGGCGGAGGCCCATGTCGAAAACCCAGAAAGAACGCATCAGCCGTTGCATGGTCCTGGCCAATCGCCTGAAAGACTCAATTCACTTGGAGCCGTTTCGGCCGGCATGGGGCATTCTATGGCACTTTCGCCACCAAGAGCAATCCCGTCGTCGTGGGGGAAAAGTGCGTCAGGGATGGGGGCTGTTGCCTGAGCTGTGGAGCGTGCAAGATTCGGGAATTCGCACGCATCTCGGCACCGTTCCTTTCGCCCAAGGGGCGATTTCTGATCCGAGCCATGGGAGTATTGCAATGGGTGATTGAAGGGGCTTTGCTGAATCTCCCACTGTGAACTTCAGTTCTTCCGCGGAATCTGTCGGTGAGTTTGTGCCATCGCGGCCCAAGACCTGCCAGAGTCTTCCGCAAACTGACACGCAAATGAATCGCTTTCCGGTGTGTGAGAAATGGATCAGAGAAGAGGCACCGGTACTTCGGAGTCGAGTACCGGTGCCTCTTCTCTGATCCACGTCTTTTGGAGTCTTTGTTCGGGACTTCTGCGCATGGTGCGCGCATGTTTGTGAAGGTTGGGTTGCGGGCTTGCCCCGCTTTGGGAGAGTGGCGGTGGACGATCAAAACAGCCTGAGTCGGCGCGAGCGGCAGATCATGACGGTCTGTTTCTCGCTGGGTGAGGCATCCGCGACGCAGATCTGGCAGCGTCTGCCGGACAAGCCGTCGCGGACCGCCGTTCGCACCCTGCTGCGGATCCTCGAAGAGAAAGGCCACGTGGAGCATTCGAAGCGAGGCCGCGAGTTCATCTACAGGCCGACTCGGGCGCGGTTGAAAGCGGGCCAGTCGGCGCTTCGGTCGGTGCTCCACACGTTCTTCGGCGGTTCCCTCGAGGAGGCGGTGGCTGCTCATCTGGCCGATCCGAGCGGGGCGCCGAACGACGACGAGTTGAAACGGCTGGCCGGTCTGATTCGAGCAGCCCGGCGGAAGGAGGGCCAGTGATGGGAGGCCCCTTGGCAGATGTTGTACTGCTGGACGGCGTCGCTGTCGCCGGGCTGGCAGTCCTGATCCGTTCGGCGATTCAGGCGACCGGCCTGCTGGTCATGGTGGGACTGATCGCCTGGATGATGCGATCCGCCTCTGCGGCCGTGCGGCACTTGCTGTGGCTGGGGACCATGATTGCCTTGGCCGGGTTTCCCCTGGCGACCGCGTTTTTCCCGGGATGGCACGTCCTGCCACATTGGGAAGCGGCGCGGGCCGTACAGGAGCGTGCCCCCTCCGTTGCCACAGTGGAATCGCCGGCAACGAAGCCGATTTCCGAAGTATCACCAGTGTCGGACCGCCGTGAAAATCAATTGGCCGCTGTTCACCAGGATGACGATGATGTCGCCACCGTCGGACCGCCGGCACGCGCACGTGCGCCCGCGCAAAGCTGGAAGTCGTGGCAAGCCCTGATCCTCGTTGTCTGGGCGATCGGCTGTCTCGTCGCGTGGCTGCCGGTGGCAGGCGGAACAGTCAGTCTCGCCTGGCTGGAATGGACGTCGGCACGCGTCAAGGGCGGACCTCTCGACTCGGCACTGCGGCGAGCCGCCACACGGCTGGGTTTGAAGCGAAGTGTGCGGCTGTTGGTGAATGAGCGGCGATCGATGCCAATGATGTGGGGAGTACTCTGGCCACGGGTGCTGATTCCGGCGGCGGCCGAAACGTGGCCGGCCGATCGAATCGAGGCCGTGTTGATGCATGAATTGGCCCACGTGCGGCGTTGCGACTGTCTGTCGCAGTTCGCGGCAAGGGCCGTCTGTTCGCTCTACTGGTATCATCCGTTGGCCTGGTGGGCGGCGAAGCGGATGCGAAGCGAGGCCGAGACGGCCTGCGACAACCGGGTGATTCTGGCCGGTTGCCGGCCGGCCGACTACGCCGAGCATCTGCTGCAGATCGTGGCCGGAACACGGAGCGCCCTGCCGCTGGGGTCGGCGGCCATCGGGATGGCGTGGTGTTCGCAAATGGAGGTCCGCTTGAGGACCATTCTCGACGAGGGGCGAAACCGGCTCGGCCTGAACGCCGTGTCAACCGCGGGTTGCGCCGTACTCGTTCTAGGCCTTTCGTCTCCCTTGGCACTACTGCGAAGTGAAGCCCCCACAGACCGGCCCCTCCAGGATCGGCCCGCCGGTGCAAATCCCTTCCTGCCTCAAGACACGACCGCGGCGTGGGAGGGGATTCCCTTGCCGCTTCGTCTGGGCTACGTCGACAACACCGCGGAGGGTTCGCAAAGCATCGCCGGGGGCGGACATGCCGTCAAGTTCCGGCGTCCCGAAGATACAAGATTTCTGATGGCCGTCGAGATCTTCGGCCATCGCTACGGTGAGACGGATCCGCCGGCCGAGGATTTCCACGTCTACATCTTGGACGGAGATCAGAGACTCCTCCAGGCTTATCCCTATCCGTACGCACAGATGGAATGGGGACACTCTCGCTGGCACACTCTGAAATTGCCGGCCGTGGAGGTTCCGCAGGAGTTCTACGTCGTGTTGGTTTTCAATCCGCATCAGAGGAAGGGCGTCTTTCTGGGACTCGATACGGGCGTGAAACAGTCGCATTCGTACATCGGACGCCCGACGACCGGACTCGAGCCGGTTTCTGAAGGCTTCGACTGGATGGTTCGGTCGGTTCTCACGCGTGAGATTCCGACGCAAAATCCGTTTGAACCGAAAGCTGAATAGAGGGGCACTTCCTGAACGTCTTGAACGGTGGTTGAGAAAGGAGTGGAGCGATGAGTGTGCGCACGAAACTGGCGGTTCTGGTCATTTGCAGCATGATCGGCTGGACTCTGACCGGCACAAGCTGGGGCGGAGAAACTCGCACCTGGTCCGATGCGACGGGGGCATTCACGGTCGAGGCCGAAATGGTCGGTTCTGCCGACGGCATCGTCTACCTCAAACTGGCCGACGGCAAGGTGGTCAATGTGCCGTTGGATCGCCTGAGTGCTGACGACCAGGCCTATGCCGAATCGGCAGGCGGCGGCTCCAAGGCGAAGACGGCCAAGGCCGGCGATCTGGCGGGGAAACCCGTCGAGTTGAAAAACGACGACGGGACGGCGGCGGGCAAGAGAAGCCTGCCCATGGGGATCGCCTCGGCATTCCAGACGCCGGAGGAGGGATGCTACCTCACGGAAGTGCGGATTCACGGGAATCGCTATGGCTATCCTGCGCCCCCCAAAGAAGACTTCCATGTGACCCTATGCGATAAGGACTTCAATCCGATTGCCGATTTCCCGTTCCCCTATTCGAAGTTCGCTCATGCCGGCAAGGGCGATCCCAAGTGGGTCACGCTGAAGGTCAAGGCCACGGAGGTTCCGAAAGACTTCGTGATCTGCCTGGACTTCAAGCCCGAAAAGACCAAAGGCGTCTATGTCAGCCACGATAAGGAAGGAAAGGCCCTCGTGGGGCTGCCGAAGAAGCCGGCCGGCACCTTCGGCGGCGGCGACTGGATGGTTCGCGTGTCGGTGGATCGTCTCAAGGCGGAACAACCGAGCAGCGAGCCGCAGACTGCGGAGAGCAAGCCGGCGGCCGCGGAGAGTGAGCCGCCCGCTACGGAGAGCAAGCCCTAGCCCGGAGTATTCGTGGGTGGCACGCTCAGAGCGCAGCGATGGGCGTGGTGACGTGACGATCCACGCCCATCGCTGCGCTCTGAGCGTGCCACCCAAATTATCGATTCTGACACAACGGTTTTCCACGAATCACGCAAGGCCATTTACAGCAGCCGGACTAACTCGGCGAGCAACTGATCGATCATCTGGGGCGTGTGCGTGGCAAATACGGCAAGTCGCAAGAGGCCTGCCGGTCCGACACCGCTGTAGGACGGGACGTAGGCGATCCAGATGCCTCGCTCGGCCAGCGTCTCTTGAATCCGTCGCATCTGTTCCGCTGTCTCCAACTGGACGGCGATCACGGCGGCGGGCGAATCTTCTACGTCGAGGCCGAAATCTCGCAGGCCCGTGCGGAGACGGGCTACGTTCCGGCGCAGTTGGGCCAGCACCTCGGGGTGCTCGGTGACAATTCGCAGGGCCTCGGCACTGGCGGCCGCGGCCGGAATGGCGGGCGCACTGGCGCCGTATCCGTAGGGCGACTTGGACTTCAGTGTCGAGACGGCTGCAGAAGTCCCCGGCACGATTCCGCCGAAACCGCCCAGGGCTTTGCTCAGGGTGCCGCAGGTCCAGAGCGCCGGACGGTCCTCGTCCCGGCTCGGCCACCGCGAGTTCACTTCCTCGCCCCACAGCCCGGCATGTTCGAGGACGCCGCGGCCGTGCTCGCCCACGACGCCGTAGCCGTGCGCGTCGTCGACCAGCAGCATCGAGCCGGGATGATCTGCCAGCAGCCTCCAATAGTCGGCCACCGGCGGAAGCCGGCCCAAGGCGGCAAAAACCCCGTCGGTCACCACGAGGACGGTGCGGTTCGATCGCCCCGCCTCTCGGAGCTTGTCTGCCAGGGCCTCGACACTGCAATGGGAAAAGGGCTCAACGGGGCACCGCAACCTGGCCACGGCCTCGTCGAGGCAGTAGTGAGCCAGTTCGTCGATCAGCACGGTATCGAACCGGTCTTGCAGAACGGAGAGAACGACGGCCGGCGACATGTAGCCGGAAGCGAAGTGGAAGGCGTCGTCTTTGGCGAACAGCTCAGCGGCCCGGCGCTCGACCTCCAGCACGGGCGGAGTATTGCCGACCCGATTCCGGGAAGTGGCGCTGCCGATTCCGTATTTCTGCACCGCTTCGCATGCCGCCCGGATAACGTCGGGGTGGCCCTGGAGGCCCAGGTAGCCCGTTCCTGCGAAGTAGAGGTAGCGGCGTCCGTCGATCGTCGTTTCCGCCCCGGGAGGGCTCTGCATCATCGGCATGGTTCTGATTCCTGCAAAGTCTCGTCATCTCTCCAAGAGCGTACCTGATCGGCGCACACGCGTCGAGGCATACCCTCACGTGCCCGTCGTTTGTCGACTCCGGCCCACAAATCGGCGAATTTCCTGGAATGCTGGCATCGGGGCACGTGCCAACCTACAATGGGTCGGCATCTTGCCAACGCGTCCTTTCCTGGGAGAAACTGCGTGTTATTGACGATTCGCGGGACTCTGCCGGCCGTGATTCTCGGCCTTGCTCTTGGCACGGCTCTTTGCGCCGGCCAGGATCGTGCCGAGATGCGCGACGCCTATCTCGCGTCGTGCGCGGCGGGCTACAGCGACGAGCACCAGATGCTGGGTACGCCGTTTCGCAGCCCCGGCTATCACAGCCAGGTTGCGGAGGGAACGTGGGTCCATCCAACCCGGCAATCGCTGGCCTATGCCGTGGCCTTGGTCGACCGCGGTGAAGTGGAAGATCTCGCCCGGGCGGAGAAGATCATTCGCAAGGTGCTCACCTTGCAGGTTACCGATGCGAATCACGACTATTACGGGATCTGGCCCTGGCTTCTGGAAGAGCCCGTCGACAAAATGGCGCCCCCCGATCGCAACTGGGCCGATTTTCTCGGCGCCCAGATTGCGGTGTTGCTGAAGGACTATCCAAAGCGTCTGTCGGGCGATCTGGTCGAAGCGATGCGGACGAGTCTGCGTCACGCGGCCGTCGAGATTCGCCGGCGGAACGTGCAGCCCAGCTACACGAACATTGCGATCATGGGCGGCGGCGTCTGCGCGGCGGCCGGCGAGTTGCTCGGCGACGACGATCTGCTGGCCTACGGTCGCGATCGTTTGCAGCGATGCGTGGCCGACGCGGCGTATCACGGCAGCTTCAACGAATACAACAGCCCCACCTACACGATGGTGGCGCTCAACGAAGCCGAACGGGTGCTCCAGTTGGTCGAGGACGAAGCGGCGCGAACGGCCGCGGAGCAACTTCGGCGAGCGGCCTGGCAGATCATCGCCGACAGTTATCATCCGGCCACCGGCCAGTGGGCAGGTCCCCACAGCCGGGCCTACTCGGATCTGATCCTGCCGAGTCTGGCCGACTACCTGGAGGAGCAGGCGGGCGTCAGGATTGCTGCTCGCCATTCGGGCAACGGAAGACCGGTGACGTATGATGGGTTGCGGCATCTGCCGTGTCCCGACGAGTTGCGAGAGCGATTCGCGCGACTGCCCTGCGATCCGCTCGAGATTCGCCGCACCTTCATACGCAAGGAAGACGAGGCCGATTCGATCCGGGGCACCACCTGGCATACGGTCGACGCTTGCCTGGGCAGCGTCAATCGCTCGATGATGTGGACGCAGCGCCGGACGTTGATCGGCTACTGGCGCACGGACGACGAGCCGGTCGTTGTCTTTCGACAACGATTTCTGCACGACGGCGAGGATTTCTCCTCGATCGGCGTCCGCAACGATCAACGGGGGCCTCGGGTGCTGTCGCTGTTCGAGCCACTGCGCAATCACGGCAGTTGGCATCCCACCCTCGATCGGCCCGAGAACGGAGTCTTTCGGGCGATGGATTTTCGCGTTCGTTACCAGCTTGCCGGCCGCAACGTCACCGCAACGAAACTGGACGAGCAGACGTTTGAACTTGCCGCCGGAGAGCGGCGGGCCGTCGTGCATGTACTGCCCGGGCGATTCGACGGACGGGACGTGGTGTGGGAATGCGGCGTGAAGGACGGCTTGGCGGTGGTGGACGGCATTTGCTACGGGGGTGCTCCGAAGGACTTCGACTTCACGACATTCGACGACGTCAGGCTGGCCGTTGCGATCGAACTGCTGGGCGAGAACGAACCGCCTGCGACCGGACCGGCTTGGCTGGACGACAAAGACACAACCGACGCGGCCCAGTGGTGCGTGGGAGAGGAAACGCTTCGGGTCGTGCGGTAGGATCTGGAATCAACTACACCCATCTGGAACACATTCATCGGCAATAGCGAGGAACCCATCATGACTCTCCAACTCACTCGACGATCGATGCTCAAGGCGTCGGCAGCTTCTCTCGTCTCCGTTCCCTTTGTCCTGGAATCGCGTGCCCACGCGGCACCCGCGGCCACCATTCATGAGACGAAGGTCATCAGCAGCCAGCCGGACAAGTACCACGGCTGGCCGACGGTCGCCCGGCGAGCCAACGGGCAGTTGCTGGTCACCTGCTCGGGCGGCCGCGAAGCGCACGTCTGTCCCTTTGGACGGGTGGAACTCATTACTTCGGACGACAACGGCGGGACCTGGAGCAAAGCCCGCGTGCTCATGGACACGAAGATCGACGATCGCGACTCGGGCGTGATCGAGACGGCCAAGGGCTCAATCCTGGTCACGACGTTCACCTCGCTGGCCTACGTTCCCGGTTTGGAAAAGGCCCAGAAGCTGGAGCTTGGGGCAAAGGGCGCCTGGCCGAAGGAAAAGCTCGATCGCTGGCTGGCCGTCCACAATCAACTGGACGAGGCAGGACGGCAGGCCATGCTCGGCGTGTGGATGCTGCGATCGACCGACGGCGGCAAGACGTTCAGCGAGCCCTACCGCTGCCTGGTCAACAGCCCCCACGGCCCCAACCAACTGGCCGATGGCCGCGTGCTCTATCTGGGCAAGAATCTGTGGGAAAGTGGCGAGGTGTGGATCGGGGCGTGCGAGTCGACCGACGACGGTCAGACATGGGCGAGAAAGGGCGCGATTCCCACCCGGGACGGCGACGACCCGAAGAGCTACCACGAACTGCACGCCGTCGAGGCGGCCGATGGGCGGATCGTTGCCCAGATCCGGAACCACAACAAGGCCAATAGCGGCGAGACCCTGCAGTCGGAATCGCAAGACGGCGGCCGGACGTGGTCGGTGCCCCATCCGATCGGCGTGTGGGGCTTGCCCTCGCACCTGATACGTCTGGCCGACGATCGTCTGCTGATGACCTACGGCTATCGCAGAGCACCCTTCGGGAACCAGGCCCGCCTCTCTGCCGACAACGGGAGCACTTGGTCGGAACCGATGATCATCTCCGGCGACGGGCCGGGCGGTGATCTGGGTTATCCCTCGACCGTTCAACTGGCCGACGGATCGCTGCTGACCGTCTGGTACGAACGGATGAGCGACTCGCCGATGGCCGTGCTGAGACAGGCGAAGTGGAGCCTTGAGCTGTGAGCGGTGAGCCATGAGCTTTGAGCTTTGCGCAGTGAACTTTGGAGGTGTCTGATGAAATCCTGTAATCGATTTGCCTTGTTGGGGGTTGTGCTGATTGGGTCCACCGTGGGTTTCGCGGGAGGGGCGGAACCACAACCCTGGGCGGTGCAGCCGGACCTTGCGGCCTATTTCGAGGCCGAAACGGCCAGGTTGCGGGATGCCTGTCTGGCAGACGTCCATTCCCTCGAGGACTGGAAGGCAAAACGCGGAGAGTACCACCGGCAGTTGCTGGAGATGCTGGGACTCGATCCGTTGCCGGAACGGACTGATCTGAAGGCGACGATTACCGGCCGCGTGGAACGCGACGACTTCATAGTCGAGAAGCTTCATTTCCAGTCGCGGCCCGGACTCTACGTGACGGCCAACCTCTGGCTCCCCAAGGGGCTCGACGGACCGGCGCCGGCCGTGCTCTACGTGTGCGGGCATGGCGCCGTGAAGATCGACGGCGTGAGCTACGGCAACAAGGCCAGCTATCAGCATCACGGGGCCTGGTTCGCCAGAAATGGGTACGTGTGCCTGACGATCGACACCCTCCAGCTTGGCGAAATCGAGGGCATCCACCACGGAACCTATCGCTACGGCATGTGGTGGTGGAACAACCGCGGCTACACATCCGCCGGGGTCGAAGCCTGGAATTGCATTCGGGCCCTCGATTACCTGCAATCGCGGCCGGAGGTCGACGGCCAGCGGCTGGGCGTGACGGGACGGAGCGGCGGCGGTGCCTACAGTTGGTGGATTTCGTCGATCGACGAGCGGATCAAGGCGGCCGTGCCGGTGGCGGGAATCACCGATCTGGAGAACCACGTCGTCGACGGCTGCGTCGAAGGCCACTGCGACTGCATGTTCATGGTCAACACCTATCGCTGGGACTATCCGCAGGTTGCGGCCATGGTTGCTCCCCGTGCCCTGATGCTGGAGAACAGCGATACGGATCGGATCTTCCCCCTGGAAGGCGTGATTCGCACCCACGCCAAGGTTCGCGATATCTACCGGCTCCACAACGCGGCAGAGCAGTTCGGCCTGGTGATTACCCCGGGGCCCCACAAAGACACGCAGGAATTGCGGGTACCGGCCTTTCGCTGGTTTAACAAACACTTGAAGGGCGACGAGTCGTTGCTGGCGATGGCCGCCGAAAAGCTCATGGAGCCGGCCGAGCTGAAGGTGTTCGACAAACTGCCCGAGGATCAGTTGAACACCACGATTCACGAGACCTTTGTGCCCACGGCGCCGCCGCCCGAGATTCCCAAGAACCAGGCACAGTGGCAGGCGATGCGCGACGGCTGGATGGAAGCGCTGCGCACAAAGGTGTTCCGCGGCTGGCCGGAAGAAGGACGACCGGTTGATCTGAAAGAGCAGTCGTCCGTGGAACGGAAAGGACTCGTCCTGCGGCAGTACACCTATTGCAGCCAGGATCACGTCATCCTGCCGCTGTTCGTCGCTCGACCGGCGGGCGCGAAAGGAGATGCCAAGGTCGTCCTTCGCGTGCTCGACAACGACGGATGGTCGAACTGGTCGAAGGCGTTGGACTGGGGGGCTGCTCCGAGCGACGAGCAGTTCGACAGGTCCTTCGGCGGACTTCAGGAGACGCTGGTCTTTGCCGTGCCGCGAGGCATCGGTCCCACGGCCTGGAGCGGGGACGAGAAGAAGCAGACGCAGATTCGGCGGCGGTTCATGCTGCTCGGCCAAACGGCCGACGGGATGCGGGTGTGGGACGTCCGCCGGGCAGTTCAAGCTGCACGGAGCATCAAGGGTTTGGAAGGCGCACCGCTCCGGATCGAGGCCAAGGGTCAGGCGGCCGGGCTGGTCGTCTATGCTTCGCTGTTCGAACCGGCAATCAAGGAGCTTGTTCTGGATCAGCTTCCCACCAACCACCGGGAAGGCCCGATCCTGCTGAACGTCCGGCGATTCCTCGACATGCCCCAGGCGACGGCCATGGCCGCCGAACGTGCGGCGATTACCGCCGGCGACCTGAACGAGGCGACGGAATATGCGTCGGCCGTCGCTCAGAAACTCGGCTGGCAGCCGCTGGCCGGTCGGTCGCCCGATTGACAAGCTACGGAGTTCCTTCGATTTTCACGTGGACGTGACCGACGGCCGATTCGCCACGGTCGTTCGTACGCTGGACGCGGACCAGATAGTGGCCGGGTTTTGCATACCGGTGCGTGGTCAAAGCGTAGCCGTCCTTGGCAAGCGTCACCGCGTTGCCGTCAGACTGGACCCGAACCGCCGGCGAGCCGTCGCCGAAGTCCCATTCTTCGTGTCCCTCGGTCTTGCCGATCTGAAAGGAGCGGACGGCGAAGGTGATCTCCTGGCCGACCTTGAGATCGCGGGTGGGCCAGTAGGCGGCGTGGATCGAGGGCGGCAGCGACTGCGGATCGTCGCGGTTGAAGACCTGGACGACGGCCAAATCGTAGTCGACGTGGCCCTCGGAGTCGCGCACCCGGAGGATCTCGCTGTACGTGCCGGGCCGGTCATAACGGCGTTGCACAGATTGGCCTTCAGCAGTCGCGCCGTCAGTGAAGGTCCAGTGATATTGGACGAGGGGATTGACTCCGGCGGACCGACTGCCGTCGAGGGTGACGGTCTGATCGGTCCAGGCGACGTGATGGGGCCGGGCTATGGTCTTGAGCGGAAGGGGGTGCTGTTGCAGGTAGCTCTGGGCATAGAACGCATAGGCTTCGACGATTCCATAGCGCCCGCTCGGCTGCATCGCCGAGATGTCGAAGTGCAGATGGGACCAGCCGCCGCTGGCACCTTCCTTACCCAGAATTCCCATGGGAGAGCCCATGGCAATTCGTTCGCCCAGTTTCACGTTGTCGTCGATCGATTGCATGTGGCTGTAGCGATAGTACCAGCCGCGGCCGTCCTTGACGTAGACGACGTCGTAACGCGGTTTCACGGGCGTGCCCGTCTTCTCACTCTCCAACGTCTCGCCCCGTGCAGAAACCACCAGCCCGTCGGTCGCGCAGACGATCTCAACCTTGCCCTCGACCCCGCCGACATCGAGTCCCCAATGGTAATAGATGTCGGTCTTGCCCGGCGCTTCACCGCCGTTGACATAGCACGGATCATTGGCCATTTGCGTGTCGGTGGCGAACCACAGTTGCTTCACCGGATAGGTGAACGTCTCCGGGCGAATGAACGGCGAGTTCTTCGGCCACAGGCGGAACCGGGCGTCGGCGTCCAAGGCCCAGGGGTTTTTCTCCGGCGTCGCACAGCCGCGAGTAACGGCGCAGTCGATCTGGACGCCGCCGGCTTCGACGGGCAGGCGGTAGTAGGCGGCGGTCAGGGTCTTCCGCTCCCCGTTCACTTCAACGACCACGTCGGCTCGCCGCACCGCCCCGCGAATGTCGTCGCGCGATTCATTGAGGGCGAGGAGTTTGACGGTCGCCGATGATCCGTCGCACAACTCGACCGTCTGCGATTCGCCCACGTTCAGATCGATTGTGCGCAACAGGGGCTCGATCGGATCGGCCGCCCGGGCAGAGGCTGATGAAGCGAGAACGAGAATTGCGGCGCCAAGAATCAGTCGGAACATGGGTGTACCTCGCGGTAAGTCTATCTGGTTTCGTGCCATCCGCCCGAATATTGTAAGATCGTTGCCATTTTCCGTGAAGCGGGGGCAAATGGTGGAAAATCGGCCCGGAGGCTGACTAGAATGGCGGGCACCACCACAAACCACCCTTCGCGGAGACTCGCCCGTGATCGACACGAGAATCAACCGTCGCCAGATGTGCCAATTGCTGGCCGCCGGAACGGCGGCGGCCTGCCTGCCCCGTTCGCTACAAGCCGCCGACTCGTCGAAGTTTCAGTTGCAGTACGCATTGGCGTCGAGCATGTACGGCAAGCTGCCTTTGGCAGAAGTCGTCGGCGAGGTTCACAAGATCGGAGCCCAGTGGATCGACCTTTGGCCCATGGTTCATGCCAACCAGCGCGAGCAGATGGAAGAGATGGGGCACGAGAGGTTCGCCGAGTTGTTGAAGAAACACAACGTCTCGCTCGGCATGACGACTCGCTACGACCTGGGGCCGCTCGGACTGGACGATGAACTGAAAGTGCTCAAGAAGTTCGGCGGTTCGCTGATCGTCAGCGGCAGCGTGGGCCCCAAGAACGTGACGGGCGCCGAGGCGAAGGCGGGCGTCAAGGAGTTCGTCGAGAAGATGAAGCCCCACGTAGAACTGGCGGAAGAGCATGGCGTGACGATCGGCATCGAGAACCACGCCAACGCACTGATCGCGAGCGTCGACTCGATCCGCTATCTCGGCGAGGCGGCCGCCAGCCCCAACCTGGGAATCGCCCTGGCACCGTATCATCTTCCCCAGGACGAGAAGCTGCTCGCCCAGTTGATCGAGGATCTAGGGCCGAAGCTCGTCCACTTCTACGCCTGGCAGCACGGCAAGGGCTGCATGACGAAGCTTCCCAAGGAGGAGGAACTCGAGCAGATGCCGGGCCGCGGCTCGCTCGATTTCCGCCCCATCCTGGCCGCCCTGAAGAAGATCGGCTACAGCCGCTGGGTCGAGATCTTCATGCACCCGGTTCCTCGCGGCATCCCGATCATGGAGACCCTCGGCGCCGTCACCGACGAGATCAACGCCGCCCGGGCCTACCTCGACAAATGTCTGGCCGAACTATAGACGTGCGGCTTGGACAGGAGGGATTGAAGACGGCTATTGAACAGAAGGGATCAGAGGAATCAGAGTGTGGCATTTAGAGTTGGCGTAGGCGCCTGTGATCGGGATCGGCCTGAAAAAGCCAGGTTGACTCGCTGACACTCGCATATTTAGTGCCAGATATCAACTTGATCGATTGGCCCACCTGATCTTTGGAGTGTCCGCCGACACGTGTCTTCTCGCCATACTTTCTCTGATACCTCTGATCCCTCCTGTTCAAAACAGAACGAGGGAAAGACTGTCTATTGTCAGAAGTAGCTGTGGATATTGTGCGCGTTCTTCTGATGAACGTAGGTCTTCCCGCTCATGTCTGAATCGGGCTGGGTGAAGATCAGGATCGACTTGCCGTTGTAGGGCTGATAGAGCACGAGTTCCTCCCGCGGGTCGCCGCACAGATCGACGGCGAAGGCCTGCGTGGCCACGTGCGACTTGGTCGTGCCCCATTGCAGTCGGTCGTGCACGTGTTCTTCGTGGGAGCCAAGGTCGGCAACGATCTGCCCGTAGCCGTCGACGAGGCAGCGGTCGATGGGGATCCACAGAGACTGCACGCCGCCGCCGAGCCAGTTGACGACGCAAGGAAAGTCGGGATAGCCCTTCAACTCGCGGCGATGCTGGAAGGCGGCCAGTTGTTTGCCGTCGGAACCGCGGACGGTCACAAAGTCGCCCCAGTGCCCGCTCTTGAGGATGATCACTTCATCGCCCGGCTCGAAGTCGATGAAGTTGCCGGCCCAGATCCCTTGCCCGTGGCTGACCTCTTCGGTCGTCTTCTGCCAGATCGGCTTTCCGGACGCATCGAGGCAGAACGCGGGCCCCGTGTTGCAGATGCTGATCAGTGCCGCTTGGCTTGGACTTCCCAGCGGTTTGAAGATGGCCGTGCAATCGGCGTGGTTCTGGGCCGGTTGGCGCCAGACGACTTTTCCGTCGTCGTCGACGAGCGTCGTTCCCAGCAGGAACTCGTCTCGCCCGTCCGAATCCAGGTCTCCCACGGAAGGCAGGTGCCCCATATCGGTCGGCTCGCCCTGCACGTGCCAGATAGTATCCAGATTCGCGTCGAGCGCGATCGCGTGGGTCGGCACCCGTCCGCTGGCCTCAAACTTCATCACGATCGAGGGCGGACCGTCCTTGCCCTTCAACAGCGCGATCATGGCAAGCGGATGACAGCGGCTTCGCTTTCCCCCGCGGACCTCCAGGTCGAACGGCGACTGGCGTTCCGCTTCGATCTTGCCGGTTGCTCCGTCGAGCACGCAGAGCATGGGCCGATCGTCTTTCCAGAGCTCGGCGATCACCTCCGAGCGGCCGTCGCCGTCGATGTCGTAAACCAACGCGATTCCCCGCAAGGCGGGCTCTTGCCAGGCGCCGTCCGGACTGTGACTCTCGATCGACGAATCCCCCAAGTCCCAGAGCTTTTTGCCCTCGTGATCGACGCCGACCAGGTAGCCGGGAGTCGTCTGCGGCCCCTGCCGATAGAGCAGGAAGTCGACCCGCCCGTCGTTGTCGAGATCGCCGAGGGAGGGAAAACACCCACTCCAGGCGGAGACGTCGATTTCTTTCCAGAGCTTCATCTCCCCAGGGACGCTCACATCGTTGGCCGGCGTCTGTCCGAGAGCAGGGAGGGCGAGTAAGCTCGCAGCAGCGAGCAGAATCGTCGAAATCGACGTGACCTTCCAAAGATGCCGCATGACCCTACTCCTTCTTCGGCAGGAATTCTTGAGCTACGCGAGGCGAGAAGCTACTTGAAATCCCGTTTGTCGATCCCGTATTGCCTTAGTTTCCGCAAAAGGGTCCGACGATTCAACCCGGCCATTTCGGCCGCGGCCTGGATTCGCCCGCCGGTGGCCTGGAGTGCCGCGGTGAGGTAACTCACCTCCATTTCGCGGGCGAGCGGATCGAGATGTTCGGCAAGCGACTTTCGCAAATCGAGACTCAAGGGCTGCGCTCCGTTGGGCGGGGCCTGGCGGGGGAACGCGATCGTGCCGGCTGCCTCGTCCTCGATCTCCATCGACGTGGCAAAATCCCTGGCGGTCAACAGCTTGCGGCGCGTGGAAAGGAGTGTGCGTTCGGCGAAGTTTTCCAGTTGACGGACGTTGCCGGGCCAATCGTACGACGTGGCAGCATCCAGAAACCCGGCCGACATCTGCGGGGGGGCAAGCTGATAGTGTTTGGCCAGCTTGCGGACGAAATGGCCCAGCAGGAAGACGATGTCTTCGCGGCGATCCCGCAGCGGCGGAATCGTCAGGCGGATGACATCGAGACGGTAGAACAGGTCCTCGCGAAACTCATTCCTTTCGACGGCCTCTTCCAGGGAAGCATTCGTCGCAGCGACCACGCGAACGTCGACGGGAATCTCGTCCTGCCCGCCGACCGGACGAACGCACCGTTCCTGGAGCATCCGCAGCAGACTGAGCTGCGACTGGGACGGCATATCCCCGATTTCGTCGAGTAGCAGCGTTCCGCCTTCTGCATGCCGCACCAGACCCGTCTTCGTGTGCGTCGCGCCGGTGAACGCTCCCTGCTCGTGGCCGAAGAGCTCGGTATCGATCAACTCCGATGAAATACTGCTGCAATTGGCCGAGACGAACCGCCCCTGCCGCCCCGATCGGCGGTGGATGGCCCGGGCGAACAACTCCTTGCCGGTTCCCGTCTCGCCGATGATCAGCACGGTTGCGTCGGAGCCGGCGATGCGATCGCACAGGTCGAACAGGTCCCACATGGCCGGACTGCGGCTCCAGAGCGATTCGAAGCGGGAATTGACGCCGGGTCGCGATCCGGCGGCGTCGACTTTGGGTAGGATCTGCTGGTGGTCGACGATTTCGGCAACGGCTTCCACGATGGCATCCGGCGAGGTAGCAACAAGCACGTCCTTGGCACCTGCTCGAAAGAGCGTCCGCACCAGAGTCCCGTCTGCCTGGGGCGCCCAGGCGACCACATCCAGCAAGGGGAGCGTTCGGGTCAAAGCCACAATGGTCTCGGCGGAACCAGTTCCGACCTTCTTGTCCACCACGACGATTGCCAACCGGGGCAGTCTGCCGTCATGGTGCAGGTGTTCCACGCTCACCGCTTTCAGGAGGAACGGATGATATCCCGCACTCCACAGGGCTTTGCGGAGTTCGGGGGTGCCGTAAACCAGGGCTACCAGGGGTTCGTCACTCATCGCGATCTCCGGCAGACAAACGGGACATCACTGTCTCATTATAGCATATCCAGGCACTTGGGACATCCGTGTCTCACGGTTTTTGAGTCACACACGCCCCAAAGGCGGCCTGAAACGCAGTTTTCTCCCTGTTTTTTACCCGGCATGGCAATTGCTCCTGGGGACTGGCATCCGAACGAGAGGCAACTATGTCTACCTATGTCATCGCCGAAAAAACCCAAAGCGGCCCGGGCGAGGGACGAGGCTTCGCGTCCGCCGACCGGGATCCGTCAACCGTTCCGGCCATTTTTACCGACGCTCGCGCGGCAAACCGCTTCAGAAGACATCTGCGGGGCGACTACGAGGTGACGCGTCTGAGCGCCATGCAGCTTCTGCGCTGGATGGTACGCGTTCATGAACAGGGCGTCCACTACCTTGCCGTCAATCCGCAATCCGGCACGGCCGAGCCCGAGGACGTTCCCTCGCGACTGGCCATCGAACAGCAACTTGCTCACTTTGCTGAATTGCTGACGCGAGACGTCGTTGCCTGTGCGGAGTCGGTCAAGCAAGACCCGCGGATCATGAGTTAAGCAAACGCGTTCAGAGAGGCAGGGTCTTGAGGAAGAAGAACATGAAGCGAAAAGCAACTCAGGCAATCGACCCGGCACGGAGTGTCACCCCGTTGAACGCGCAGGGCCGGCGGTATGTCGGCCACAGCGATATGGGGGCGGGCCGGATTGCGCCCACGAAACGCCGGCGAGTCAAACCGCGCGTGACCAGCCTGGTGGCGACCCCCGATCTCCCCCAACTCAAGCGGTTCTGTTACTACCTTGCCGCCACCGGCACCACGTTCTTCCTGGCCGACCAGATTCAGGCCTACCTGGAAGAATTCCTTGAAACCGATACCGGCGCCGAAGCGTCCGACGCGGCCTCGCTGCGGCGTCTCTTCCGCGGCTGCCAGGAGATCATCCAGGAGTCCGACTACACCTACTTCGTGCTGCGCCCCAAGGCGGGAGCCAGGCTCCTGACCCGGCTCCACCCGGAACACCATGCTCTGGAGGAGGTGTCGCGCGAGCAATACTTGCAGGTCAAGGACACGCTCGTGCAGGGCCCCGAAGTCGCCGCGCTTCGCGGGTTGGCCATCGATTTCCGCCCCTTCTTCGCCGGGTTTCCGCGGGTCACGTCGGCCCGAGAAATGGGTGAGGGAATCTCCTTCCTCAACCGCCACCTTTCCGGGCAGATGTACCAGAACCCCGAGGTGTTTCGCAGGGCCCTGCTGCATTTCCTCCAGGACTGCCAGCTCAACGGCGTGAGCATTCTCGTTGCGCCTCACGTGGAGAGCCCAGAGACCCTCGCGGAAGGCTTGAACTCGATCGAGGCCCTGCTGGCAGACCGCTCACCCCAGACTCCCTATGCCGAAGTAGCGCACGCCATGCTGGTCGAAGGCTTCGAGGCGGGGTGGGGATGCAACGTGGGAATGATCCGTGAGAACCTGTCCCTGTTGAGCCAGGTGCTCGACTCGTCCGATCCCGTCCGCTTCGAGCGGTTCCTGGGGCGGCTGCCGCTGGTACGAACCGTGCTCATGGTCTCTCCGCACGGCTGGTTTGCCCAGGACGGCGTCTTGGGCCGGCCCGACACGGGCGGACAAGTGACCTACGTGCTCGATCAGACCCGCGCCCTGGAGAAACGCATGCGGGTCCTGTTCGAGGAATGCGGGATCGAAGCCTACCCCCGGATCGTGGTCCTGACGCGCCTGATTCCAGACGCCGACGGCACCACCTGCGGAGTGCCGCGGGAGAAGATCCACGGCACCGAGGACTGCTGGATCGTCCGCGTGCCGTTTCGCGATCGCGGCGGGAGCATCGTCCCCCACTGGATTTCCCGGTTTCAGATCTGGCCTTACCTGGAAGCATTCGCCGACGAATCGCGTCAGACCGTGGTGACCGAGTTGATGGGGCGCCCCGACTTGATCATCGGCCACTATTCCGACGGGAATCTCGTGGCGCACCGCCTAGCCGAGGATCTGGAAACGACGCACTGTGCGGCGGTACACGCCCTGGAAAAGACCAAGTACCTGCTGAGCGACATGCACTGGGCGGACATGGAGAACGATTACCGTTTCTCGCTGCATTTCACCGCCGACATGATCGCCTACAACTCGGCCGACTACATCATTTCCAGTTCGTACCGCGAGATCGGCGGCACGGATCAGGACATGGGTATGTTCGAGTCGTACGAGACGTTCTCCATGCCGGGACTGTATCGGGTGATCTCGGGCATGGACCCGAAACTCGCCCGGCATAACATCGTGCCGCCGGGGGCGAGCGAAGAGTATTTCTACCCTTACTCGGAGCACCCCAGACGCGTTGACGCGATGGCAAACTATCTGGGCGGGCAACTCCTCTCTGCCGAACCGAACGAAAACGCCGTCGGCGTTCTGGAAGACCCCGATCTCCCGCCCGTCTTCGCCATGGCAAGAATGGATCGCATCAAGAATCTCGGCGGCCTGGTCGAGGTCTTCGGAAAGCACTCGAGTCTGCGGGATGCCGCCAACCTGTTCATCGTCTCGTCAATCATCGACGCCGGCCAGTCGAGCGACCAGGAGGAGATCACTGAGATCCAGCGGATGTACGAGCTTCTCGACAGGTTCGATCTTCACGGCCACGTCCGCTGGTGCGCGGCTCGGCTCAACAAGGTCGAGACCGGCGAGATCTATCGCGTCGTGGCCGATCGCGGCGGCGTCTTCGCCCAGCCCGCCTTCATGGAGACGTTCGGCCTGACGGTCGTCGAGGCCATGGCTTGCGGGCTGCCGGTCGTCGTCACCTGTTTCGGCGGACCTTCGGAGATCGTCGACGACGAAGAGTCGGGGGCGGTGCGAGATCCCAACGATCACGCGGCCTTCGGCGACGCGCTGTATCGCGTCGTCAGCGACGGTGCGACTTGGAACCGGTTCAGTCAGCAAGGCGTGAAACGCGTTCTCGACGCCTTCACCTGGACGCGGCACGCCGAGCGCATCCTGCAATTGTCCAACGTCTACTCGTACTGGAACTACCTGGACGTGATGAATCGCACGGCCTTGGACCAGTATATCGAAACGCTCTATCACACGGTCTACCGGCCCCGATTGTGGGCCATGGAAAGGGAGTGACAAATGTATATCCAGATGATCAGTATCCACGGATTGGTGCGTGGAGAGCAAATCGAAATGGGACGCGACGCCGACACCGGCGGGCAGGTTCGCTACGTGATCGAGTTGGCGAAGGCCCTGAGCCGGTTCGACGAGGTGGAACAGGTCGACCTGTTCACTCGCCGCGTTCGCGACAAACGGGTCTCGGACGACTACGCTCAGGAGATCGAGCCGCTCGGCCCCAAGGCGCGCCTCGTGCGCCTCCCCTGCGGCGGCGGCCGCTACGTTCGCAAAGAGCGGCTCTGGCCGGCTCTCGACGAGTTCGTCGACGCCATGATCTCCTTCACCCGCCGCGAAGGGCGAATCCCGGCGGTGGTCCACGGCCACTACGCCGACGCCGGATACGTCGCCAAGGAAGTGGCCAGCGCGTTCGACGTTCCCTTCGTGTTCACGGGGCATTCCCTCGGCAAACCGAAGCTGGAATACCTCCTCAGCGAAGGCTGGTCCCACGAAGAAGCGGATCACGAACTGGCCATCGACCACCGGATCGCCATGGAACAAGCGTGCCTTTCCGTGGCCGACCTGGTGATCACCAGCACGCGTCACGAACGCGACAATCAATATCGCGAATATCACAAACCCGAAGACCTGCGATTCGAGGTAATTCCTCCGGGAACGGACCTGGAACGGTTCTTCCCCTACTACGAATATGAAATGCCCCACTTCGAAGCCGGCGAGGAATTCAAACAGGCGCGGGTTCGAATGCTCCACGATCTGGGACGATTTCATTTCGTGCAGGAGAAGCCGCTGATTCTCTCGCTCTGCCGCCCCGACCGGCGCAAAAACATCGGGGCCCTGATCGAGGCGTACGGTCAGAGCAAGGAACTGCAAGCCCTGGCGAACCTGGCAATTCTGGCGGGAATCCGCACCGACATCGAGACGATGGAGGACAACGAGCGCCAGGTGCTCACCGACATTCTGCTGGCGATGGATCGCTACGACCTCTACGGAAAGCTGGCGATTCCCAAGACCCACTCGTCCGAAACCGACGTGCCCGAACTCTATCGCATCGCCGCCGAACGCCGCGGCGTGTTCGTCAATTCGGCGTTTATCGAACTGTTCGGCCTGACGGCCATCGAGTCGTCGGCGACGGGCCTCCCCTTCGTGGCCACGAAGAACGGCGGACCGCAAGACATCGTCGAAAACTGCGACAGCGGGCTCCTGGTCGACGTGACCGATCGCGATCAGCTCACCGGCGCCATCCTCGAATTGCTGACCGACGAGAAGAAATGGGCAAAGAAATCGACCAACGGCGTCAATCGAGTTCGCCAGCACTACAGTTGGCAGGCCCACTGCGAGAAATACCTGGAATGCGTTGAGGAACTAGGCCGGAAGCCGGCCCAAGCCGCGCCGTTGAGCGGAGCGGGAGGTTTCGCCCGCCGGCTCGAAAGACTCGAGGGCATGCTGATCACCGACATCGACCACACCCTGCTGGGGGACGAGCAGTCGCTCGAGGAACTGATCGAACTCCTCGACCGGCACCGCGACCGCTTCGGTTTCGGCGTGGCTTCCGGAAGAAACGTCGATCTGGCCATGGACGTGCTCCGCGACAACGGCATCGACGAGGTCGACGTGGTCGTGGCCTCGGTCGGCTCCGAGATCTACTACGGCCCGGAATGCCTCCCCGACAAAGGCTGGGCCAGCCACGTTCGGGCCAAGTGGCGTCCCGAACGGGTGCGCCAGGCGCTGGACGTTCTCCCCTTCCTCTTCCTACAGACCGAAGACCACGCCCAGCGGGAATTCAAGATCAGCTACAACCTCGATGAGAACGTCGATCCCGCCGAGGCTCTGCCCAGAATCCACGACGCCCTCGAGAATGCCAACGCCGCCTACAACCTGGTCTTCTCGCACGGCACGTTCGTCGACATTCTGGCGCCGAGAGCCTCCAAGGGAAAGGCGATTCGGTACCTGTCGAACAAGTGGAACATCCCGATCGAGCGGATCGCCACCGCGGGCGATTCCGGCAACGATCGCGACATGCTCATGGGGCGCACGGCCGGGATCGTCGTGGCCAACCATTCCGAAGAACTCGATTCGCTGCCGACGTCGAAGGCCCATCGGATCTACTATTCGGGCTCGGCCTACGCCGCCGGCATTGTCGAAGGTTTGAAGCACTACCGATTGCTGCCCGAAGGCGCCGAGCCCGGCAACGGATCGCCCGTCGATTCCGAGGAGGAAGCCGCGGTGGCGGCCACGTAAGGGCAGCGGTGCCTCGGGAACCCCCATGGGTCAAACAGGCGGGCGAACGAAACAAACCTATCACTCACTCGCCACGGAGATACTCAATGTCCCTTCACGAATCCAAGAAGCAGCAGTTGCTCAATTGGCTCCAGGCCAAAGGCGTGCGCGACGATTGCCCGGCATGCGGGGCCACCGGGCGGCATCCCGGAGACATCGTGGCTCCCCCCACCACGCCCGACGGCGGCGGCACGGTGGTCGGCGGCCCCAACTTCCCGCTCGTTCAACTCATCTGCCAGAACTGCGGTTACGTCATGCACTTCGCCACCACCTCGATACAAATGCCGACGTAACGCGGCCTATGGCACCTTGTTGCTCGTTCCTTCCAGAACGTTGAGGGCATGGTTCGCCACGCGAACCACGTACTTGTTCCCCTTGTCGTCCAGCGCCTTGCGGAGAGCGGGGATCGCCGGCCGGGCTTTCTCGCCGATCGTGTCGAGCACGATGGCCGCATGGAGACGCACCCAGGGCCGATCGCTGGCAAGCTGCTTGACCAGCGTATTGAGCGCCGCACTTTCTTGATCCATCAAACAAAGGGCCCGGGCGGCCGCGATTTGTACCACCGGCGACTCGTCTTCGAGCATCTCTTTGAGAGTGCCGGCCGAGCCCGCGGCCTTCTTGCCGAGGTTACCGAGGCCTGTGGCCGCCCAATAACGCTCGGCGGGCAATTCGGCACTGAGGGCCCCGACGAGTGTATCCATTCCCTGCTCCCCTCGTTCGCCGGCCTCGACCAGGCGGCGGAGCCTCGCGATGATCTGCACTGCGTCGGGCCGGTCGAGAATTGCCCAGGTGCTCCCCAGTTTGTCCGTGCCGGCGGTCAGTTCCCGCTCGGGAATGAGACCCAGGTCGCGAGTCTCCTCCATCCAGGCCAGGTGGGCCTTGCGGAACCGATCCATTTCGTTCTGCCACTTGGGATCGGCCGCCAGGTTGTGAATCTCGTGGGGATCGTTTTCCAGGTCGTAGAACTCCTCGACCGGCTTGCTGTCGGCCATGAACATGCGGGCGGCAACGGGCAGTTGCCCCGATGCCTGCAGGCGTCGCAGTTCCATCATGGTCGGCCCGCCCTCGGGTGTGTTCATGTACTGGCAGTAGGGCTTGAAGGACTCGTAGTTGCGAATGTAGCGGAACCGTTTGTCGCGAACCGAGCGCAGGCAATCGTAGCGTTCGTCCATGCGGTCGCGGACGCCGTAAACGTACTGCCGCGGCGCAGCTAGGTTCGGTCCCAGGAACGGCCGGCCCTGCATGTTCCCAGGGATCGGAAGCCCGGCCAGATTCAGCACCGTGGGGCCCAGGTCGATGGACGAGACAAGATCGCCGCAGATGGTACCGGGACTCCCCTGCCCTGCCGCACGGAACTTCTCGGGAATCCGCACGATCAACGGGATCCGCGTGCCGGAATCGTAGACCCAGCGCTTGGCTCGCGGCAGGCCCACGCCGTGGTCGGACCAGAAGAAGACGATCGTATCGTCGGCAAGGCCGGCTTCTTCCAGGGCCTTCAGATGATCGGCCACCCAGTAGTCCAAACCGGTGATCAGCTCGAAGTACTTCTTCCAATCGTTGCGCACCACGGGCGTGTCGGGATAGTAAGGCGGCAACTCGAGAGCGCCGGCGTCCTGGCGTTGGTCCTCCGTGAGCCGGGCGGTCTTCGATGCGTAGGAGTCGCCGGTGGCGCGGATGCTGCCTTCGTGCGTGTTGGTGTAGTTGAACACGGCGAAGAACGGCTCGCCGTCCGGCCGGTTCTTCCAATGAGCCTTGCCGCCCGATACGTCCCAAGTGCCCTTGTAGGACGTGAAGTTGTAATCGGTTTTCGAATTGTTTGTGCAGTAGTAGCCCGCCTCGCGCAGGTAGGCGGGAAAGCAGCGGATATGCTCGGGCAGCGTGGCGCTGCAGCGCATGTGATGCCCGCCGACGCTGGTGGGGTACATTCCCAGGATGATGCCCGTTCGGTTCGGGGCGCACACCCCTGCCACGGTGAAGGCGCGGGTGTACCTGATTCCGTCGGCCGCCAGCCGATCGAGCGTGGGCGTATGGGCCTGCTCCACACCGTAACAGCCCAGGTGGGGCGAGATGTCTTCGGTCGACAACCAGAGGATATTGGGCCGAACCGTTTCGGCGCCGTCGGCCGAGGGAACCCACGGTGCGGCAAATAGAATCAAACCGAGCAACAAAACTCGTGGCATGGGAGTCTCTTTCATTCCGACTGAAGACGAAGGCACGGCGTTTGGTCGTCAAGAGACGACCGCTGACACATCATTCATACCGCAGCGCTTCGATCGGGTCCATACGGCTGGCCCGCAGGGCGGGGAAGAACCCGAAAAACATGCCCACAGCCGACGAGAACAGGATGGCGATTGTGGCCGCCTTGAACGAGACGACGATCGGCCATTTCGTGCCGGACGTCATGGAGTTGATCAGCATCGTGATCCCGGTCGACGCTCCCCATCCCAGAGCGAATCCGATCGCGCCGCCGATGGCCGAAAGCAAGGTGGCTTCCACGAGGAACTGAAACAGAATGTCGTAAGATCGGGCGCCGACGGCCAGCCGAATCCCGATTTCCCGGGTGCGTTCGGTAACCGAGACGAGCATGATATTCATGATGCCGACGCCGCCGACAAGCAGGGAGATTCCCGCAATCGAAGCCAGCAGAATGGTCATGGTGCCGGTGACCTTGTCGAGAAACGCGGCGATCTCGGCGGTGTCCTTGACCTCGAAATCGGCCTCTTCCCCCGGCGGAATGCGATGGCGTTCGAACAGGAGTTGCCGCATCTCGTGCTGGGCCTCGGACATCAGCTCGGGCGATTTCGCCGAGGCGAAGATCACGTCGACATTGTCAAACTCAGAACCGCGCAGCCGCTTGCGGATCGTCGTATACGGAGCGAGCACGACGTTGTCCTGGTCGTCGCCGACCAGGTTGGCGCCTTTTTCTTCGAGAACGCCGATGACCTCAAAGGGAATATTGCGAATCCGAATCGTCTCGCCCAAGGGATTGGTCGTCTGAAACAACTTGGCCACAATCGTGTGACCGATCACACAAACCTTGGCGGCGCCGGCAATGTCGCGCTCGGTAAAAAAACCCCCGCGCGCAATCTCCCAGTTGCGGACCGTCAGGTACTGAGTGCCCACCCCCATCATCTCCCGCGGGCTCCAGTTGTTGTTGCCGTAGATCAACTGCCCACCGGCCCCGACGATCGGCGAGGCGGCCATCACCGAGTCGCAGTGTTCGCTGATGGCCGTGCAATCGTCCGCCGTGAGCGTCGGACGGCTGCCGAATCCCTGGTGGACTCCGCGCTGGCGCATGCTCGCCGGAATGACCACGATCACGTTGGACCCAAAGGCCTGAAACTCCCCCTGGACCAGATCGCCGGCACTTTGCCCGATCGACACCATGGTCGTCACCGCAGCAATCCCAATGACGACGCCGAGCACCGTCAGCCCGGCTCGCATCTTGTTCTTGCCCAGCGCTCGAAGAGCGATGCGGATCGTGGTGAAAAGGGACATGGTTACCCCTCGGGATTCTTGGTTGTCCCGGATACGAGCTTCATTCCCTTCTTCAGATCGCCGGAAACCAATTCGGTGAATTGGCTGTCGCTGATCCCGGTCTCGACGGCGATCGCCTTGAGAAGTTCGCCTTCGGCGACCCAGACATGGCGTTTGCTCCGCTCGCGTTTCGCCTTGGCTTTCTCCGCGGCCGACCGCTGATCGGTCTCGTTCTCCTGCTTGTTCTCGTCGTCCTCCTCCGCCTGGTTGCCGCCGCCTTCGAGCAGCTTGTGGTCCTCGGGCCGAACGTTCTCACGCTTCGGGAAGAACCGCAAGGCCGCGTTGGGAACCTTGACGACGTTCTCGCGGCGTTCCACCTGAAAGGAGATGTTCGCCGTCATTCCCGGCAGAAGCTTCAGATCCGGGTTGGCCGCCTCGACCACCACCGGATAGGTCACCACGTTTTGCACCGACGTCGGGTTGAGCCGCACCTGGGCGATCTTGCCGGTGAACAGGTCGTCGGGGTAGGCGTCGACGGTGAATTCAACCACGGCATCCCGCTCCTTGGCCTCGCGAATCAAGCCGATGTCCGCCTCGTCGACCGAGGCGTAAACGTACATCATCTCGCGCATGTTCGGCGCGATGATGAACAGTTGGGGCGTCTGGAACTGGGCGGCCATGGTCTGGCCGGGGCTGATCTTCCGATCGATCACCAGCCCGTCGACCGGCGCGGTGATGTCGGTATAGGCGAGATTCGTTTTCGCATTGTCGAGACTTGCCTTCGCCTGCTTCACCGAAGCCTCGGCCACCTTTAGTTGCGCGGTGAGCGACTTGAGATTCGCCCGAAGCTGATCCATCTCTGTATCGGAGATGAAATCCTCGTGCTTCTCCTGAAGTTTCTCGGCTCGTTTGAATTCGTTCTCGGCCTGTTCGAGCAGCGCCTTGACCCGTTCTACGTCGGCCATGCGGGTCTCCCAGGAGGCTTCCTCCCGATCCACCGCTGCCTGGTAGAGCAGCGGATCGACCTTGGCCATCAAGTCGCCTTTCTTGACTTCATCGTTGAAGTCGATCGGCAGATCGATAATCGGCCCGGAAACGAACGACCCCACCTCGACCCGCAGAACCGGCTGCACGTCCCCCGTCGAGTTGACCACGGAGATGATTTCCCCCTCCTCAACCTCGGCGAAACGATAGTGGACCTTGTTCCGGGCTTTCAAGTAGGCCGTCGCGTGAGGATAGGCGAAGTACCCGCCTCCGGCCAGGATCGCGACGACAATTGCCAACTTCAGAAGTAGCTTCATGGCGTATAACCGGCAGTCCGCCTCATACGTGAATCATCCCAATCCCCTCGATTCTAACACAGACCGCCCGGATGTGGGATGAATACGATCCCAAACCGCCGGCTTGTGACGATTGTGAAGCAAAGGCTAGAATGGTCCTGCATCCGTTACCTATCACTCAACACCCCATTCAGGGAGGAATCCCGATGTCGAGAATAGGCCTGTTTTTGCCAGTCTGGGGCGTCTTATTGACGGCGGTACCGTCTATGTGCGCGGGCGACGACCAAAAGCCCGACCTGTGGCCAATCGAATCCCCGGAGAAGTCAATCTGCGCAACGGTAGCGCTCGACGACCTGGGGTCCCTGGAAGGCTATTCGCCGGGAATCCGGCTTTATTACCGGATCGACCGGAAATCCGCGGACGGTGACGTCGTAGTCCTGCCCTATTCGCCCCTCGGAATCACCCGATGCGATCAGGCCTTCGTCGAGGGCCTGAGGGTCGTCGGGGCGGAGGCGGTGCGCCGGGTCGACGAGACCTACACGCTCGTTCACGGGAAAAAGCGGAAATGCACGGTGAGAGCCAACCGGCAGACGATCGCCTTCCGGAACGAGGCGGGAGCGAGGCTGGAAGTGGAGTTCCACGTGGCCGACGACGGCGTGGCCTTCCGCTACCGTTTTCCCGAACAGAGCGACAAACTTCACACGGTCGTTAGCGAAACCACCGGCTTCGCGGTGCCCGAGGGGGTCAAGGCCTGGATCCAGCCCTACCAGGAAGCCAGCCAATGGACGCCCGCTTATGAGGAGTACTTCCAGAACGGCATCGCGGCCGGAACCACCTCGTCGACCAAGGCCGGCTGGTGCCTGCCGGCGCTGTTCCAACTGCCAGGCGATTCGAGTTGGCTCCTCCTGGCCGAGGCGGGATTGGACGGGACCTACTGTGGCTGCCGCCTGGCCTCCGAAGCCCCCGGCGGGAGATACCAGATCCGCTTTCCCGACCCAGGCGAGGGGAACGGCGTAGGACCGGTCGAACCCTCCTCCACGCTTCCGTGGGCCACTCCGTGGCGTGTTGTCCTTGTCGGTCGGTCGCTCGACACGATCGTCGAGTCGACGATGGTGACGGATCTGTGCCCCCCCTGTGCGATTGAAGATACCAGTTGGATCAAGCCGGGCCGGGCCGCCTGGAGCTGGTGGTCCGATCACGACAGCCCGCGCGACTATCAGAAGCAGATCGAGTTCATCGATCTGGCCGCCGAAATGGGCTGGGAGTACTACCTCGTCGACGCCAACTGGACGTTGATGGATGGCGGCGACGTTCGCCAAATGGCCCGCTATGCCGAGAGCAAGGGCGTGGGGCTGCTACTTTGGTACAACTCAGGCGGAGAGCACAACTATGTCACGGAGAAGCCGCGGGGAACGCTCGGTCATCCGGTGGTCCGCGATTTCGAGCTGTCGCTTCTGAAACAATGGGGAATCAAGGGCATCAAGGTCGACTTCTTCCAGAGCGACAAGCAGGACCGGATCGCTCAATACCTGGACATCCTCCGCGACGCGGCCAAGCACCAGTTGATGATCAACTTCCACGGCTGCACAATGCCCCGCGGCTGGTCGCGAACCTGGCCGAACCTGATGTCGATGGAGGCCGTCCGAGGGGCAGAGTGCTACACTTTCGCTTCCGAGTATCCGGAACACGCCCGTTGGCACAATACCGTCCTGCCCTTCACGCGGAACGTCGTCGGGCCCATGGACTACACCCCCTGCGCCTTCAGCGACGATCAGTTTCCGCATCTCACCACGAATGCCCACGAATTGGCCCTATCCGTAGTGTTTGAGTCGGGCTGGCTGCACCTGGCGGATCGGGTTTCGGCCTACCGGAACCTGCCCGAGGGTCCGAAACGGTTCCTCCGCGACGTGCCGGTCGTCTGGGACGAGACGCGTCTGGTCGCCGGAGAACCGGGCAAGCTGGCGGTTCTGGCTCGCCGACAAGGCGAGACCTGGTATCTGGCCGGCATCAACGGCGAGGACCAGCCCAAGAATGTGGCCCCCAACCTGGCGTTCCTGGAGAGCGGCAAGTACCGGTTCGAGTTGATTGCCGACGGAGGGGATGCAAGGTCTTTCGGCGGGAAGACGATGGTGGTCGAGAGCAATAGTCCGGTGCGGATCGCCGTACGCCCGTTTGGCGGCTTCGTGGCGACGATTAGGCCCGCGAAAGACTGAACCGCGGCCGGGCCATCGCCCTCGTTTTGTCTGAAGAACTGACACTGAGGGAGTGCAATTCTCACCCCGATTGAGGGAGGGACAAGATTTTTGCCTACACCCTCGACAAGGGATTTAGCCTGGGCGTATAATGTTTGGTGTTGGGCTAGGCATCGACGACGTTCGTATGTCGTAGGGGCCGGTCCGAAGAGGCACCTTGGACGGAGAAGAGTGAGACCTTCTACATAGAGAAGGCTCGGAATTTGGATGAGGCTCTAGGTAACAGAGAAGGGTGGAACGTCAAGGCGATGCCTACGGGAACGGAGGAGGCCTTGGCAGCGTTACCCCGGCTATCTTCCGGTCATTGCATCTTCCGGGGTACCGCGGCAGCTTAACGGAACATCTGGGCGTCTCCGAGTTCGCCCGCTTCTTTTCGCCATCATGTCCCCAATCGGGGACAAGTCTGCGCGCACCGTGCCCGCCCGCCCTACGCCTGGGGCTCAAGTTCTCTTCGCCAACGTTGCGGCACGGCCGCAAAAGCTCGAAGGTAGGTCTCTTCGAGCGGCACGTTGACGTAGCGTTCGGGCGTGAAGAACAGCGGCATTTCTATCAGGTTTCGGCCAACAGCCGTAGGCTCGATGAAGGCGAGCTTCCTTTCACCCGCCGTGTAGGCCGCCAGAGTCAGGTTCTGCCCCTCCGGCAAATGGAAGTCCTTTTCTCCGAGCTGCGACCAGATCAGTTGTTGAATGCCCTCGGGATCGCGGTCGGTGGGTGGAAAGAGATCGACGATCAGAAGATGGATGCCGGCATAGAGCAAGTCAACGGCCTTCTCCACGAAATGGGTGATGGCATAGTCGCTCGCCTTGTTCCCCGGCGACACGATTTCCAACACGGCCACAATACGATCGTCGCTGCTGTGGCGGACAATGATGCGGCGCCGCCGCGGCGCAAGTTCCTCTGCTTCAGCCTCCAAGGCGATCAGCACCCTTGGAGCAGCCGTTGCCAGTGCCAGCCCACCGCGGTCTGGCGGAGCGCCCTGCGATGCTATCTCGTCCGCGTCTTGGTAGGGCGAGGCTGCAAGGGTCAAGATGTCGGGTATACCCCCCTGAGCTGCGACCTGTTCCGCCAAAGCATACAGGTTCGACGGAAGCAGCCCCGCGTTGAGCGCATTGGCGATCGAAGAAATCCACTCAAGATGAAAATGGTGAAAGATCCCCGGCTTGACCCGCGTCCAATCATGAATCGGCATGGCTCGACCTTCCGGCACGATGAGGCAAAACGGCGTCCGATCCCATTATAGGCCACATCCGGGGGGTGTCGACAGGTGGTCACGATTGGCGGGCTATGACGGTTTGTCGTTCTACTACCGATTCCGCACCCGTTCGGCACAAGATACGATGATCGCTGGCGAAGGACTCATTGTCCGGCTGTTTCAAGGGAGCCATGCCATGTCCGACGATCGCGAGTCGCTGCAAGACCAGGTGGATGCATTGGAGCAAGAGGTGGCCGTGCTCAAGCAAGGCCAGCGTCAGCAGACTATTCGTCGCCGTTCGGAAGCCAGTTTCCTGGGAATCCCCGTCTGGGAAATCGCCGTCGGCCCGGATCCAGAGTCCGGCGAGGTTCGCGGACACGCTCGGGCGATTGTCGCCATCGGCGACGTCGCCACCGGTTGGCTGGCCATTGGCGGGTTCGCACGCGGAATTGTAGCGATCGGTGGATGTGCGATTGGCGGAATCGCCATTGGCGGGGTCTCCCTCGGCCTGCTCGCTGCCCTGGGTGGTCTGGCGATCGGCACCATCGCCCTCGGCGGTGCAGCCGTGGGTCTCCTGGCCCTGGGAGGCGGAGCGATCGGGTATGTGGCAGTCGGCGGCGGAGCCTGCGGCTACTACGCCTGTGGAGCCGGTGCTGTGGGAGAACACGTCGTTTCCGCCAGCCAACAAGACCCTGCGGCGGTCAAGTTCTTCTCGCAGTGGTTTCCGTGGGCGTTCTGATACGCCCTTGCCCTACGAGCACGGATGCAGGTAATCGGTCGCATGCTGGTCGACTCTAAGACGATCTGGTAGCGGAACTTGCGCCCGCCTACTTGCCCGCTCGGGGGATATCTGTCACGATAGCGTTTTTCCGAGCTATCAGTCAGTTTGGTGACCCGTTGTCTGCGCGTTGCACGGAGAGACCCCCCATGGCCGCTTTTCCCGAGATCAGCAAGATCCAGTTCGAAGGTCCCGGATCGAAGAACCCCCTCGCCTTTCGGTTCTACGACGAAAATGAGATCGTCGAAGGCAAGACCATGAAGGAGCAACTCCGCTTCAGCGTGGCCTACTGGCACACGCTGCGGGGAACCGGCTCCGACCCCTTCGGCCCCGGCACAATGATCCGGCCCTGGGAAGGGGCCATCGACGATGTGCCCAACGCGATCAACCGGGTCAAGGTCGCCTTCGAATTCATCGAGAAACTCGGGGCGCCGTTCTTCTGCTTCCACGATCGCGACGTGGCCCCCGAAGGCGCCAACCTGACCGAGACGAACAAGAACCTCGACGAAGTGGTCAAGGCGATCAAGGACGAGATGAATCGCACGGGCATTCGGCTTCTGTGGGGCACGGCCAACCTGTTCAGCAACCCCCGCTATGTTCACGGCGCCGCCACGAGCTGCAATGCCGACAGCTTCGCCTTTGCCGCCGCCCAGGTGAAGAAGGCCCTCGAAGTCACCAAGGAACTCGGCGGCGACGGCTACGTGTTCTGGGGCGGCCGCGAAGGCTATATGAATCTCTGGAACACCGACATGAAGCGCGAACTCGATCACCTCGGCATGTTCATGCGGATGGCGGTCGATTATGCCGCCGAGATCGGGTTCACCGGGCAATTCTACTTCGAGCCCAAGCCCAAGGAGCCGACCAAGCACCAGTACGATTTCGACTCGGCCGCCTGCATCAACTTCCTGCGAGCCTACGATCTGGCCGACCACGTGAAGATGAACATCGAGACCAACCACGCCACCCTGGCCGGGCATACGGTCGAACACGAACTCGAGTACGCGGGCCACCAGGGCTTCTTGGGGTCCGTCGACGCCAACACGGGCGACCTGCTCCTCGGTTGGGACACCGACCAGTTCCCCACCGACGTCTACCTGACCACGAAGATCATGCTGGCCTTCCTCAACTACGGCGGGATCGCCCCGGGCGGGGTGAATTTCGACGCCAAGGTTCGCCGCGAAAGCTTCGAGCCGGTCGACCTGTTCTACGCCCACGTCGGCGGCATGGATACCTTCGCCAAGGGCCTCAAGATCGCCGCCCAGATGCGAGCCGACGGCACCCTCGCAAAGATGGTCAAAGATCGCTACAGCTCCTGGGACAACGGCGTCGGTGTGGAGATCGAAAGCGGTAGCCACGACTTCCACACGCTGGAGAAATACATGCTCGAGAAGGGCGACGTCGACCCCTGCACCAGCGGGCGGCAGGAGTTGTTCGAGAATGTGGTGAATCAGTACATTCTGTAGCCCGGATTACGCGTGAACTTCACCTGCGACTCTCGCGTCATTCCCGCGAAGGCGGAGATTCAGAAACAAGCTCAGAAAACACACGCCGGCGGCCGGTTCTTGGATGGATCGGTCGCCGGTGTTCGTTTTGCGTGGGAATGGATGGATTCTGTGCGTGATTCGAAAACGCACTTGCATGCCGATCAGAAAGAGGCGGTCGTGTCAGTTGAACCGGTGGCTTTGTACAACCCAGCGAGGTCGTCACTTCGCCTGGCCGCAACCAGTTCCTGGTGTGGAAGCCGGTCCAGAGAAGAGGCACCGGTATTTGAAGTGGAGTACCGGTGCCCCTTCGCTGGCGGCCGTTCCTCAAACACAACACCCAAGCCTGCAACGACCTGACGCCATCGCAGCCTACTCTTGTTTCGGTGGCACCCCGTCCCCCTTCGGCTCCGCCATCTTGCTGGCCGCCGCGCCCATGAACCGGAACAGGTTCCGCACGATCGTGCCGCCCCAGCCGCGGTCTTTGAACTTGGGACGCTGCTCCGATTCGGCCAGGTCGACCACCAGGTCGGCCGCCATCTGGGAAATGCGGGCTGCACCTTCGAAGTCCAAAGTCTCGACGTCGTCGGTCGGCTTGTGGTAGTCTTTGAAACCGCCCGTGGTAATGAAGTGAACGACGGGGACCTCGTGCGCGTAGAAACCCATGTGATCGCTGCCGCCGATGCTGCCGGGCATCTCGATCAGGTCGAGTTCGCTCTCCCTCGTAGCGTCGATGACCATCCGGGTAAGCAGCTTCGACGAACCCGACCCGCTGGCCATGATGCGGTCGCCTTCGATGCACCCGACCATGTCCAAGTTGATCATGGCCACTGTCTTCTCGATCGGTAGCACCGGATGCTTCACGTAGAAGAAACTGCCCACCAGGCCCCGCTCCTCGGCCGAGAAGGCGATGAACAGGACGCTGCGCGGCAGCTTTTCGTCTCGCTCCGAAAGCAGCCGGGCGATCTCCAATATGGCGGCCGTGCCCGAGGCGTTGTCGTTGGCGCCGTTGAACACGGTCTTCTGCCCGTTCTTCTCCCGATACCCCAGGTGATCGTAATGGGCCCCGACGACAATCACTTCGTCGGCCATTGGCCCCTCGCCGGGCAACATGGCCATGACGTTCTTCACTTCCACCGGCCGCGTACCCGGTCGCTCGGGGCTCTCACCGGCGTCTTCCGCCTCCTCCGGCGACCCCTCCGGCTTCGTGCCAGGCATAGGCGTTTTTTCCGGCCGTGCCGTGCCGGCCTCCCCTCCCTTGGCGGCCTCGATCGCCTTCCAATCCACCCCTTGGGCAGCCTGGGGCACGCGAGTGCTCGACTGAAATACCTGAAACGGGCCGCCGTCGACCAGGTCGGTCTTCAACCCCAACTCCTCGAACCGCTTGGCGATGAAGTCCGCCGCTCGTTCCAAGCCTTCGGTGCCGATTCCCCGACCGTCCATGGAATCGTCGGCCAGGAACGATACGTCCGACTTGACTCGGGCGGCCGACGACGACGGCTCGGCCGCAACGACGCAAACCGCTGCCAGACAGGCCAGCCCCGTCACGACAACGATGAGTGAGACTCCAGAACGTCGAGATCGGGCGTGGTTTGCAGACACAGATCGGTCGGACATGGCAGGCTCCACCTTGATGAGTGCGTTCGAGTAAGAACGGTCCCCCCCTTTATACCGCAATTCGCTGCCGATGCGAAAACATTTGCAGAATGGGGGACTGTCCCGATTTTTGTGGCAGGACGCCACAAAAATGGGACTGTCCCCTTCCGGCACGATCACGAGCACAGAATTCGGTACCGGCCCCAAAATGGCACCGACTTCCACCGCCTACCACTGGAGTTCGATGCCCTGCTGCCCGAGCGATTTCTGAAAATCGGCCAGGATCGCCGTGCTCTCACGGACCGCGTGGGGCAGCGTCTTCTGCTGTTGGCAGAAGGCAATCAGGGCGCCAGCCGCTTCTCCAATATTCCACTCGACCGGATGCAGCCGGTAACAACCGTTGGTGATATGGGTTGTCCCGAGGTTCTTACTGGCCGGCAGGAGGTTGCGGACGCGGCAAGGCAGTAGTGCCCCGAGTGGAATCTGAAAAGGCAACGATCCGAAGTCGATGTAATTGTCGCCGCCGCTGCTGGGGTGGAGGTCGATGTGGTAGTAGCCGACGCCCACGGTGTCGAAAAACTCGGCCGCCTTGACCTCCGAGCCGGTCTTACCGGTGACCGGGGCCCGATTCTCCCGGCCGCAATGCTCTTCCAGAACGGTGAAGACGGCCCGGATTCGCCGCGACTCGCGGACGTATGGGAACTTGGCCAGGCCGTCGTCGGTATCGACGAGATCGCGTCGCAGACGCAGCCCGGGCCAGCCGGTTCCGCCATCGGGTCGGGGAGCTTCCGTCTGGAGCCAGTAGAGCAGCGCCAGGCTGAGCTGCTTGGCCCGGTCGATATGCCGTTGGCGTTCCTCTAACGTGCCCCCGACGAGATTGCCCAGGAAGTAATCGTTCTGGGGCCAGTTGATAAGGCTGACGTCGGACGGGTAGGTGCCCGGGGCAAAGTTGTTGCGATCGGCGATGCGGCGATACTGCCAGAGGTTGAGGGTGCCGGGCTTGGATTGGCCGTGAGGAGCGAAGCCGAGTTCTTTCGGTTTGAGCGTGGAAGGGTGGGTGTAGGTGAGATCGAGCAGTCGGCCGGGCCATGGCGGTTCCATCCGAGGAACGAGGTCTCGCCAAAAGCCGTACTCCGCCGGGCGATCGATTACGTGGTTCTCGCCTTCGAGGTGGTCGACGGCGAAGCAGACGGTGAAGGCCTGCTGATTGGCCGGGTCGGCCTTTTCGCGGGCGTGAAGTTCGTGCGTTTCGAGGCTCGATTCGCTGCCGGTGACGAACTCCGTGCCCGTCACCGGCAACAAGTCCCCCAGTTCCGTGGCGTCGACGAACCAGGGCGCTTCGAGGTCGAGTTCCCTGCCCGTGCGAAGGTTGCGCACGCGGACCACGCGCACCGAATCACCCATGGTTTCGGCAGATACGGCCTGGTGTTCCAGCAAAACGGTCAGTCGTCCACCGCTGCGCGCGGCAGCCAGCATCGACTCCAGAACGGCCAGGGCGACTCGCGGTTCGTGGCACAGCCGCGAAACTGAGCCGTTACCCGGATTCAGATGGACGGCCTCCCTGGCGGCATCCGTCAGTGGGTAGTTGCGGCGGTAATAGTCGCGAATGCCGTCGCGCAATGCCCGATAGGAGCGGGTACAGCCCTTCGATTCGATCCAGGTGTGTTCGTCGGGCGGGACGGTCTGCTGGGTGAGCTGGCCGCCGAGCCACTCGGTTTCTTCGGTCAGCACGACGGACAGCCCGCCGCGGAGTGCGGCCAAGGCCGCCGCGCAGCCGCCGAGTCCGCCGCCGACGATGACGACGTCGGCGTTCAGAGCTTGGTGCCGTTCCCGGTCCTGGGCCGCGCGAAGCGAGCCCGGGAGAAGCAGGGAAGCCGATGCGGCCGTGACGGATCGGAGGAAGGTTCTGCGTTTCATGGATGCCGCCTCTTGTGTTCTGACCGAATTGCTATATGCGGTCTCTTCATTGTTTGCTCCCTTGCAGGACGTGTTCGTCATTGTGGACGCGGATGGAATCGCGTGGAGAAACAGCTTCTAAAACAGGGAGGGAGACATTCTCCGGAACGGCGGGCACGGTGATTTGGGGTAGTCGGGGCGGTGCCAGTTCCTTGTTGCCGACCAGGTAGCGAAACATCAGGTAGTCGACAAGGCTCTGGTATGCAGTTTCTACCTGCGACAGGCAGGTGTGGGTGCGGTCAGTCAGGAAAGCCTCGGCGGCCGTTGCGCCCTTCTGCTCGAACAGTTGAACTGCGGTCTTCTCGAGATCAGCCTGAGCGGCGAGAAAACTCGCCTCTGCTGGGATGATCATACGTTGGACTTCTCGGAGCGATTCCTGGTATCTGAGGTTGTTCACCAGGTTCTGAACCAGTCGGAAGTTCCACTGGGGTTGCTCGCGGTCGATGCGGGTGAAGTTGGCCGGCTGATTCCAGGTGTCGGGCAGCTCGTTCGTGCCGGCGTAGATCGGTACGAAGCAACTGGTGTTCGCCGGTCCGTAGGCGAACCAGAGACAGGCCCCGACGGGGTCCGGGAGCCGGTCTCGCAACTGGGCGACGAAGACGTAGCCGCTTGTGGGAGTGCAGAGGGCTCGGTTTGGCTTCACGTGCAAGAGGTCGAAGAGTTCGTCAGGTCCCCATGGACAGGCCAGTGGGCTCTTGTTCTCGCCGACCCGGAAGGCCGGATGTTCCGTCAGGTCGAACTCGGTTCCCTCGTAGCCGTCGCGCATGGTGCGAAAGAGTGCCGGAACGTCGACCGGCTTGTCGGGCTTGACGGAGAACGGGTAGCGGTCGACGGCCGGATCCCCCGTCACTTTCAGGCCGAGCGACGGTGCCGCCAAACTCAGCGCTCGCCATTCTCGCATGGAGTTATACGTGCTGCCGGGGCCGCCGTAGACGTCGTGCCAGACGAAACGTTCGCCGGGCCTCCAGAATCCCAGTTCCTGGGCCAGCGAGTGGATATTGACCGAGGCGATGAAGTGGCTGGGATCGCTCAAGTCCACTTCGCCGATGCGGCTGCGATTGGCGCTGCACCCGACCTCGCCGTCGGGGATGCGTTGGGCGCACCAGACTCCGCCCGGCTTTCCGCTTGCGGGAGTCCAGTCCTTTCCCGGACCGAAGATCTCCATGAGCCAGATTTCGTTCTTGTCGGCGATGGGCAAGGCGACGCCGGCGGTGGGAGCACGGTAATACAGGAATCCGTACTCATCGACCATGGAGCCGATGAGGCGGATTGCTTCACGAGCCGTTCGGGCGCGGCGGAGGCCGTTGGCGATCAGGGAGGTCGTCCAATGGTTGCTGTTGGGGCCGACGACGCCCTTGTCGCAGGCGAGGCCTTCGCGCATGGGCAGAAACTCGATGGCGATGCTCAGGCCGTGCTCGTTCAGGCCGCCCGTGGTCATGCTCTCCACGTTTCCGGCCATAATCATCGTACGGTAGGTTCTCTCGACGGGGAGATAACCGACAAGATCGTAGCCCTTGCGCAGATTGTCCCGGTATTCGTTGTAGTCCCTGGGCCTGGGCACGTTCCAGTACATGGGGAGCTTCGTGCCGGGCGGGAAGGTCTCGGCGGGCATGATATAGATCAATCCCATCACATCGCCGTCGCAGGAGCTGGCCATGAGCACGGAGCCGTCGGCAGTGGCCTGTTTGGCGACCATGACGGTAGAACAGCCGGCGGCGGGTTGCGTTGGTGGAGCGGCAACGGCGAGTGCCAGGAGAAGCGTTGTCGCAAATGCACGACCGGTGGAAATGCGGGTTTCGATCATCCTCTTTCCTCTTGGGCAGGCGAACGGAGTGTGTCAGACTTCCCAACCCTTGCGGAAGTGGCCGTGGATGAGCGGGTCGGCTTTGGGGAGGTTGGCCGCTTTCATGTTGGGGGCGTCCCAATGGACGGTGGCACCGGCCCTGAGAGCCACAACGCCCAGGAGCACGATCTCGGTCAGCCGGGCGCCGTACTCGAAGTTGGAACTGGCGGACGGACCGCCTTTGCAGGCGTCGAGCCAGTCGCGATGGTGTCCGGCGGAACGCGGGATCGACGGCTCCGGCTCCTGGTACTGGCGTCTCTTCTCTTCGGGGATAATGTGCGGCGAGCCGCTCCACAGGCCCGACTGGATCGCCCCCTCGTCGCCCACGATCAGGGATCCGCCCTGTTGCGGGAGTTCTCGGCTGGGTTCGAGGCATTTTGGCCGAGGCGGCCTGAGGCCGCCGTCATACCAGAAGAGGTCGACGGGCGGTTGCTCACCGCGTCCCGGGAACTGGTAGTGATACATGGCGGCCGTGGGAGCGGTTTCCGAGCTCAGTTCGGTCGAACTGGCTTCGATCATAGTGGGATGTTCCAGGTCGAGGGCCCAGACGGCCGTGTCGAGGGTGTGGCAGCCGAAGTTGCCCAGCGTGCCGCTTCCGAAATCCCACCAGTATTGAAACATGAGCGGGGCATAGCAGGGATGGAACGGCCGTTCCTCGGCCGGGCCCAGCCACAGATCCCAATCGAGCCCTTTCGGCACGGGCGGAGTCTCTTGGGGCCGTTCGGCCGGGTGGGGGTTGTTCGGACCGCCGCGCCAGGCGTGCACCTCGCGAACCTTGCCGATCGCGCCGTCGCGGATCCACTCGACGGCGCGGCGGATATCATTGGAGGAATGGCCCTGGTTGCCCAACTGGGTGGCGACCTTCGTTTCGCGGGCGACCTGGGCGACGCGCCGGGCTTCGTAGACGGAATGGGTGAGGGGCTTTTCGCAGTAGACGCCTTTGCCGGCCTTCATGGCCGCGATGGAAATGACAGCGTGGGTGTGATTGGGGGTGGCGATCAATACGGCGTCGATGTCGCGGTCCGCCTTTTCGAGCAGGACGCGGAAATCGACGTAGACGGCGGGGCGGTGCCAGTCTTTCGTGCCGGCCTTCTTGTGGTGTTCGTCAATGGCCTGCAGTGCCGACTGGCGACCTCCGTTGTGACGGTAGTAGATCTGGCTGTTGTCCCAGAACTCGGCCACGTCGCAGATCGCGGTGAGATTCACATCCGGTTCCTTCAGCAGGTTGCGGATGTTGGTAATCCCCTGCCCTCCCGTTCCGATGACGGCAACGTTGACTTGCTCGCTGGGCGGCGTTTGGCCCGGGCCCCCCAGCAGGTGCCGCGGAAGAAAGGTGGCGCCGGCCAGTGCCGACGAGCCTGCAAGGAACGATCTGCGACTGATCATGTCGGTCTCCCTGTCGGTAGGGTGAATTCTAGCAAAGGGGCCAGTTCAGATCGCTGAGTATAGAGCATCGGCGCGGGGCATTCCAGCAGGTTGCGGCCTGGCGTTCGCGGTGGAGCGAGCTGCCAAATAGCCTTCCGGCACTCCCGGACAAACTAGCCCGGACTATTCATGGGCGGCACGCTCAGAGCGTAGCGATGGGCGTGGTGACCTGACCGTGCACGCCCATCGCTACGCTCTGAGCGTGCCACCCAAGCCCATTCAGAGAACCGCCTGCTTTTTGCGCCGTTTGCGGCGGGTGATTCGTTCGGCCCGTTTGGCGATTGCTCGCCAGAGTGTGTTCCAGCCCAGTGCGGTCCGGCCGCATTCTCGAAGATAGGCTCGCAGGAACCGCAGTCGTACGGTGCGGGATACCCAGGGGTGGGCTTCGAGACTGACCGCCAGCCGGGCCAGGTCCGCGGCCCGGCGTGGGAGCGAGGTGTCGACGTCGAGACGAACGTCATCCACGTCGACCAGGTGGCTCTCGATCTTCCCGTCGTGATCGGTGACGAGGAGGTTGCCGGCCTTGAGGTCGCCGTGGAGGACCCGCTGGGCGTGCATCCGACCGAGAAGCCGGCCGAGCGATTCGGCGCAGCGATTGGCTTGTCGCATGCGGATATTATGCGACCGGCCGGCTATTCTCCACAGGTAGAGATGCAGGTTCTCGGACCCCTCGATCCATTGGACCGCCAGGTAGCTCTCGCAGCGATACCAGGGCCGGCGCCGGTCGACGGCCGCCACCGGCTGAGCGGCGGGAATGCCGCGGAGCCGAAGCCCGTGGCCCCGTTGCCAACTCTGCACCGCTTTGGCGGGACGGAAGGGAGCCGCCAAAGCCTTCCACCACTTCCGCGGCCGGTAGCGTTTGTAGGCCACGTGGACCGATCGTTCCTCGAGCGGCAAGTCGGCTTCGACGATGACGCTGCCGCAGTCCAGCTTGACGGGCCGGTGCATGTTCCCCCTGAGAAGCATCTCCGGTGCCGTGGACAACTCGCGCAACGATTCAGGGCGGAGCTGGCTCAAACCGTGGGCACGGCCTTGGCGTGTTCGGAGGGCCACGAAGTCGTGGCTGGTTCGCAGGGTGCGCCGATCGCGGCGTCGCAGACGCCGCCGGTAGTGGGCCTCCGTCCGCTGCTGCAACTGATCGATCACCTGGTGAAGGTGTGGGGTTTTCAGTTCCGGACAAGCCGCTATATAGGCTTTCCAGAACCGATTGCGGTCGGCGTTCGACAGATCGTCCTTCCAGGCGGCGTTGAGAACGGCAAGACCGGCAAGGACTCTCGGCCAGGTGAGGGCGCGAGTGAAGCGGACGTTGGTGACGTCGATGAGATGAAGCCGATAGCGTTGCGTCCCCGGCTCAACCAGGGGCCGGTGACCGTCCAACGAGATGATGATGTTCCCGGGATGAAGATCGCCGTGGCAGATTCCGTTCTGATGCACCTTGGCCATAAACTGGGCGAATGCCACGAGCAGGCGCCGGCGAATGGCCGGTTGTTCCTTCCGCGGCAACTCGGGCAGACGCTGCCGGTAGTATTCGTCAAGCGTGCAGGCTCCGGCGATGGCCTCGGTCACCAGAAACGACTCGCCGACCGGTCCCGTCCCCTTTTGCTCCTGCCAGGCAATGGGGCGGATCGTGGTCACACCACGCCGAGCGACGCTCTCGGCTCTCTGCCATTCGCGCCGAGCCTGGCTGTGGCGAAAGAAGTGGCGAGCCCGATCCCAGATCGTGTGGCAGCGAAAGTGCTTGACGTAGAACTCGCGCTCGCCGGCGGTCACTCGATAGACCGATCGGTGGGGACCGTGCTTGACGATTTCAACGGAGCCACCGGCCAACCACTCGTCCAGCCGGAGTCCGGTCGGACCAAACAACACGCCAGCCCACGACTGGCGGCAGTGCCAGCGGGCGGACTTGGTTCTTCCTTGAACGAACGAGTCCATCGGGGGACGCGAAGGCGGAGGGCTCAAGTGTCAAATCAGGCCAAACCAACAGGGGTACCACAGGACCTCCCCAGCGGCAAGAGAGAGTGGGCGAGATAAGAAGCCTGCAAAGACAAGGCATTTCGTTTGGACCTTCTCACGTCTGAACGCTACGTCAATTCTGCGGTCGCTTCCCGGCCGGAGACCTTCCATCAGGCCGCCGGGCGGGTGGTGTGCCTGGACGGTTTCGGTAGGGTTCGATTATGATTGAATTGTTGTTTTGCGCAGCTCACTCCACTCCTTAGCGGGGGAGTGCATCGCTTCGATACAACCCGTCGGCCCCAGTCATGAGAGCGAGGAGGGAGCATCGTGCGTCGTAATCTTGGGAAGGAAGCCCGATTGGTTCTGGCACTCGTCTCCTTGATGTTCCTGGCGGCAGACTGGCCCAGTTTTCGCGGGCCCGATTCAGCGGCCGCTGCGCCCGAGGCGAAAGTGCCGACCCATTGGACAAGCGTCTCCAACGTGGCCTGGAAGGTTGCCCTGCCGGGTGCCGGGGCTTCGAGTCCGATCACCTGGGGCGACAAGGTGTTCGTCACTTCCTACTCGGGCTACGGCCTCGATCAAGACAAGCCGGGCGACGAGAAGGACCTCAGGCTGCACCTTCTCTGTCTCGATCTGGAAACCGGCAAGGTCGTCTGGGCCCGTGCGATCGAGCCACGGATTCCGGAACAGGAGTATCGCGGTTTTCTGGCGCTCCACGGTTACGCGTCGAGCACCCCCGCCACCGACGGCGAGCAGGTCTACATGTTCGCGGGTCAGACCGGGGTGTTTGCCTTCACCATGGCCGGCAAGCCGGTGTGGAAGGCCGACGTCGGATCGGGGCGGCACGAATGGGGTTCGGGTACTTCCGTTGTGCTTCACCGAGATCTGGTGATCGTCAACGCCGGCGTTGAGAGCGGCGCGATCGTCGCCTTGAACAAGACCGACGGAAAGGAAGCCTGGCGATTCGAGGGTATCGAGATGTCGTGGAGCACACCGGTTGTGGCCACGGCGGCCGGCGGCCGGAGCGAACTGATCGTGAGCATGAAGGGGAAGGTTCTCGGACTGGCGCCCGAATCGGGCGAGAAGTTGTGGGAGTGTGCCGGCGTGCAGGACTACGTGTGCCCGTCGGTCGTTGCCCACGACGGAATCGCCTACATCACCGGCGGCCGGAAGCCCTACTGCATGGCGGTGCGGCTCGGCGGCAACGGCGACGTGCTTGGGTCCCACGTTCTCTGGCAGATTGCCGAGACTCCCGGAATCGCGACGCCGCTGGTGCACGAAGGCCGGCTCTATTGGATCGACAAACGTGGGAGGGCGGCCTGCGTCGAGGCGACGTCGGGGAAAGTGCTTTATGAACGGAATCTCGAAATCAAAGGCCGGGGCGACAAGGTCTATGCGTCACTCGTACTGGCCGGCGGCCAGATCTATGGGGTGACGCGCGAGAGCGGAACGATCGTTCTGAAGCCGGGGGCCGAATTCGAGGAGGTTACCAGAAACGACGTCGACGATCCCGGCATTTTCAACGCCACCCCCGCCGTCGCCGGCAACCGGTTGTTGCTGCGATCCGATCGAAATCTGTACTGTATCAGCGAGTAAACCCAGAGCGGGGCAAGCCCGCACCACCCGTGGAAGGAAGGAGAAGCGATGCCGCTTTTCGAGATTGAAACCGAATCACATATCGTCATCACCTGGGCCGAAAGCGAGGACGCCGCGCGAGCCGTTGTGGCCGAGAGTTATCCGAAAGAAGCGCCGGTTCGGGTAACGAAGCGTCCTCGCGACACCTGGGTCATTTCGAAGGCCGCCCTGGGGATCACCGGTAAGACCGACCCCTGCACCACCGCCCGCGACTGCCTCGACCGCGCCGCCGGCGACAAGCTCGCCGCCATCCGCCTCTACATGCACGAAACCGGCAGCGACCTGGAACGGGCCAGGAAAGTGATCGAGTCGAACATGGTAATGGGGTGGTAGCCCTCCGATACCTCCGATCGCTCCTGTTCAACCTCTTTTCGATTCTACCGTGTGTTCGCCGGCAACGTCCGTGCGGCGTGGAAGGCCTCTTTCTGTTCCAGTTGTCGGAACAGGAGCGATCCGAGAAATCGGAGGTATTGCGGGCAGCAAGAGACCAGGCAGGAGTTACGGGGATTTGCTGGCACCCGGCAGGAAATCTGCGATAATCATTCCCGTTCCCATACCGCAGAACCGGGCTGATGAAAAAATGGGGACTGGCTCCGCAACATCTTGTGTCTTCGCGGCAGACCGCACACTCTCGGTTGCGGTGCCTGTCCCCTTATTCATCAGCCACCCCAGAACCGGGAGGTGCCCCATGTCGAACTTGATCAGGTCTTGCCCAACGGTATTCGCTTGGATTGTTTTCTCGAGTCTCCTCTTCAGCGGAGTCTCCCAGGGTGGCGAAGCGGCAGGCGACGGCGCGGCCGTCAAAAAGATCCTCACGGTAACCGATGCCGGCGAAAACCTCCTCAAGGCCGATGCCTGGCACGGCTACGAGCAGGGCTTCGACCGGGAAGGCGATCTTCTCGTCTGCGACAACGGCTCCGACACCCAAGGCCGCCGCGGTGTGGCCCAGACCGTCGTCCTGAATCAGTCCAGACCCGAGCCGATCATCGCCTCGGCATTCAGCCGGAGCCAAGGCGTCGGCGGCTCGCCCGAGTCGGGCTACTCGGTCTACCTGGATCTCGTCTACTCCGACGGCACACAGCTCTGGGGCCAGACCGCCCTGTTCGATTGCGGCACCCACGACTGGCAGCGGCGCGAGGTCGTCGTCATGCCCGCCAAGCCGGTCAAACAGTTGTCCTTCTACCTGCTGCTCCGCGGCCGCGAGGGAAAGGCTTGGTTCCGCGACCCAAGACTCGAAGTTGTCCGCGCAAGCGAGGGGGCCAGCCTGTTCGACGGCGTGGCCGTCCAACTCCAAGGGCCGGCTTGCGAAGGCTTTCAACTTCGCGACGTCGCGGCCGGTTCCGACTTCGTACAAATCGAACGCGAAGCGTTGGGACTCAACCTGGAAACTAAGCGGTCCAATCAGGCCGGCGTCGAGTCCTTCGACGTGCAGTTGACCGACACCACCGGCCGCGATCGGGCCGTGACGCTCGTCTACTCCATACCGGTTGCACCCGACGGCCTCCAGTGGCTCGAAAATCCCCGCCGTGCCGTCGCCGTGGAACCGGGAACGGAATACATGGAGGCCGGGCGGTTTCATCTGGGAGCCAACGGCCGCGTCTCCCGCTATCCGTTTGCCGCCGTGGCCGGCAAGGACAAAGGTACGGCCATCGGCATCGATATGGCCTTTCCCGCCGTCTTCCGGGCCGGCTATAACCCCGATACCGGCGAACTGTTCCTGGCCTACGACCTCGGCTTCGCCCCCGAGAAGCCGACCGCCCGCCTGCGGTTCTGCCGGTTCGACTTCGAGCCGGAGTGGGGATTCCGCTCGGCCCTGGCCGGCTACTACCAGGCCTTCCCCGAGGCGTTTCGCTGCCTGACGCCGGAGCAGGGCCTCTGGATGCCCTTCGCCAAAATCAGCGCCGTCGAGGGGTGGGAAGATTTCGGATTCAAGTTCAAGGAGGGCGACAACGAGACGGGCTGGGACGACCAGCACGGCATCACGACGTTCCGCTACACCGAACCGATGACCTGGTGGATGCGGATGCCGACCGAGATGCCGCGGACCTTCGAAGCCGCCCTGGCCGAGGCCGAGCGGCTGGCCGTGGAGAAGAAGGACCCGAGGGCGCTGGCGTTCCGGACCAGCGCGTTCCACGATGCTACCGGACGCCCTGTGGCACGCCTGCTCGACACCCCCTGGTGCAACGGCGCCGTCTGGAGCATCAACGGCATGCCCGGCATCCAGGGCGACGTGACCGACTTCGGGCTCAAGTGGAACGCCGACCTTCGTGAGAAACTCTACGGCCCCAACGCGAAAGCCCGTCTCGACGGGGAGTATATCGATTCGAGCGAGGGCTACGTGACGGCCGAACTCGATTTCCGCCGCGACCATTTCGCGGCCGCCCAGACGCCGCTCACCTTCTCCTCGGGCGATCACCGCCCCGCGATCTTCCGCGGGCTGATCACCTTCGAATACATCCGCGCGATTGCCGACGACGTCCACAAGATGGACCGGCTCATGATGGCCAACAGCACCCCCATCCGGCTCTGCTGGCTGGCGCCGCTGCTGGAGGTGATGGGAACCGAAACCGACTGGCATCGCGGCAAGTGGCAGCCCATGTCGGATACGGAACTCCTCTATCGTCGGGCGATGTGCAAGGGCAAGCCCTTCTGCTTCCTCATGAACACGCGGTTCGAGGAGTTCTCCCACGAACTGGTCGAACGCTACATGAAGCGGTCGCTGGCCTACGGAATGTTCCCGGGCTTCTTCAGTCACAACGCTTCGCAGGGACACTACTTCACCCGGCCGGAACTCTACAACCGCGACCGGCCCCTGTTCAAGAAGTACGTCCCGCTCTGCAAGCTGGTGGCGGAGGCCGGATGGGAGCCGGTGACGTTGGCGCGTTCGACCGATGAGAAGGTGTATGTGGAGCGGTTTGGGGACCGCTACCTGACCGTGTTCAACGACAGCACGGAAGAACGGACCGTGACGATTGAGATTGACGCACAACTCGGAAAGAACCCGTCGTCCACGCCGGAGCTTGTCGGCGGAAGGACGGTTGCCTGGAAGAATGGGAAGGCAACGATGACGTTGGGGGCGGAGGACGTGGCGGTGATCGGCCTTCTACGCTGAAAGCGTTGCACTCCAAAGCCCAGGGTCGCGCAGCGCACCCTGGGTCGGCGGCCCCAAATTCGCAGGTACCCCAACGGGGTACAACACCCTCGTACACCGCGCCGTTGCATTTCTTCTAACGGGACCAATAGGCGTCAGGGCTTCCTCAGTCTTCGCGAATGATCTCGATCATGTGGAGCGTTACCGGCTGATCGGCCGCCAGCACGTTTGCACCGGGCGCCGCCGTGCCCTACGATACTCGAAGTCTGTGTTCCAGCCCCCCCCTATTCGTGTGCCGCAGGAGCCCAATTCATGCACCGCCGCGATCTTCTCAAATGCCTGGCCACTGCGTTCGGAACGGCGATTCTCGGCCGAAGGGCCTTTGCCGACGAGGCCGAGGAACCTGCCTGGAGGATCGCCGTCGGCCTCAACGGTTTCGCCTCGGCCTCCGCCAAGTACAAGAAGCAGTTCCCCATCCGCGAGGTGCTCGACTTCGCCCGGCGCGAAGGCTTCGACGGCGTCGAACTCACCCAGGACTGGCCCACGCCCGGCTACCCTTCCGCTGACGAAACCGATCGCGTGACCGAGCTCAAGCAGTTGTATGACGAGTTCGGCCTGCAAATCTTCTCGATCCAAACCTCGGCCGGCGGAGCCTTCGTCGCCGATGCCGTGCGGCGGGCGGAATGGATCAAAGCGTTTCGCGGCCACGTGCAATTCGCCAAGGCGATCGGGTGCGACTGTATCGGCCTGTGGCCCGGCGGCCCCTTGCGCGATCAGACGATCGACGAAGCCCTCACCCATCTGGGCCGATCGTTCGGTGAGGCCGCCCGGATCGCGGCCGACGCCGGACTGATCGCCGCCTTCGAAATCGAACCCCCCTTCATCTTCAACTCCGAAGACCACATTCATCGGATCTTCGCGGCCGCGGCGACGCCCGATCTCAAGATGATCTACGACCCCAGCCACTTCGACCTCATGAACGGATCGACGGGCAGGCCCCACGAACTGCTCGAGCGGGTGGGCGTGAAGAACATCGGCTACCTGCACTTCACCGACTGCGACGGCACCCTCCGCGACGGCAGCACTTCCAAACACCTCCCCTGCGGCGAAGGCCACGTCGACATCGACGCCTCGTTGCAGGTCCTCCGAGAGGGCGGCTTTCGCGGCTGGGCCATGATCGACGCCTGGCAGATCCCCAACCCCTACGACGCCAGCCTCAAGGGCAAGGCCGCGTTGGAACGCGGAATGCCCAAGTGACCAGATCGCCGTCAGACGTTTTTGATCTCCACTGCCCCGTCTTTGCGGCACCCCAAAAGCGGCAACCCTGGCTTGTGCGTGCGAAACGGTTCCTCACGCAAGACGATCTTGATTCGTTGTCGAATTCGCGTAGGATTCAATAGCAGCAGATCCGACGCGGTTCGGACGGTTCCGGACCGTACTCGTGAGCGAGTGCACCTTCATGGCAAACCACCACCAATCTCGATTGGCTTGGCTCCTCGGCGTCTTGATGGCGGTTGCGCCGCCGCTCAGCGCGCCGCGCTGCTGCTGCGCAGGCGACTCGGCTTGCTCCGCACACTTGCTTCCGGTCGCAATACCTCACAACACCTCGTCCCAGCCCCGACCTGCGGATTGCTGTTGCTGCCACAAGAATGAGAGCGGCAACCGCCGATGGAATCCCGGCCTTTGCTCCGTTGGCGGCGATCCCGGCGTCTGCCAAGGCTGCCGTACCTGTCGCGACTTGGGCTGCCGCTGCGGAACCGACGAGCCGGTTCCTCTCCATTCACCCGCTCGTCCAGAACCCAACCCGGCCAGTGCGGCAGTTTGGCATCTGCCTCCGGCAGAAATGCCTCTCTTGGGACTCTCCCTTCTCGCCCTGCGCACCGTTGACGTTTCGTTCGCCGGCAATGCGCGGCAGGCATTGCTCTGCGTCTGGCGGAATTGATCCTGATTCAGTCGTCGCTCCATTTTCCTCTTTTTGACTGAACAGGTTCTTCTTGGAGATCGTTCCATGAAACTTTCGACTCTTACCGCCATTGCGTTCCTCCTGTTGTTCGTTGCCGGCGGCTTGTGGGCATACTCGACCGCCACGGCCGCCAGCCAGACCCCTTCCCTCGCGCCGTGCGTCTGCTGCGGCGCCGATTGCGCTTGCGTGGATTGTGCCTGCGGCCAACTGGACTGCCCGTGCGGCGACGGCGGCCCCTGCGTCTGTGACGCCGGATGCGCCTGCTGCTCCACTTCCGCCGACACCCCCAAGACCTGCTGCAGTGCGGTGAAGTAGGCGAACTGTCCGAGCGCTATTGACGGCGATCTCAGCCGCTCTCCGGCTTGCCGGAGAGCGGCTCACCTTCCGCCTTATGTCAGCCCACATTTATTGCTTGAGCGACGAGGTAGCCGTCGAGCATTTGCTGTAATTTTACCCAGCCTCGCCAGAGGATGAGCCAGCCTGGGCGGTGGTCGCCCTTGCGGTTCTGATGCCCGCCGAGGCGTGCCAGTGCGAAGAAGAACTCGTGAACGGTCAAGTCTTGCCGAATCCTGCCGTAGCGCCAGTAGCTGAGCACCTCGATGTATTCGATGGCGAACAGCGTGCTTGCCAAACGCGTCTGAGCGTCGGGGCGGCGACTGACGTCGCGCAGGTTCAGCAAGGTCAGGGCCACCGCCGACAGAAGAGCGATGGCCGGCTGCAGACGTTCGACCGCCGTGAACTGAATATCTTCGATTCGGCATCCGGTCTTTTTCGCCTTGTGATATTCCTCAATGATCCAACGCCTTTCATACCATTGGGTAACACGCCAGGCATCGTCGAAATCCTCGACGGACTCATTGGTGATCAGCATCCAGGTGATCGGCTTTTCTCCGCCCGGTGGCGGGCTCGTCTCCGACACGTACACCACGTGCAGCGGCAAGGGCTCGTCGCCGTGGAAGCCGTACTTGGCATGGGGCGGCAGGAGCAGGATCGGGCCGCCTCGCAATGCGAACTCCGCCTGCTTGCGAGCCTTGCGTCCCTTTTGCTGCTGTACATCCATCGTGAAACGGCCAAGTTCGGGCAAGCTTTCTGCATACTCCTTGATGTATCTTTTCGGTCCCGACGGCTCGTGGCCACCGTAGACCTTGCGTTCTTTGCCGTTGCGAATCACGAAGCGTCGGCCGCTCTTGCTTTCATTCTCGATGAATTCGAAGGTGCTCGCGCCTTGGTCCGCCACATCAACCAATTGAGAGGTATCCGGGAGGTGCTCGCTGCCCTTGATCCAGAGCAGGCTTTCTCGTGTCTCTCGGTTGCGATGCTCCTTCAACGTTTCTCCTTCAGGCACCTCGTCGCGACAGTGCAGAATCTGGTCGAGCAATCCCAGCACTTCCCCATCCGAGGCCCTAACGGCAATCACGTTCTGGCAGACGTAACCACGGTGCGTTCCCTTCCCGATCTGACCGAGGTCCTCCGCCAGCGATTCGAGAGACGTGTAGTCAAGTTCCGTTCCGTCATGGAGGACCAACACGGCCCCATTTTCCTCGCCGATCCGTTCCAGAGTGTACTCTCGCATGGCCGTGATGATTGCCTCGTGCGTCACATGTTTCGACCTGCACAGGCGGTACAACGCCTTCAAGTCGCTGGGCGACGCCAATTTGTCTGGCAAAGTGCCGCCAGGATGTCGGCGCATCTGGTCGAACGACTTCGCCAGCCGAGCGGTGCGTCGTCGGTCCCCCAGTTCTGCGTGCCCAAACATAGATTGACCCAAACTCATTGTCGACGCGTAACTGGTAGTCATGGATGGCTCCGCCAAAAAGAAGTTCAAAGTAGGACAAGTTCTCCACGTCCTACGCACCTACCTTCCTTGTCGATCGACACCGTGAGTCCGTTGAAAAAACTACAGAGCAGCCCGACGCAACATAAATCACGAATCCACAACGGCATTCTGATGCTAGCTCACTCCAATTCCTTACCGCGAGATTGAAAAACTTCCAAAGAACTTGTGGTAAAACATAAGCCTTCCGCCCCCCCACTTTATGCCGTCCGCATCGCAATCACTGCCGCACGCGCCGGCCAAGACAAAGACCGTTGATCGCCCAGCCGCAGGCGCCGGCCTCAGAAATCTGCACTCTCGGCTTGATCCTGAAGTGGCAATGTCCGATCATGGAAACCATAACGGGTTCCAAGACTACAGGAGAATCGCGTGACAAAGCAACTCACTCTGGCAACAGCCATTCTTTGGGCGTCAACGACGATGGCAACGAATGAGGCAAACGAAAACGCCGCAACACGCACCTCCGAGGCGATCCAAACCTACCGCCAGACGCTGGTGATCGACGGCCAATCAGAAAACACTCAACCGCCACACCTCGCGCCCGTCTACGACGGCCGGAAATGGGCCCTCTCCACCCGCTGGGACGACAGCAACCCCAACGCCTTGAACATTCGCCAGAAGATGCTGGACAACGGCATTCGAGGCACCTTCTACCTCAACTCCCGCGAGCCCGAGGAGCAACAAGCGTCGCTTGCATCCAAACTGACCGGCCAGGGCGAGTGCTCTGTCGGCGGCCATAGCGTGAGCCATCCGCACCTCCCCAAGCTGCCCGCCAACGAAGTCTTCTACGAACTTGTGGCCAACCGCATCGCCCTCGAATGCCTGACGGATCGGCCTGTCAACTCGCTGGCCTTCCCCTACGGCGGCTACCAGGACAAGGATCGTCCCGAGGTCCTCGAGGGCGTCACGGCCGCGTTCCTGCGCACGGGATATCACCACTGCGTCTACGCGGGCTTCGTCACTCAGAATCCGTTCCTTCCGGAAAACCTCGTGTCGACCGGCCTGCAGGTGGTACCCGGAGACCGGCAGGTCGACGCGGCCAAATTCTGGGCGCAGATCGAAAGGGTCCGCAACTCCGAGCCCCAGAGCCGGCAAACGTCGGACTGCATCTTCCTGGGCGTGCATCCCTGGCAAGTCGGCGAGGAACTCGACCGCCTGGGCGAGGTCATGAAGAAGCTGCGCACCTGGGACGATTTCTGGCACTGCACGCAGACCGAATACGCGGCCTTCACGAAACAGCGGAGAAACACGAAGGTCGAACGGCCCGCACCGGGGAGCTTTGTGATCACGCGTCCCTGCGCATTTGAGTTGGGCAGCGATATTCCGCTGACTCTTGAGTTCGACGGAAACTCGGTGCGTTCGGCCACCGTGGACGGCGTCCCATGCTCGGTCCGTCAGACCGACGGCAAGACCTTCGTCAACGTGCCGCACTCCGCCGGGCAAGGCGCGCCGACCAGGATCGACCAAACCGTCGAGGGTGTCGCAAAGAAATTCCCCGGATTGAAAGCCTCGCTCACCTTCGATCCCAAGACCGGCAACCTCAGCTACACGCTCGAGAATGAGACTGGCTCGACGTTGTCTCGTGCACTGCTCACCGTCTCGGCCCCGCCGGCCTTCGACCCGGGCATCCTCCGCTGGAGCCGCGAAGAGATCACCCGCCGCGAGAAATGGTCCGTCGCCGGCAAGGTTTCGCAAGCCAGGACGGGAACCTATTGGTCCGATGGCAAGCACTACGTGGCCGCCCAATTGGATTTCGTCCTGAACGGCGAGCGGGGGCGGTTGTTCACGACTTGCACGGTCTCCCAGGACTGAAAAGGGGCGGCAGCGGTGGATACTCGGCTCGAGATGCAGATTCAACGGGCAGCCAAGGCACTATCCGAAGCGGAAGCTCTTCTGATTACGGCAGGCGCGGTTATGGGCGTCGATTCCGGCCTGCCCGATTTCCGCGGTGATCGGGGATTCTGGAATGCCTAACGCAACAGAAACAGGGCGGCAAAGAAGACCAGTCCGATGGCGTCGGATTATGGCGATGGTCGCTTGTGCAATCGCGTTGTATTGGTACGGCTCCGCACTGTATCAGCGGTTGACGTGGGAATGGTACTGGGCACACAACATTCAAGGGTTCGTGGGATACGGTGCCCATGAAGACAAGTTCTCACCCGATGGCACCCGGATAGCCGTAGCCTTCCGCGACCAGTGCAAAGTCCTTGATTTGGCGAGCGGGAAGGAACGTTCGAGGCTTGGACAATATACCGGGCAGGGAGTGTCTGACTTTTCGTCCGATGGAAAGATCATTAGTCGGATTCCACACCACATGAGTGGTCGTCAACAGGCGTACTTGTGGAATGCATCGGATGGGCAAATGCTCGGTAGTCTGGACGCACCCGAGAACATGAGCGTCGAGGACTGTTGCCCGAGCTTCTCGCCAGATGGCAAGAGAGTCGTTGGGGCGTGTGCCGACGGTTTGGTCATCTGGGATTCGTTGAATCTGAAATGCTTGGGCCAAGTCAAAGTGGCATGGCCCAAGGATGCATGGTTGGCCGGGCTCTTGTCATGGAATCCAGCGACTCAAGAACTGGCGGTCGTGGATGCTGATGGCAGGTTGCTCAAAATCGACCCGCATCAGGATACGGCAGAACCGCTGTTTGCCAAACAAGAAGAGGCGATCAAAGCCGCGCGATGGTCGCCGGACGGGACACGGTTAGTCGCAGTTTACCGGGAAGATGGATCGGTTGCCGTGTGGGACGCTCAAGCAGGAACGGTGGTTGCGAGCATCCCCGAGAAAGACGTTCTCTATGCGGACTTCTCCCCAGACGGCAAGGAAGTCGTCACCGGAAGGAAACGAACCGATGTTGTCCGAACGGGAAGGTGGGCACCTCCAGTGTGGGACCGCTCAACGAGGATTTGGGATGCAACGTCGGGAGACCTGGTCAGGAACTTGCCAACGACTGGGATTGTGACACTCTCCCCCGATTGGTCATTTCGGGTAGAAACTGGCCCAGAAGGGCTACGGGTTGCCCGGTCCGATGGTTCCAAATCATGCCACTTTCCAGCATGGTTTGACGGTCACGGTAGCAGTTGCGTCTTTGCTCGCGACAACAGCTATTTGGCATCGGTCAACGGCAGTGGACGGGTTGCGATCTGGCGGCGTCACGATCCCGCCCGCTCTTGGATAGAGTGCCTGACCGGCCATAAGTTCTGGATGAGCGTCTTGGCCCTAACAGGGCTGGCCTGGGCCGTGTCGGGGTTCAGGACCAAGGAAGATCCGGCACCTGCTTGACACCGCCACGACCAAACCCCACCGCACCGATCGCCCCCACCATCCGCCTCCACGTCCTCCTCTCACTCATCAGAGGGTGTTCAGAAAACCTCTTGATATTTCCCGCGAACATGATAACATCGTATCCGTATACGCGTGTATATTATCATACCGCAACTCCCCGCCCGCCCCGTCCAACCATCTACCCCCAATCAGCGTCCATGAGCGTTCATCAGCCGTTCCCCCTTCTGTCCCCAACTCCCATACACAAACCGCCCCCCTGCACCCGCGAAATCACCACCCCCCAAGTGAGGAAAAAGCACCCAAGTAAAGAATTCGCGCAAACAATGACAATAATACAAAGAACGCACCGTCTACCGTATTCACCACATCCGCTAGAACTCCCCTGCCACCCCACGATATTGGCAGAATTGCCCACTTGTTGACCAAAAAGATCAGTGCCGATCAGCGTCGATCAGTGTTCCTCTCCCTCCCTTCACGCCATCTGCACCCGACCACGTTTCTCCGTCACTTTCCACCACCTCCCCGACGACCGCCCGAACCATCGCCATAACTCCCATCACCGCATACACTTAGCGAAACAGTCGCCGAACGCCGACACCCCCATTCTGCATGGTAGTCAAAATGATTCTGTGCAGCCGACGACGTCGTAAACCATTACACAGCAACACGATAACCACGCCTGTTCGATGGAGCAATCGACCGATAAGTGCACTGACCGCTAACCCTGCCCGCAACCATTTCACAACAGCAAATTAGTCGCGAGCAGGCCCCAACCTCGATCTTTGACAATCGATCACCCCTCACCTCGCACCAATTGCTCCGGTGCCGCCCATACCGCTACGTCCGAATCTCCACCGGTGCCCTTGCACGCGGCCTTCGCTCTATTCGCTCGCCAACCAACGAAACAGTTCGACCATCAGCATCAAGAGTACGGGCATGCCGAAGAGAACGATCGAAGCCCAGGTCAAAAACCACCGCATCCCCCGGTACCACCCTGAAGCCTTCCGACGGTCACTACCGCTCGTCTCAGTCTCGGATTCGCGTGGCGAACGATATGGATTGTCGTCGGATGATACCATGGCAACACCGCCCTCCACGCGTCACTCCGCCATCAACACCTCCACCGAGACGGCCTTGTCGCCGGTCTCCAAAATCCACCTCTTGAGCGCTTCCCGCAACTGCTCGAACTGCTCCCGGTACTGGGGATCGGCGGCCAGGTTGCGGAGTTCGTCGGGATCGCTCTTCCTGTCGTAGAGTTCAAACTTGGGGGGCTTGCCGCCGAGGTTCTGCGGATCGATCTGGCTGAGCAGTTCGAAGCCGAGCGGAAAGGCATCCTTCTGCTTGACCGTCTCAGCGTAAGAACGGTTCCGCCACAGCTTCCAGTCCTTCAGATCGGCGTTGACAGCTCATAGCTCACTCCTCACCCTTCACCCCGCTCCTCGGATGCTCCGTCACCGTCTTCCACGCCACCTCGCGGAGAATGCGGTCCAGTTCCGGATCCTTGTAGAGCCCCTTCGACAACTCCATCGGGTTCTTCTTGTAGAGGCAGGCGTAGTAGAGGTAGCCTTCGAGCATGGCGACCGGTTCGGTGGGATGAATCGTGTCGCGATAGAGACCGACCCGGCCGTCGCTCGGCTTCTCGTCCTTCTTCCCCGGTACGTAGATCGCGTCCACGCCGGGCAGTTCACCGGCGAGCTGCCGGCGGACCAGTTCCAGCATGGCGTTGCCGATGGGAATCAAATGGACCTTGCCCGGATACTTTTCGTTGAGCCGGTCGACAGTATCGCCGATCCACTCGTTGATCCCGGCCATCTTAGCTTGATACTTCTCGAACGTCGCGTCGGCGTCGTCGGTCTTGCCGGCCTTCACGTCGAGCAGCTCGGTCAGATAGGGCCATGCGTCCTGCACGAAGATAGCGATCTCGGGATTGTGCTCAATCGCCAGGTCGATCCAGCGGGCGAAGTCCTCGACCTCCGAGCCTTTGTAGTGGGAGCCCATCGTCAGCACGTCGCACTTGCCGGTCGCGAGGGCCCGCTTGACGAATTGTTGCTCCTCCGGTTTCTCCCAGTGGGCTCGCGGGGCCCCGGTCGCGCCGCCGGAGATCTGCCGCACCTGGAGATGTCCGTCGAAGCCGGCCACTCGCGCTGCCGCCTCAAAGGGCCCGAGCGCCGGCGCCACGAGGCTGTGCCCTGTCGAAGCAACCCAGAGCCCGTTGCCTGACTTTTCGAGCTTGGCCAGATCCGGTTGCTTGGGCCGGTTCGCTTCGGCAGACCGGCGGGTCTTCCGCTTGGCCAGGTAGGCCTTCGCCTCGGTGAGGGTGAGCACGCCGTCGCCGTCGGCATCGGCGTCGGGGAACTGTTCGATCGCCTGGCGGAGCCTCTCGTTGGTCTTCGACGTCGGCTCACCAGCAAACGCATCCGGGGCTTGCAGCAAAGCAACGGAAACGGTCAGACAGAGGAAGATCGAAAGGCGAAACACGTCAACCTCCGTAGAAGGTGCTGCTCGGGCTGCCTTAACCGGATTGTTCACGGGTGGCACGCTCAGAGCGTAGCGATGGGCGCGGTGACCTGACCATCCACGCCCATCGCTACGCTCTGAGCGTGCCACCCAATACACAAGGCCTCTGGGGGCCTGACTGTGGCTTTCTTGCCTGCAACCGACCGCGAGCGATCAGCAAAGGTCGGCGAACTATACGCCTTAGTCCATCCCGGGCGTCCAGAGCTTCGACTTCTCGCCCGCGGTGCCGCTCGACGATCCGTCGGGCGTCCAGATTTTGCCGGGTTCCCCGGCTGCTTGGCCTCCGGGGACGATAATCGACGGTTCTGCGGCCGGTGCGGCCCCCGGTGGAATTGCCGGCGAACCGTCGGGTCGCAACACGCCCATCTGCACCAGCATTTGCGTGAGTGCCTCAAGGACGCCGGGTTCTCTCGCATGCCGACTCTCGATGTGCGACATCAACCGGGCGATTTCATTGCCCTCCATTCGCTCGAAGCGGAAAGTAAGTTCGAACAGATCCCAATTGGCGCAAGAACCACCGCGCTGGACCGTCGCCCGACGGCCGGCCTCGATCAGTTCGATCGCCTCGTCGGGATCGCCGGTCATGCGGGCGAGCAACCGGTACGCCTGAAGCCGCTCGTCGCGGTCGGCAAGGCTCTCCCGCCCCACGAGTTCGCGTGCGAACCGTTCCACGGCGGCCTGGGCTCCGAACGAAACCGCCCGGCGGTATCCGGCGAGAACTTCCTCGTCCGAGATTCCAGCCACATTCACCCGAGCCAGACGCACGAGCGGCAGGCTCGCGATCGGAACTTCCACCGCATCGATCGAATCGAGCGTGGGCAAGCCCAATTCGGCCCGCAGCCGATTCACGTCGAACCGTGCCCCGTTTTGATCGAGCCAGAAGTCGAGGACCATGATCGCCGCCAGGAGTCGGACACGATAGGCCGGATCGGCGGCGGCCTGGCGCGGCGTCTTCCCGTCCAGCAGTCCCAACGACATCTCGACCCAGCGGACCAGGAGGGCCTCCTCCAAGTACGCGTCGGCCAGTTTCTGAAACTCCTCTCGCGACGATCCGTTGGGAAGGCGCCACTCGCGGTTCAGCATGTCGTGGGTCCGCGACACACCTCCCGACGGTTTACTCAGGGGATCGACGCCGGGCTCGACTTCGCGGACGAAGTCGTCGATCAAAGGCCGGTCCTGCTCGACGAGTCCGAAACACTCCAGACGCGCGTCGCGGTCGGTTTCTTTGCCGAAGAAGAAGCCGTGACAAACGACGCGAGGTACGGACTCCAGATTGAGATCGGCTTCGTAGTCGGGCGCCGGCTTGTCGAAGAAGAGGTAGACAGCCTTCGGCGGAGGCGAGTCGTCGTCCCTCTGTAGCATCCGCGGATCCATGGGGGCCTGGGCGATTCGGTTGGACGACGAGAAAGTCTCCTGCAACGTCTCAGGATGGGTAATCATGTAGGTCACGTCGAAGACATTCAACTCGTCGCCGAGCGGATCGTCGGACAAGAACAGTGCCAGGGCTTGCGCCTCAACGGCCTCCTCCAACCCGACGTCGAGCGTGGCGAATTGCTGCAATGCCTCAATCGCCCCCTCGGGATCGGCCATCCACGACCGCAGCTTTGCCAGGTTTCGCCACACGGCGGGCGAGCGGGCGGCCGTCTGGCTCAATTCGGCGAACTTCGCCTCGGCTTCCGACCAGCGGGCCTGGCCGGCGAGCTGGAATGCAGCATCGAACTGCTCTTTCCAGGGCGAGTCGTCGGCGCAGTGCTGCAGACCCCGGCCGTCCTTGACCACCAGGGGAGTATTCTGCATGGCATTCAGCCGCATGAGCAGGTCCATCGAGGGATCGTCGTGTCCGACGATCGAGGCCTGAAAAAGCGTCAGGGCTCGAGCGGCCAGGAAATGGTCCTCCGAAAGAAGAACCCGCACGATGAGGCTGACGGCCTCGTAGAGCCGGCCGGAAAAGGTCCCGGCGGATGCTCGAATGGCCTTCTCCAGGACGGAAATCGCCGCGCGTCCGCCTTCCTCGGTAGCCGTAAGGAGCGCCGTGTCGCAGAGGGCGAGCGGGTTGTCGGGATGTTTCGCCAGAAACTCCGCCATCGCCTTCTTCGCGGCCGCGTCCTGACCCGTAATCCGCAGTAGAAGCGTCTTCGTGGCCATCAGGCAGGCGCGGGCCGGATGGGCCTGTTCCAAACGCTCGATGTGCGACAGACAGGCCATGTACTGCTCGCCCTCGAGCATCCGTTCGATCTTCTGGAGATCGCCGAGAAGGTCCTTGCAGCAGAACTTGATCTTCTTTCCGCTTCCGCAAGGGCAGGGAGAGTAGGCATCAATCGGCATTGGGAGCACCGTGAGTTGACATAGTCTTTGGTGAAGCAGCCGGACAAAACGATAACGAGTCTGATCCCCAATGGGACCCTTCTGTCAGGCTGCGTAAAGGGGGAGCCCGCCCCCCACCATCCAGTCACGGCATCACGGACCTTTGGAGGGGTATACTGAACCAACCAGCCGGGCGGACTCGACGGGCGACGTGCGCTTCGCCTCGGAATCTTTGGCGATCAGGCGACGAACTTTGATCGTATCATACGTTTAGGCTGTTGACGAGCCGCAGACGATCTTCCGCAGTCGAAGAAAACCGACAGCCCAGTACCCCCATTGTGGGTCAACACGAGGGCCGATCGCCGAGTCAGCGAATTGAAACTCGCTTGTGCGGGCCATCCTCGCTGTAAGTTGCGAACGTCAAGCAGAATAGGCAAGTCAAGCAAGAGATTCGAGCGAGTTTCTGGGTTCTGATCGCGGCAAATGCGGGATCGCCATGGACGTTTTCGGCGAGCACGGTTAAGCTATGGGTTAGGTATATTCGGGAAGTGAGGCCCTCGGAAAAACAGCGTCGACAGGCTGCTGTTTCCCGGCGTGTTGTCTGCCCGGGCGTGAGTTGTCAGAGCATTGTCTTGGAAGCTCCAACAGAATTGCCCTTTGAGGTGCTCGCCGTCCCAATCGCAATGACGCGGCAAGGCCTTCGCTGGACTCGTGTCCAGTGCCGGCTTATTGATTTTCAAGGAATGAATCCCGCACGTTCGGCCGCGGATCGTTCTCCCCGGCGGACGGCAACACCCTCTAGTGCTCCCCGAGGGCAATTGAGTCGTCCATGAGCGAGTCCTTCTTCGCGCGGCGCAGCTTCATTATCGTGGTGGTTGCTGTGTTTTGCCTGCCCTTAATCTGGGCGGGAACGCGGCGCACCTTGCTGAGCAACACCAACAACATCAAGGATTGGCTGCCCTCCAACTTTGAAGAAACGGCCCAACATACCTGGTTTCAACAGCACTTTCCGTTGGAACAGTTCGTTCTCGTGAGTTGGCGAGGACACGGGCCGAACGATCCGGGCTGCACGCTCGACGACCAACGCCTCGAAATGCTGGCGAAGAAGCTGGTTCCCGAGCCGATCGAGGGGGCGGGAGAGGCGATCATCGAGGCGGAAATCGTCCCTCACGATCAGCTCGTCGCCGACGCGGAGAACCCGGCCGGTCTATCGACCGCCAAGCCGCCTCAAGAGGCACCGGGCAAGGGGAAAGAGCTGTCGGAACCGCGCCTGTTCAAATCGGTTCTGACGGGGACGCGCCTTGTCGACGAGTTGAAGACCCGTTATCCCGATCTACCGGAGACCGAGATTCTCAAGCGTCTGGAAGGCTCCCTGATTGGCAAAGACCACTACAAGACGTGCCTCGTTGTCACGTTGACGGATGCCGCCAAAGGCAAAAAGCTGCGTCCCACCCTGTGGAAGATCCGGGAGCTGGCGGAAGAGTGCGGCATCCGGGCTACCAGCCGCGTGCAGGAGGAGAACGATATTCGACTGGGCGGCCCGCCCGTCGACAATGTGGCGATCGATATCGAGGGGGAGCGGACTCTGTTCCGGCTGGCCGGCCTCTCGGCCATCGTGGGCCTCGGCATTTCGATGCTCTGCCTGCGGAGCGTGCGGTTGACCGCGTTTGTGTTCTGGATTTCCATTCTGGCGGCGGGTTCCGGACTGGCCCTCGTGTACTTCACGGGCGGGACCTGCGATGCGATTCTGCTTTCGATGCCGTCGCTGGTCTACGTGCTGGCCATGTCGGGTGGAATCCACCTCATTAACTACTACCACGACGGGATCCGCGACGGGTGCCCGCTGGACAAGGCCCCCGACGTGGCCATCGGTCACGGCTGGTTCCCCTGCACGATGGCGGCCCTCACCACGGCGCTGGGCCTCGGCTCGCTGGTCGTGAGCCACGTGGTTCCCATCAGCAAGTTCGGAATCTACGCCGCCCTGGGAGTCATGGCAACTCTCGTCTTGATCTTCCTCTACCTGCCGGCACTCCTTTACTACTATCCTTCCAGAAAATTTGCCGCCGAGCACGGCGGTCGCGGACTCAACGAGGAGACGGAGACCGTCCTGCTGAAGATTTGGCGGAAGGTCGGCGGCTTCATCATCCGCCACAATATCGCAGTTTCGCTAGGATGCGTCGGGGTCATGGTGTTCTTCGTGTTCGGTCTGATCAAGCCCGACGGCACGCCGCGGGTGAAGACGTCGATCAAGCTGATGAAGCTCTTTTCACCGGGCGCCGAGATCATTAACCACTACACCTGGTTGGAGGATCATCTGGGTCCGCTCGTGCCCATGGAAGTGCTGCTCACCGTCGACAACGAGACCTGCGACCTGAACTTCCTCGACCGCATGCGGCTTACGAAGGAAATCGAGAATCTGATCGAGACCAAGCTTGAAGCCGACGTGGGGGGGGCACTTTCTGCCGCCACCCTGGCGCCCGACATTTCGCCAAGCCGGCGGAGGTTTGCCTGGCAGCGATCGGCTGAAGAGGGGACCCTGAGCCGCCGACTCGAAAGTCACCGAGCTGAGTTCCGCGACTACCTGACCACCGACACGGAACGGGTGACAACGGACAATCCGAATTTGCAGCACTTGCGAATACCGCCCGAGATCGCCGCTCGGCTCAAGAACGCCAAGATCAAGACGCTCGACGACATCCGAGCCCAGGGGGACTTGACTGCCGTCGAAGGTGTCGGCCCCGGCGACGTTGCCGAAGTGGAGGCCAAGATCGCCGCCTGGCAGGCGATTCGCAACCCGGCGATCGACGAACTGGCCAGCCCGGACCTGGAACGCCTGGGTCTCTCCAAAGACATCGCTCGGTCCCTTCACGCGGCCGATATCTACACGTTGCGCGACATCGAGCGATTCGAGGAGAAAGGTGGAAAACTGACCGAACTCGACGGAATCAAGTTGGCCGAATACACGGAGATCAAGGACGCCCGAAACACGTGGAGTGCCGCTCACCAGGCCTTCAGAGAGTCCGGAATCGAGTCACGCTATGTCGATGCCCTCAAGGCCAAAGGGATTCGCGATCTGAAGACGCTCGAATCCCGCGGAATCCACGATCCCATGAGCGCCGGCGCGCTGCAGAGACTGGCCATGATCGACGGCGTGGGCATGCAGGGAGCCAAACAGATCGCTGCCGTCATCCAGGACTGGCGAAACGCCCACGGCGTCGAACTGTGGCGAATCAACGCCCGGGTCTGGGCCCTCAGCGACATGGACTACGCCCATTTCATCGAAGACTTGCGAAAGGTCGTCGAGCCCCGACTGGATGAACATCGCGCCCAGGGCCTGGCCGGTGTCGAAGCGCGTTATACCGGCGTCGTCCCGCTGGTTTACAAGACGCAGCACGAACTGATGCGAGGCCTGGTGAACAGCCTCGTGTCGGCCTTCGGGCTGATCGCCATCGTGATGATCATCGTCCTGCGAAGCCCGTCGGCGGGCATGTTGGCGATGATTCCCAACGTGTTCCCGGTCATCGTCATTTTCGGATTTATGGGCTGGACGGGCCTTCTGGTCGACATCGGGGCCATGATGACCGCCAGCGTGGCCCTGGGCGTGGCGGTGGACGACACCATGCACTACCTGTCCTGGTTCCGCACCGGGCTGGACGAAGGCCACGACCGCAAAGGGGCCGCCATGGCCGCCTACGAACGCTGCGCCACTGCCATGACGCAGACGACGCTGATCGGCGGGCTTGGGCTGGCCGTGTTCGCCTTCAGCACGTTCACGCCCACCCAGCGGTTCGGCATGCTCATGCTGGTCCTGCTCTTCGCCGCCCTGTTTGGCGACCTGGTCTTCCTGCCGGCCATGCTCACAGGCCCCCTGGGTAGGTTCTTCGATCATGGAAGGAAACGCAGAAGGCCCACCCCCGTGGACGAACTCGCAACGGGCGAGGATCCCGGCGATCGTCAGGTTGTGCCCATTCAGCACGGCGAACTGACCAATCGCCGCGACCGCAAGCATCGGCCCCACAAGGCGTCCTAGAGAGGGCCCAAACAGACCAAGAGAGCTCTGTGCGGGCACACGGCACGCACAACGGGTGGTTGTGTCAGCGGCTCTTGGCTATCCTCCCCAGGATCAACGTCGCGTGGTGGGACTGACTGCATCCTGTCCGGACAGGCTCCAAACCTGCCGGACTCCCCCAGGGAAGGCATCGCAATTGCTATGGGTGAAGTATAATGGTCTGTTAGCGATGCCTGTCTCTCCCCCCCGCGAAGGCGGGTGAAGGGGGCATCCAGTCTGGTCATTGCACAACCGCCCCATACGGGCCCCGATCACCCCTGGGCTGACCATGCGGACATCGAGTCGCGCCTTCACGTTGGTCGAGTTGCTTGTGGTGATCGCGATCATCGGGATCTTGGTTGCCCTGTTGTTACCGGCCGTCCAGGCGGCCCGGGAGGCGGCAAGGCGGGCGGACTGTACCAGCCGAATCAAGCAACTCGGCCTGGCTGCCCATAACTTCCACGACTCGCACAGACGGTTTCCGCCGGGTTACCTGGGACCGATCCCTCGGACGCCCGTACCGCCCTGGGACGGCCAGGCCAACGGCTCTCTCACCTTCCTCCTGCCCTATCTCGAATTGGAGGCGGTCCACGATAAACTGGATGAGGATCGCGCCACCTACAGCGGGATCTCACTTTTCGACATCGGCGCGGTCGGCGACAATTTCTGGAGCCGGACGGACAGTTGGACGGCCGCCCAGATCAAGCTGAAGGCCTTTCTCTGCCCTTCGGAGAACGAAGAGAAGTCGGCCAACACGATCGTTGCAATTCAACTGTACTACGATGCCTCGGCCGCCGAGGTCGTGGAGGCCGGAGGTCGCTATTCGGGGAACACGGCTGACGTACTCGGCAGGACTCACTATCTGGGAATCGCCGGGGGCATGGGTGAGACCGGCAGCGTCTACTGGGATCGCTTGAAGGGCGTGTTCTCCAACCGGAGCAAGAACCGATTTGCGGACATCCGCGACGGCACGAGCAACGTTCTGCTCTTCGGCGAGAACGTGGGCGGGCACTCCGACTCAGATCCCGATCTGTATCACGCGTTTTCCTGGACGGGCTGCGGGCTAGCCGCCACGTCCTGGGGTTTCGGGGACGGCTGGTGGCAGTGGTCGAGCCGGCATCCGGGGGTCTGCCAATTCTGCCTGGCCGACGGTTCCGTGCGTCCCGTTTCCATCACGATCGATCAGAAAGTGTTCGAGGCGGCTTCTGCAATCGGCGACGGCGAAGTGGCGTCAATCGAGTAACCGGGCCGGGCGGTGTCCAGCCCGTGGGCTTCCTGGTCAGATCACGCAGATTCTCCTGCAACGAATCCATCGCAGAACACGTGCAAATCTCCTGGGGTACGATATAATCATCTCTTGGAGAATGGCTCGTACATCAACGCGACCTCCTCGTTCCCGGGAGACAACGGTCGTGGTCCGCGACAAAAGAGCATTCACGCTGGTTGAGATCCTGGTGGTCCTCGTCATCATCGGAATTCTTATGGCGTTGCTTCTGCCCGCGGTTCAGGCAGCCCGGGAGGCTGGCCGACGCACTGTCTGTGCCAACCGGATGAAGCAAATCGGCTCGGCTGCGCAGCAGTTCCATGCGTCCAATGACCATTTCCCTCCTGGCTATTTGGGCCCGCTTCCGCAGGCGCCCACGCCGCCTTGGATCGGGCAGTGGAATGGGTCACTCACCTTCCTTTTGCCTTATCTTGAAATGGAAACCGTCCACGATGGCATGGACAACGAGCGCGAAAACTACGGCAGCGTCTCCCTGTTCAACATTGATCGTGTGGGGCACAGCTACTGGAAGCGAGAAGACAGTTGGACAACCGCTCAGACAGAACTGAGCGCGTTCCTTTGTCCGTCCGAAGACCCACAGAGGCCTGCGAGAACGACTGTCACGATCCACCTCTTCGAGGACGACGATCCTCCCATGATCTGGGAGATCGGAACTCACTTCGCCGACGATTCGGGAGAGGTACTTGGAAGGACCCACTATTTGGGTATCGCCGGGGTTCTGGGCGAAACCGGTAATCGTTACTGGGATCGTAAGAAGGGTGTCTTCTGTAATCGAACGCGGGTTCGTATCTCCGAAATCATCGACGGGACCAGCAACACGCTGCTGTTTGGCGAGAACGTCGGCGGCCACGCCAGCCAGGATCCCGACATGAACCTCGCCTTCGCTTGGGCCGGCTGCGGCCAGGCCGCGACCGCCTGGGGATTCGGCGACGCGTGGTGTCAGTGGACGAGTCGGCATCCCGGTATCGTCCACTTCTCGACGGCAGATAGCTCCGTACGAGCCGTCTCGCCAACGATCGATCAGGAAGTCTTCACTGCCCTTTCAGGAATCGCCGACGGGGATTTGGCACGGCTCGATTGAGCGCGGGTGTCGCCAGACATGCGACGATGGTATCATCTAGCCCGCCAAAGCACTGTCCGGCCGATGGTTCTTGCTCGGCCGATTGTTCGGCTGGAATGGCATGACTCTGTTATCTCGAAGGAACGCCTCCATGCTCCGAAAGCTCGCTTGGTCCCTTGTTTTGGCCTTCCCCCTGCTCGCGGCGTCCGGTTGCGGGTCACCCGACGTCAAAGTCCCCGAGAACCCAACGCCGCCACCCGCAGGAGACCCGGTTTCCACCTCAGCGTCCGCACAGGATACTGACCGCTGATCCACCGGCGCCGCGGCAGAGAACTCCGCAGTTCGCTCAGCACATCCGCGACTGAACGTCTCACCCTCGAAACCTCCGTAGCGGCGCGGTCGGATAGCCCAGAAACGCAACCGGGGGTGCGAATCCTGCTGGCTGCACCCCCGGCAAGTATCTTGTTTACGGTCGGAAGCCTATTCTTCCTTGGCCTCGCCGGCAAGTTCTTCCTCAGCAGTCTCTTCGGCCACTTCATCATCGTCGAAGGCCGGTTTTTCGCTCTTCTTGCGGACTCGATCGTTGACGCCCACGAACTCGAGGATCGCCCGGGCGCCGGCATCGCCGAGTCGCGGTATGGCAAGCTTGAGGATGCGGGTGTACCCGCCGTCGCGATCGGCGAAGCGCGGGCCGATTTCGTCGAACAGGATTTCGACGGCCTGTTTGTCGCCCAACAGCCTCAGGGCGCGGCGCCGAGCGGCCAGGACGGGAGCAATGGCCTTGTTCCACTCGTGCCATTCCTCGCTCTGCCGCCAGGATCGCCATTTATCCGAGCCGCGGTCGGCGTTGGTCTCGAGCTGATCCGCCGTTTCCTGGTGCCGCAGGCTCTTGCGAGCGATGGTCACACACTTCTCCACGAGCGGTCGGACTTCTTTCGCCTTCTGGAGGGTGGTGACGATTCGGCCCTTGACCTTCGGTGCATTTGCGTCGAACTCGGCGTCCCGTTCCGTAAGGATCAGGGCGGAGGCGAGGTTCCGCAGAAGAGCTCGCTGGTGACTCGGATTGCGGCCGAACTTTCGGCCTTTCTTTCGATGTCGCATGGCTATTCGATCACTCGTCTTAACTTGATTTCTTGGCTTCTCAGAGGGGGCTAACCGGCGAGGGCGGGACTCGCATTCCCAGACGCAGGCCGAAATCAGCCAGCTTCTCCCGGACTTCGTTGAGAGTCGTCTCGCCGAAGTTGCGGACCTCCAGAAGCTGGTCCTCGCTGCAGACCACCAGATCGCGAACCGTACGGATGTTCTCCGACTCGAGGCAGTTGGTGGCCCGCACGGAAAGGTTCAGTTCGGCGAGGCTCATGGAGAGCTTGGCCTCGACGGCCGGATCCAACCCGCCGGAACTCACTGCCTTGACACCGGTATGGATCTTGCTGCCGAGTTCGCTGTACTGCACAAACGGATTCAGGTGCTTGCGGAGGATTTTGGCGGCCTCGACCAGGGCCATTTCCGGGCCGATCGAGCCGTCCGTCCAGATTTCGACGGTCAGTTTGTCATAATTCGTTTTCTGCCCGACGCGGGTCTCTTCGACTTCGTATCGGACGCGGACGACGGGGCTGAAGGCGGCATCGACGGGAATCACGCCGATTTCTTGCGACGGATCGGCATGCTCGGTAGCCGGAACATATCCTCGGCCGTTCTCAACAACCATTTCCATGATGAAAGGCACGTCGTCCGTCAAGGTCGCCAGAACGTGGTCCTTGTTGATCACTTCGACGGCCTCGTCGGTCAGGACGTCGGCCCCGGTGATGACCCCGCGTTCGTTTTTCTCGACGCGGACGACTCGGGTTTGCTGGCTATGGTTTCGGACGACCAGGGATTTCACGTTGAGGACGATGTCGGTGACGTCTTCGACGACGCCGGGCAAGGTGGTGAATTCATGCTGTGCACCGTGGAGCTGGATCCGCGTGATCGCGCTCCCCTCAAGGCTGGAGAGCATGATCCGGCGGAGACTGTTGCCGATGCTCGCGCCGAAACCTCGCTCGAACGGTTCGGCGGTGAAACAGCCGTACGTCGCCGTCAGGGACTCCTTGTCGCACGACACTTGACTGGGGAGCTCAAGTCCGCGCCATCGAATTCGCATGGGAACCCTCCGATGATTTTGAAGGACGACTCGAAATGACTACTTCGAGCAAAGCTCGACGATCAGTTGCGGCTCGACCGGAATCGAGACGTCCTCCGCCTCGGGTAGTCGGACAATGTGGCCTTCGGGTTTCTGCCCGTCGACGCGGACCAGAAAATCAGGGACCTCGCGGTTCGATTCGGCCAAGCTGGCCTGGACCAATTCGGCACTGCTCTTGCGTTCCTTGATCCCGATCACGTCGCCGACACGAACCTCGTAACTGGAAATATCCACTCGTTTGCCGTTCACGGTCACGTGTCCGTGGCAAACCAACTGGCGTGCCGCGGCCCGGGAGAGCCCGAAACCGAGGCGATGCACGACGTTGTCCAGACGGCGTTCGAGCAGACTCATGAGAACCTTACCGGTATTGCCTTTGGAGCGTTCGGCCCGGTCAAAATAGCGGCGGAACTGGCGTTCGAGGATACCGTAATAGTGTTTAACCTTTTGTTTTTCGCGGAGGTGAATTCCGTAATCGGTCAGCTTTCCGCGGCGAAAGGTGTGCATTCCCGGCGGGTTCTGCCGGCGCTCGTAGGCGCACTTCTCCGTATCGCAACGGAGGCCCTTGAGGAACAGCTTGGATCCCTCGCGGCGACACATTCGACAAACCGCTTCGGTGTAACGCGCCATGCCTGTCTTTCACTCCCGACAAAATAGGATTCGTTGTCTCGCTTTGAACTCTCTGGAAAGGCCGCAGCAGCCGCGACTTCGCCTTTCGATCGCACCGCTTTGGATCAGACGCGCCGGCGTTTCTTGGGGCGGCAACCGTTGTGCGGCAGAGGGGTCACGTCTTCGATCGACTTGACGGAGAGTCCTGCCGCCTGCAGCGCCGTGATGGCGCTCTCTCGCCCGCTCCCCGGACCTTTCACCTTGACGTCGACTTCCTTCATGCCGAACTTGACCGCCTTCTCGGCGGCCTGCTGGGCAGCCATCTGACCCGCAAAGGGGGTACTCTTGCGGCTTCCCTTGAAGTTAACGGTTCCGGCGCTCGCCCAACACAGGGTGTCGCCCTTGGTGTCGGTGATCGTAACGGTCGTGTTGTTGAAGGTCGCACGGATATGGGCAACGCCCACGGTTACGTTACGACGAGCTTTTCTTCGTTTGCTCTTGGCCACCGCTCGCTATGCTCCTAACTGAGTCGCGTGGTTATACGCTATTGATTTCAAATTCGACGGACGACCGGCCCGCCGCCACGGATCCACATCGCAAGGGGGGACCACACGGAGACGGGGAAACGGGTTATCGCAGGTCCTTGACGCCCTTCTTTCCCGCCACGGTCTTCTTGGGGCCCTTCCGAGTTCGGGCATTGGTCCTCGTTCGCTGGCCGCGAACGGGCAGGCCGCGGCGATGACGCAGGCCGCGGTAGCAGCCGATGTCGCGAAGGCGGGTAATGTTCTGGTTGATCTGGCGACGCAACTGGCCTTCCACGACGTAGTCTTTGTCGAGCAGAGCGGCCAGACGCCCCAGTTCGTCTTCGCGCAGATCCCGCGCACGAATGTGCGGGTCGATGCCGGCCTTGTGGCACAACTCCCGAGCGGTCTTCAAACCGACGCCATACAGGTACGTCAACGAAACGACTGCCGGACGATCATTCGGAATGTCAACACCCAACAAACGCGGCATAGGATTTCTCCCTTCGGTGGCCGGCCGCCGGCCCTATGATTCTCGAAATTGGCTCCGCTCCGAACGCATCCGGAGCATCAGGTTTGAGCCACGCCTGTGCCAGTTCTCTCGGGGAGCAGCCACACCGGCGGTACGGTGAACGGCCCCCCAACAACCCAGGCCCTTGCTTAACCCTGTCGCTGCTTGTGACGGGGATTGCTGCAAACGACGTAGACGACGCCCTTGCGCCGCACCACTTTGCAGTTCTCGCAAATCCGCTTCACGCTGGCTCGGACCTTCATGTCAACCTACTTTCTCTCGCAAACTGGCGGGGCAAAGCACCTCAGTATAAGCCGTGCGACGCCAACCTGCCAAGGGCCCTGCAGGCGAGATTCCGCCTCCTGAGGCGGCCTGCCATCGCGAACAGGGCCCAGCTTCAATTCACTCTTGTCTGGTCAAATTACCCAGAGTCGCCACATAACCCAAACGTTTCCGGCCAACACCCCCCCTGGCGAGAGGGAAATCGGACTCAGAACAACCGTTCCTCGTCGTCGGTAGGACCCGCCGTCAGGGCAACCGGCCCCGACTCGGTCATGGCGATTGTGTGCTCGAAGTGAGCACTCGGTTTCTTATCGGCGGTTACCTGGGTCCAGTGGTCCCGCAAAGTGCGGACTTTTTTGGTACCCATATTCACCATCGGCTCCACGGCAATCACAAGTCCGGGCACCAGCCTGAAATCAGCGTTTCGCCGCAGTTGATCGCTGACGAAGTTCGGCACCTGGGGGTCCTCGTGCATTTCGCGTCCGATTCCATGGCCGACAAAGGCCTCGACGACCGAGAAACCCGAGTGTTTCACAAATCGTTCCATCTCGGCGGCCACGTCGCTCCAAAATGTCTTCTTCGCCATCAGGTCGATGGCCAGGTCCAGGGTTTGCCGGGTGACGTCGACGAGGCGTTGGATTTCGGGATCGATCGAGCCAATCGTGTAGGTCGCTGCCGCGTCGCCGCACCAGCCGGCGACTTTGCAGCCCGTGTCGATGCTGATGATGTCACCTTCGACCAACTTCCTCGGCCCGGGAATCCCGTGCACCACTTCTTCGTTCACCGACATGCAGGTGACGGCCGGAAAGGGGACTCGTCCGGGAACGCCCTTGAACAGGGGCTCCGCGCCGTGTTCCAGGAAGAACTGTTCGACGGCTGCGTCAATTTCGCCGGTTGTCACTCCGGGCTCGAGCAACGACTGAGCGAGTTGATGCGCATGCCAGACCATCAGACCGGCCTTGCGCATCATCGCGATTTCTCGAGTCGAGCGGAGGATCTGCACGCGTTCAAAAACTCCTCAGTTCCGCACCATTGCGGCGATCAGCTCCCATTCTTCGGTCACCCATTCCTTCTGCCGCCGGTCAGCTCGCCTTTGGGTCGAGGATGGCCTGGATTCGGTCGAAGATCTCTTCGATTGTTCCCAGCCCGTCGACCGATTCGAGCAGACCCGTTTTTCCATAGTAGTCCAACAGGGGCGACGTCTGGTCGCGGTAAGCCACCAGGCGCTGCCTGATGACGTCCGGCGTATCGTCGGCCCGGCCACGTCCAGCCAGCCTCTGGAACAGTTCCTCCTCGGGCACCTTCAGTTCCAGCACGACGTCCAGCGGCGTCCCTTTTTCGCCGAGCATTTTATCGAGAGCTTCCGCCTGGGCGATGGTTCGCGGAAAGCCATCCAGCAAGTATCCTGCCTGGCAGTCGGACTGGGCCAGGCGTTCCTCGATGATCTCGACGATAATCTCGTCGGGCACCAGGCGGCCGGTCGACATGTACTCGTCGGCCTTCTTACCGACTTCGGTTTGTGCGTCGCGGGCCGCCCGGAGCATATCTCCCGTGGAGAGGTGAGCCAGCTTGTACTTTTCGATCATGCGTTCGGCCTGGGTTCCCTTTCCGGCTCCCGGCGGTCCGATGAATACGATTCTCATGACTTGCTCCCCTCGGGTGCTGATTTCGGATGAACAGAACTCGGCCGGGCACATGGGGCCGCCGCACGCCGAACTTGCTTTGCCTCGTGACGCCGCCGGCGACCCTATTCCAGCAGCCCCTTGTAGTTCCGCATGACCAGATGGCTGTCGATCTTCTGCACGAGATCGAAGGCCACGCTGACGGCGATCAACAACCCGGTGCCTCCGTAGAAGCTGGCGACGGAATAGGGAATCTCGAGCCATGCAGCGATCACGGTGGGAATGACGGCCACGAGTGCGAGGAAGCCGGCCCCGACATAAGTAATTCGTACCATGACCTTCTCCAGGTAATCCGCAGTGCGTTTCCCCGGCCGGTACCCCGGAATAAAGGTCCCGTAGTTTTTCAGGTTGTCGGCCATATCCTTGGGATTGAAGGTAATGGCGGTCCAGAAGTAGCAGAAGAAGTAGATCAGGCCGATGTAGAGGATGTTGTAGGTAAATCCCTCCCCTCGGCTGAACACGTGGTTCAGCGTCTCCATGGCATGCCCCATGGCAGTGTTCGGGTCGAACCAGCGAGCGGCGTAACCGAATCCCACGGAAGGGAACAGGAGCAAGCTGCTGGCGAAAATAATGGGCATGACGCCGGCCTGGTTGACTCGCAAGGGGAGGTATTGCCGAGAGCCGCCGTAGACGCGGCGTCCGCGGACGTGCTTGGCGCTCTGGGTGGGGATGCGGCGTTGCCCTTGGGTAATGAACACGACCCCGGCAACGACCGCGACGAACAAGGCGGCCAGGACCAGAAGGGTTTCGACGCCGAACTGTCCGCCGCTGCTGCCGAGTTCGAAGCCGTTCTCCAACATGGGCGACAACAACTGCAACCCGGCCGACGGCATATCCGCGAGAATACCTGCCATGATCAGCAAGCTGATGCCGTTGCCGATCCCATATTCGTCGATCTGTTCGCCGAGCCACATAAGGAACGTGGTTCCCGCAGTCATGGTGAGAACGGCGGTCAGCTTCCACCAGATTGTCAGGTGGCCGTTCACGAGGAACTCCTCGCGAACGACATTCCAGCCCGATTCGAGCAGGCTGACCCAGAACCAACTCTGGATCAGGCAGATGCCGACCGTGGCATAACGGGTGTACTCATTGATCTTCTTGCGTCCGCTTTCCCCTTCTTTTTGCAGCCGTTCCAGGGGTTCCCAGACAGTGCCGAGGAGTTGGAAGATAATCGACGCCGAAATGTAGGGCATGATCCCGAGGCCGAAGATTGTAGCCTGGGTGAGATTGCTGGCGCTGAAGGTGGCCACCCGAGTGAGTACGTCGCCCAGCGCGCTGCCCTCTCCAAACAGGCCCGTCATCTTGGCCGTGTCGACGAACGGCAGCATGATCTGCCAGCCGATGCGATAGATGGCGAGGAAGAGCAGCGTCAGCAGGATTTTCTGGCGCAACTCAGGGATCGCGAAAACGACACGTGTTTTCTCCCACATCGCTCGCTCCGTCCTTTAGGATCAACCGACAACTCAAATGCTGGGAAGTTCCCTGGCGGGCGGCGCCGCGGATCCGGCCCGTCGCTGGCAGAACATTCCAGCGCTTCTACCTGGATTTCTGTTTGTTCTTGACGACCGGCTGCTTTTCGGGAAGGACCACGGCTTGGCCGCCGGCTTTCTCGATCTTTTCGCGGGCCGACTTGCTGAAGCGGTGGGCCGTAACTTTGAGCTTCTTGGTCAGTTCGCCATCGCCCAACACTTTGAGGACGTCGAAGGATCCCTTGGCGAAGTTCTTCTGCTTGAGCCCCTCCAGGGTGACCTCGTCCCCGTCGTTGAAGGCCGCGTCCAGATCGCTCACATTGACGATGGCGACGACGTCGGCCCATCGGTTATTGAAGCCGCGTTTGGGGACACGGCGGATCAACGGCATCTGGCCGCCTTCGAACGTGGGATGTGCGGAGAACCCGGCGCGCTGGCCTTGGCCCTTATGGCCGCGGCCGCTGGTCTTGCCGTGGCCCGATCCCGGGCCGCGTCCCACGCGCTTCCTTTTCTTGAACTTGTGTATTCCGCGATGGACGTCGTTCAGATTCATGACAGCGAAACTCCTCGCAGCCGCTCCACGTCGCTCTGCGTCCGCAACCTCTGAAGCGCGTCGATCGTCGCTTTCACGAGATTGATTGGGTTGCTTGTTCCAAAACTCTTAGTGAGGATATCATGGATGCCGCACGCTTCACACACGGCACGGACGGCTGCACCGGCAATGACACCGGTACCGGGCCCGGCGGGTACCAGGACGACCCGCGCCGCCCCGAAACGCCCTTTCACTTCGTGGGGGATCGTGGTGCCCTGCAGGCAGACCCGGACCATATTGCGGGTGCCGTCCTTGACGGCTTTTTCCACGGAAGGCGGCACTTCGTTGGCCTTGCCGTAGCCCCAACCCACTTTGCCGTTCCCGTCGCCCACGACCACCAGGGCCGTGAAGCTGAAGCGGCGACCGCCCTTGACCACGGCGGCACAGCGCCGGATCTTGACGACCTTGTCGATCAATTCCCCTCGAGATGATTCGGTGGTAGCCATCGGTAAATCTGACCGTTTTGCTCAGGCTTCTCTGGGTAGGAACGGGGGCAACGACGACCTTCCTCCAGGAATAGACCGCCGCAGGCCCTCGCCTCGTCTATTTCTTCTTTTTCTCTTTCTTAGCCGGCTTGGGCTTCTCTTCCTCTTTCACCGGCTCGGTGCCCTTGGCGCCGAGGTCGAGTCCGGCGTCCCGGGCGGCATCGGCCAGGGCGGCCACTCGTCCATGGTACTTGTACTCGGCCCGGTCAAAGGCGACCTGTTTGAGGCCGGCAGCCAAGGCCCGTTCGGCAATCGCCTTGCCGACCGTCTTGGCCGCGTCGCAGTTGCCGCCGTAACCGATCTCGCCCTTCAACTGCTGATCGTTCGAGCTGGCGGAGACGAGCGTCCGTCCGCTGGCGTCGTCGATAATCTGAACGTAGATGTGCTTCAGACTGCGAAACACGCTCATTCGCGGTCGCGTGGAATCTCGCTTGATGCGATTGCGGACGCGAAACCGCCGACGCCGACGCTGCAACTGGTTCTGTTTCTCTTGTTTCACTTTGCTGCCTCACTGGGCGGCGGGGCCGCCGGCCGATACGAGCTACCCCTCGATCGCACCTGCCGAGTGCGTCTTGGATACGCTCAGTCCCGCTCCGCGGGATGAGCGACACCCGTCAGGCGGCACCCACATGGGGTTGGCCCGCTCGCGTTGGTCGCTATTTCTTGGGAAAGACTTCACACACTTTAAGGATCGTGGCAGGTCGGGTCAGATCGCCGTTTACTTGGCCATCACCTTGCCCTGCTTGCGGCGAACCGCTTCGCCCTCGTAACGGATCCCCTTGCCCTTGTACGGTTCCGCTTTCCGCAGCGCCCGGATCTCGGCGGCGAACTGTCCGACCTTCTGCTTGTCGATGCCCTTGATGCGTACGTGTTGCTGGTCCGGGCAGGCGACTTCCAATCCCTCGGGGATCGGTCTGTGCAGTTCGTTGGCCAGTCCGACGCGGAGCTGCAATTCGTTGTTCTGAATCGCGGCGATGTACCCCACGCCCTGGAGTTCGAGTCGTTTCTCGTACCCTTGGGTCACGCCGATCATCATGTTCTGAAGCAGGGCTCGGGTCAGCCCGTGGTACGCCCGCGTCGCACGTTCGTCGTTGGCACGCCGAACCGTCACGGACTTGGCCGGTTCGTCGAACTCGACGGTCACTTCCGGGCGGTGGGGCATAGCGAGCCGGCCGAGCGGCCCTTCGACGGTGACGGTACCGTCGGCGACGCTGACCTTGACGCCGTCGGGGACGGGCACCGGTTTGTTGCCGATTCGAGACATGAGTCTACACCTTTTGCATGTCGCAGCGACAGATATCTATTCGAGCCACCTATGGGTGCCGCGCCGGCTACCAGACCTCGCAGAGGACTTCGCCGCCGAGTTTCCGTTGGCGCGCCTCGCGGTCGCTCACCACGCCCCGGCTGGTGCTGAGGATCTGGATCCCCAGCCCGTTGAGCACGGGTCGGAGTTTACTGGAGCGGCTGTAGACGCGTCGTCCCGGCGTACTGATCCGGCGAGCGTGTTGGATAACACGTTCGCCGTTGGGTCCGTACTTCAGGTGGAGTCGGAGCAACGGGACCGGCTGGGATTCGATTTCCTCCCAGTCCCAGATATATCCTTCACGTTTGAGAACCTCCGCCAGTCCACGTTTCACCTTGGACAGGGGCATCTCCACGTGCGGCCGTTCGACGCGCACCGCGTTTCGGATGCGGGTCAACATGTCGGCAATAGGGTCAGTCATCATGGTGTTTGCGGTCCCTCTACCAACTCGCCTTCTTCACGCCGGGAATCAGTCCTTGGTCCGCCAATTCGCGGAAACAGATCCGACATATCCCAAACTTACGGTAAACCGCACGCGGACGCCCGCACAAGCGGCACCGGCACTCGCGACGCGTTGAATACTTCGGCGTTCGCAACGCCTTAGCAATTTTGGACTTGCTTGCCATGGGGGGTCCAGTCCTCTTGGTCAACTTCGCCGGTCACCGCCGCAAAGCCCGCAGGATGCGAGCCCCTTCCGGGCAGGGACCGAGCAGTGTACTCCACCTATCTCGACTCCGAATCGTCGCGGCGGAACGGCATGCCGAAATCTCTCAGCAGCATTCTCGCCTCGTCGTTGCTGTCGGTACTGATCACGAAGGTGATGTTCATGCCCTGCTGGCGAGTGAACTTGTCGGGGTTCAACTCGGGGAACACCAACTGTTCCGACAGCCCGATACTGTAGTTTCCGCGTCCGTCGAAGGCATCGGGATTCAAGCCGCGGAAGTCGCGAACGCGCGGGAGGGCGATCGAGATCAGGCGGTCGAGGAACTCATACATGCGATGGCCTCGCAACGTCACCCGGCATCCGATCGGCATCCCCTCACGGAGGCGGAATCCGGCGATGGATCGCCGCGCCAGGGTCACCACCGGCTTCTGGCCGGCGATTTGCGTCATCGCGTCGACGGCCTCTTCGAGGTGTTTCTTTTCGCTGACGGCGCTGCCGACGCCCATGTTGATCACGATCTTCTTCAGTCGCGGGAGGGACAGACGGTTCTTCCGCCCGATCTTCTCCTGCAATCCGGGGAGGATCTCTTCGTTGTAACGCGTTAACAGTCGGGGAATCATGTTCGCTACGCCTACTTCTTCGCGGCCGACGCCTTGGGCGGGGAAATCTGGCCGATGTTCGCGCTGCACTTCTTGCAGTAGCGGACCTTCGAGCCGTCCTCAAGGCGACGGGATCCGGTCCGCGCCGCCGCACCACATGCCGTACAGACCAAACGCACGTTGGAGAGCTGGATCGGCATCTCTTTGGAGAGCCGCCCGCCCTGGGGGTTGCGTTGGCTCCGGTGCACGTGCTTCTTCACTCGATTCACGCCTTCCACGACCACTTTGCCGGTCTCATGATTGACGGCCAGCACGCGGCCACGAGTCCCGCAATCGTCACCGGAAGTCACTTCTACCGTGTCGTCCACTCGAATATGCATCACACGACCTCGCTTGCGAGGCTAACGATTTTCATGAAATTCTGTTCGCGAAGCTCCCTCGCGACGGCGCCGAAGATTCGCGTCCCTCGCGGGTTCTTGTCGTTATCGATGATCACCGCCGCGTTGGTGTCGAAGCGGACGTAGCTTCCGTCCGGGCGGCGGGTCGGCTGCTTGCAGCGAACGATGACCGCTCGCACGACCGTGCCCTTCTTGAAGTCGCTTCCGGGGATCACCGATTTCACGCTGCACACGATGATATCGCCCACGCCCGCCGTACGACGGTGCGTTCCGCCCAACACTTTGATGCACTGCAATTCCTTCGCGCCGGTGTTGTCCGCGACGGCCAGGCGTGTTTGCATCTGGATCATGATTGTTACCCAATACGTTCTCAGTTCTGACCGCCGTCCGCCGGCACGTCCTGCTCGGCCTTGGCTGCCGCACGCATCGCCGCCAGATCGATCACCTGGCCCGCGGTCACGACTCGCACCAACTGCCAGCGTTTCTTCTTCGACATCGCCCGGCACTCGACGATCTCCACCGTGTCGCCTTCCTTGGACCGGTTTTCTTCGTCGTGAACGAAGCAGACGGTCCGGCGCCGGATGAATTTCCCGTACTTCGGGTGTCGGACCAGTCGCGGGATTTCGACCCGGCGGGTCTTCGCCATCTTGTCGCTGGTGACGACACCAACCTCAACTCTTTTTGGCATTGGTCGTTTCCTCTACGCGTGTCCTTCGACAGGCCGCTCCCATGACTCGTACTCGACTTCTCCGCTCAACCCTTTGCCGCCGTCTTTCGCTGGCGTTGGATGGTCTTGATCCGGGCGATCAGCCGGTGTTGCTTGCGGAGTTCGCTGGGCGCGTCGAGCCGTTCCGTCTGCGCCTGGATCCGCAACCGGAACAGGTGTTCCTTGGTTTCGTTGAGCGTGACCTGGAGCTGTTCGTCGCTCATTTCGCGAAGCTCGGAAGCGTTCATGTTTCTCTACCCGACTTACTGCTCGTTGATTCTCTTATCCGGGCGACGGCTCCGGCTAGAGCGGACGTCGCTTGATGAACCGCACCTGGACGGGCATCTTGTGCGCCAATCGATTGAAACACAGACGCGCCGCCTCTTCGGTGGCTCCGCCGATCTCATAGAGCACGGTGCCCGGCCTGACGACCGCGGCCCAATACTCCGGCTCGCCTTTTCCCTTGCCCATACGCGTCTCCAGGGGGATCGACGTGATGGGTTTCTGGGGGAAGACGCGGATATACAAACGCCCTTCGGTGCGAAGGTACTGTTGGGCGGCAATACGCCCGGCCTCGATCGTGGCTGCGCTGATCCAGCCGCCCTCGATCGTTTGCAGACCGTAGTCGCCAAACACGACGCGGTTGCCGCGGGTCGCGTTACCTTTTATACGACCTCTTTGGCACTTTCGGTGTTTGACCCGCTTGGGCATCAACGCCATCGATCTCGTCCTCGCTATACATGCCCTGATTGATCCAAACCTGAATGCCGATGTGTCCCTGGGCGATCTTGGCTTCGGCAAATCCGTAGTCGATTTTTGCTCGCAGGGTCGAGAGCGGGATCGACCCGGCGATCTGTTTCTCGCGGCGTGCCATTTCGGCGCCGCCCAGTCGTCCGGCCAATTGAATCTTGATTCCCTTGGCGCCGGCTTCCATGGTCTGCTCCATGGTACGCTTCATCGTACGACGGAAACTGGCCCGCTTCTGAAGCTGCTCGGCGATATCCTCGGCCACGAGTTGGGCGACCACTTCGGGACGTCCAATCTCCTCGATCTTCAGATTGATCCGCCGCCCGGTGAGGTTTTGCAGTTCCGTCTGAAGCTCTTCGACACGTTCGCCCTTGCGTCCAATCAGCACGCCCGGCCTGGCCGAATGCAGAACGACCTTCACCTCGTCGCGCGTTCGTTCGATTTCGATCTTGGCGATCATGGGATACATAGGGCGTCCCCCACGATCTTTCCGTTTTTTGATGAAATTCCGGACCTTCTGGTCTTCGACCAGCAGTTCGGCGAACTCGCGTTTGGAAGCGTACCAGCGGCTCTTCCAGCCGACCATCACTCCCGTGCGGAACCCGGTAGGATTGACTTTCTGACCCATGCTGCGCTACTCCAACGCGACGGAGATGTGAGACATTCGCTTCTTGATGATCGAGGCCATCCCGCGTGCTTTAGGTCTGAGCCGTTTGAACATGGGCCCGCCGTCGACACGCGCATCGATCACCAACAATCTCCCCAAATTGTGAGCCCGGCGATCCTCGGCGTTGGCCAAGGCGCTTTTCAGCACCTTCTCCAGGATCCGGGCACCGCGGTTGGGGTGGTACCGCAATATATCCAAGGCTTCGTCGGCACTCTTCCCGCGAATCAAGTCGGCGAAGGGGCGAACCTTCCTCGGACTGATGCGGGCGAACCTGTATTTTGCCTCGTATGCCATGTTGCCGTCCTCAAAACCTCGTTCGCAGCGCAAGCCGCCTGCAGCCGCGCCGCAATCCAACCATGCCAGCCTGCGCGGCTACCGTTTGCCCTTGCCTCCATGGCCGCGGAACGTCCGGGTCGGTGCAAATTCACCGAGCCGATGCCCGACCATTTCCTCGGTGACGAACACTTTCGTGTGCACCTTGCCGTTGTGGACCATGAACGTGTGGCCCACAAACTCGGGGACGATCGTGCAGGCCCGAGCCCACGTCTTGATCGGCTGCTTGGTCCCGGCATCGTTCTGCTTCTCCACCTTGAGGTAGAGCTTCGGGTCGACGAAAGGGCCTTTCTTCAGGGATCTTCCCATGGTAGGTAGCCGTTGTCTTGCGTCTCTTGAATCGTTTGCCTCTCGCCGGCGGCACGCGACACTCCCGGTCGCGACGCGGCGAACGGATGTGTATTACTTGTTGAGTTTCAACACGCCGTAGCGACGCGATCGGCGTCGCCGCACGATCGATCGGTTCGACGCCTTGTGGCGTTTGCGGGTGGCCCCGCCCTTGGCCGGTTTGCCCGTCGGGCTGACGGGATGCCGACCGCCCTTGGTGCGACCTTCACCGCCACCGTGCGGATGGTCGATGGGGTTCATGGCGGTGCCGCGAACGTGCGGTCGCCGGCCCAGCCAGCGTTTTCGCCCGGCCTTGCCCAGCACGATGTTCATGTGTTCCGAATTGCTCGTCGACCCGATTGTGGCCCGGCACGCGGCCGGAATGCGTCGGATTTCGCCGCTGGGCAGGTTGATCTGCGCCCAGTCGGCGTCGCGAGCCGCCAAGGTGGCCTTGGCTCCGGCCGAGCGGCACATGGCGCCACCGCGTCCCGGCCGAATCTCGATGTTGTGAATCACAGTTCCGACGGGGATCTCCGAAAGCGGCAGGCAGTTTCCCGGCGAGGGGGGAGCCCCGCTTCCACTCAACAGCTTGTCGCCGACCTTAAGTCCATCGGTGGCGAGAATATAGCGTTTCTCACCGTCGACGTAGTGAATCAGGGCGATTCTCGCGGAACGATTGGGGTCGTATTGAATTGATGCCACGACGCCGGGGACACCGTCCTTGTTGCGACGGAAATCGATCGAGCGGTAGCGCCGCTTGTGCCCGCCGCCGCGATGGCGTGCCGTGATCTTGCCCTGGTTATTTCGTCCGCCGGTCCGCCGTTTCGGCTTGAGGAGTTTCTTTTCCGGCTTGGCACCGGGCGTGAGGTCGGCGAAATCGCTGACCGTGGCGGTGCGCCGTCCAGGCGTCGTCGGATTGTATTTGCGAATTCCCATGATCGTCTACTCTTCGTTCTCCCGGCAAGAGGCGACTGTCACCTTTTCCTGTTCAACGGCTAGAAGAAGTTAATTCGGTGCTCGGGATCGAGCGTAACGATCGCCTTTTTCCAGGCCTTGGTGCGTCCGGTTCGGAATCTGGTCCGGCGCGGTTTGCCCTTGCGATTCTGCGTGTTGACGGAAACCACTTTCACGTCGAACATCTCTTCGACCGCTTGCCGGATGTCGTCCTTGTTCGCCAGACGGTTCACCTCGAAGGCATACTGGTTATGTCGCTCGGCCTTGTGGAAGCCCTTCTCCGTAACCAAGGGGCGGAGAATGACCTGGTAAGGTTCGAGATTCAGTTTGGTTTTCGTGACGTCGCGCGCCATGGTCTGACTTCCCTTACGGTCACGATGCCTGCGTTTGCTGTTTGACCTTTTCACGGAACGCGTCCAACGCCGCTTTCGTCATGAGCATGCGTTTGGGCCGCAGCACTTCAAGTGCATTCAATTCGCCGACCGGCAGGATCGCCACGTCGGCAATGTTACGAACGCTCTTGAACACGTTCGCATCGTGGCCTTCAATCGCCACGAGAAGCGAGCCATCGAGCTTGAGGGCCTTCAAGATCGAGGCCATCTGCTTCGTCTTGGGTCCGGCAAAGGACAGCTCGTCGATGAGCACGACTTCCGAGTCCTCAATCTTGGAGGCCATGGCCATCCGGGTCGCCAACCGGACCGCCTTCTTGGGCAGCCGGTAGGAGAAATCACGAGGGCGTTTGGCAAAAATGTGGCCGCCGCCGCGCCGGACGCCGCTCCGACGGTGGCCCGCTCGGGCGTTTCCGGTCCCCTTTTGGCGGTACATCTTCTTTGTGCTGCCACTGACTTCTGCCCGGCCCTTCGTCTTCGCGGAGCCTTGCCGCAGGTTGGCCTGGTACATGACCACGACATCGTGCAGCAATTGCTTCGAGATCCGCGGAGCCAGTTCGGCCGGGTCGATGTCGTAAGTACCGACCTCCTCGCCGTTTCGATCGTAAACAGGCAAGCTCACCATGATACCGAACGTCTCAAAAAATGTCTCACTTAAGGCCGGAGGCCCGAAGCCGCCGGCACGCATCCGACGCTTTCGCCGCTATTTGTCCGCCGTGGGGCCGGGCAGTATGTTGGTGGGCCGAATCGTCACAAAACCCCCGTTCGGTCCCGGAATGGCTCCATAGACAAGCAACAGGTTGTTCTCGGCGTCCACCTGCACGACTCGCAGATTCCGGACCGTGCAGCGAGCATTTCCGTATTGTCCCGCCATCCGCTTCCCTTTGAACATTCGAGACGGATAGGCACTGCAGCCCGTACCACCCAGATGGCGGTGGCACTTCTTGACGCCGTGAGTGGCACGCTGGCCGGCGAAGTTGTGGCGTTTGATTACGCCCGAATAGCCGCGACCTTTACTGGTGCCAGTGACGTCGACAGACGCCACATCCGCGAGAACGTCGACCTTGATTTCCTGGCCGACTTGAAAGCCATCGGGAGAGAGACGGAATTCGCGAACGAATCGCTTGGGTTCGCAGCCGGCCTTGGAAACCGCTGCGATTCCCGCGGCAACTCGTGCACGTTGCCGTTTGCTGTCGAGTTTGGCAACTTGGCCGCGTTCGCTACGGCGGGCAAGACGGCGAGGTTTGTCCAGATATCCCAATTGAACGGCTTGGTAGCCGTCGGTCTCGTCGGTTTTCACCTGGAGCACGTGGCAGGGGCCTGCCTGGATGACAGTAACCGAGATCACGTTACCGGCAGGATCGTAGACCTGCGTCATCCCGACCTTCTGGCCGAGTATTCCGATACCCATCGTTCTCGCCTCTCACCCGTCTGCCGAGGCGGGAGCTACCGGCCGCAGCCAGCCTTACCCGCCCAGCTTCCAGATCATGAATTATTCCAGAAACGTGTTCTATCGATCCAAACATCAGCCGGCCTAGTGCCTTGCCGATGCCTTGATTTTGATATCCACACCCGCCGGCAGACTGAGTTTGTTCAGGGCTTCGATGGTTTTGGCCGTCGCCTGGACAATATCAACAAGTCGCTTGTGAGTGCGAATCTCGAATTGCTGCCGCGCTTTCTTGTCCACATGAGGGCTAGACAAGACCGTGTAGCGCTCAATGCGAGTCGGCAAAGGAATTGGGCCATGGACCACCGAGCCGGTTCTCTTGGCAGTATCGACGATCTCCGCCGCACTCTGGTCCAAAATGGCGTGATCGTACGCTTCCATACGGATACGAATAATCTCTGTCGTTTGACCAGCCACAGAAGCTCTCCCAGGTCACCCAATTCCGAATTGCCAAAGATAACCCGCTCAGCAGAGCGGAAACCTCAAATCGTACCAATAATCCGAAGCAACGTCAACATGCCCCGAAGCCAGAATTCTCCGGGATAACCTCCGCTCGTGCAGCGACATAAGGTCTTTTTTCGGAGGCGACGTGTCGCGGGGGGAAGGAAAATCGGGGGAATTCCTGGAAATTCCGCCTTCTTCGCCTCGCTTGCCCGTCGTTCGACACGCCAGGGCTCCAGCTTCTCGAAAGAATGGGCAACCTGGCGGGAATGAACCACGGTTGGGCGCCTCCCGCGCCACCTCACAACACGGACCGCCCGCTGTCACATGAGCGAGCCACTCAATTTAGCATGCTTGCCCATTGCTGAGAATGACCCCCGCTGCGATTTCCCGTCGGCATATTCGTGCTCAGTCCCAGTAGACGCCCGGCCTCCAGAATTAGCGAATCTAGCGCAATGTTTTGCACAACAACAAGTTAGGAATCTCAACAAAACGGCAAGAGGTCGGTCGGGTGCATCGCTCGTCCGCTTGGCTCTCAACGCTGGGCTGCGAATCGGTGGCGAGCGATGCCTTCCGTATCGCCAGATTCTTGGGGCAACTCGTTGACGGGGGATGTGGGCATGATAGTATCTCAAGCAGTCATTGCCGTCGATAGGATGCGAGGGCTCGGTGCTTGAGGACATGGGCGGATGCAGGACCACGAAAAATCCAGGGAGCAATTGCTCACCGAATTGCGCGAGCTTCGTCGCCGGAATGCCCAGTTGGAGACTGCCGATCAGCAGCGGCGTCGGGCGGAGAAGGAAATCCGCGAATCGCAGGCCCTCTACTCCTCGCTCGTGGACAACCTGCCGGTGCAGATCCTGCGCAAGGACCTCAACGGCCGATTCACGTTTGTAAGCCAATCGTTTTGCGAGTTGCTGGGGAAGTCGTCCGGGGAAATCCTCGGCAAGACCGACTTCGATTTCTATCCCAGTGAACTAGCGGAGGAGTATCGGGAGGACGATCTGCGGGTCGCCGCCAGCGGCGAGGTCTTTGAAGACGTCGAGCGGTACGAGAAGGACGGGCAGACTCGCTACGTCCATGTGATGAAGTCGCCTGTGCGCAACGCCTCAGGCAATACGGTCGGGGTGCAGGTCGTCTTCTGGGACGTGACGCATCGAAAGCAGGCCGAGGCGGATCTGGAGCAGGAGCGCTACCTGCTTCGCGCGTTGCTGGACAATCTGCCGCACAACATTTACTTCAAAGACTCGGCGAGCCGGTTCATTCGCGTCAACCGGGCGATGGCCAACTACTTCGGTTTGAAGAACCTGGACGACGTCGTCGGTCGCACGGACTTCGATTTCTTCCGCGAGGAGCATGCCCGCCAGGCCCGTGCCGACGAGGAGCGGGTCATGGAGACGGGTGAACCGCTGATCGACCGGGAGGAGATGGAAACCTGGCCCGACGGCACCGATACCTGGGTGAGCACGACCAAGCTGCCGCTCTACGATCAGGACGGCCGGATCATCGGGACGTTCGGCGTTTCGCGGGACATTACCGAGCACAAACGCGCCGCGCAGGCGCTGCAGCAGGCCAAGGAAGCGGCCGAAGCGGCCAGTCGCGCCAAGAGCGACTTCCTGGCGAACATGAGCCACGAGATTCGCACTCCGCTGAACGCGATCATCGGCATGACCGAACTCGTACTCGATTCCAACCTGAACGAAACGCAATGCGAGTACCTGCGCATGGTCATCGAATCGGGCGACGCCCTGCTTTCGTTGATCAACGACATCCTCGACTTCTCCAAGATTGAGGCCGGCAAGCTCGATTTCGACCATGCCCTGTTCGATCTCCGGGAGAGCCTCGGCGACACGATGAAATCGCTGGCCTATCGCGCCCATACCAAGGGGCTCGAATTGGCCTGCCAGATTCATCCCGACGTCCCCGCGTTGCTCGTGGGCGATGTGGGCCGTTTACGTCAGATTGTGGTGAACCTGGTGGGAAATGCAATCAAGTTCACCGACAAGGGCGAGGTGGTCCTCGAAGTCCGCCTTCGGGAAACGTCCAAGACCAAGGCCCAGGTGTATTTCACCGTGAGCGACACGGGGATCGGAATTCCTCAGGACAAGCTGGAATCGATCTTCGAGGCGTTCGAACAGGCGGATTCGTCAACGACTCGCCGCTTCGGCGGCACGGGCCTGGGCCTGGCGATTTCGTGGCGTCTGGTGGCACACATGGGCGGCAAGATTTGGGTGGAAAGCCGGGCAGGGGCCGGCAGCACGTTTCATTTCACGGCCTGGTTCGAGCTTCCTTCGCCGGATCAGATTGAGCCGATCGCGCCGCGGCCGGTCGTGGTCACGGGCACACGCGTTCTGGTCGTGGACGACAATGAAACCAACCGGCGAATTCTCCAGGAGATGTTGGCCAATTGGGGAATGTTGCCTATGACCGTCGCCGACGTCCCCAGTGCGCTAGGAATCTTTCGTGAAGCTTTCCTGGCAGGGGAGATGTTCCCACTGGTACTGACCGACGCGAACATGCCCGACCACGACGGTTTCACCTTGGCCGAACGGATCAAACAGGATGCGGAGCTATCCAGTACGGTCATCATGATGCTGACTTCCGGCGATCGACCGGGAGATATCTCGCGCTGCAACGAGTTGGACGTGGCCGCTTATCTGCTCAAGCCGGTGAAACAATCGGAGATGTTCGACGCGATCGTAATGGCCTTGGGGGTCACGGCTGCCGAGGACGGGTATCGCGCCGATCGCGGCGAACCGCCGGAGGACCTGCCCGCGTTTCGCATTCTTCTGGCCGAAGACAGCCTGGTGAACCAGAAGCTGGCCGTGGGCCTTCTGGAGCGTCACGGGCACACCGTCGTCGTCGCCAATCACGGGCGGGAGGTGCTCGGGGCCGTCGAGGCGGACCACTTCGATTTGATCCTCATGGATGTGCAGATGCCCGAGATGGACGGGCTGGAAGCCACGGAGATCATTCGAGCCCGAGAGCGAGGCAGCGACGCCCACGTGCCGATCGTGGCCATGACGGCCCATGCCATGCAGGGGGACCGCCAGCGTTGCCTGGAAGCCGGCATGGACGAATACATCGCCAAGCCCATTCGTGCCAAGCAGCTTTTTCAGACGATGGCGAACGTAATGGGGTTGTCCAACGAGCCGCTTCCGGCCGTCAACTTGCCCTCGGGCGAACCGGGCGGCAGCAAGCTTCCCGCGCAAGCCGCCGGATTGTGGGACCCCGACGCCGCGTTGGAGTCGGTCAAAGGCGACCGCGATCTCCTGCGGATCGTGATCGAAACCTATCTGGAGGAGTCGCCGCAACTCGTCAAGCGGATGCGAGATTCGCTCGGCCGGTCCGACGCCGCCGAATTGAACCTGGCGGCCCATTCGCTCAAGGGATCTCTGCGTTTTCTCGGGGCGGAAGAGGGGTTTCAACTCGCCTATCGGCTCGAGTTGATGGGCCGCGACAGAGACTTCCAGGAAACACCAGACGTTCTCCAATCCCTGGAAACGTTTCTCACCAGGCTCACTCCCAGCCTCCGCGGCTATCTGGAACAGGCGGGCGAGAACGCGTAGAGTGAGGCGGAAACACGCAGTCGACTCATGCCAATCAAACGCGTCTTTCTCGGATGGAACCGGCCGGCCCTGATCGCAGCAGCCGATTACCTCGTCGAACAGTACCGGGCGCCCGGGGCGCTCGACCTGTCGGGCGTGCTTCTTGCCGTGCCGGGCGGACGGGCCGGGCGACGGCTCGAGGAACTGCTGCTCGAACGAGCGGAAGACGCCGGTCTCTCTCTGAATCCGCCGACCATGATCACGGTGGGACAACTGCCCGAGAAACTCTACGTTGCCCAGCGGCCGTTTGCCGATCGGTTGACTCAACAGCTTGCCTGGGTCGAGGCCCTGAAACGGACCGAAGATCGATGCGTCCGGCAGTTGGTCGTCGAATTGCCGGCGGAGGGCGATCTGGCAGGTCGGCTGGCCCTGGGGGAGATGCTTGCCCGGCTCCATTGTGAGTTGGCGGGCGACGCTCTCGACTTCGAGCAGGTCGCCGAGTGCGGCGCGAAGCTGGAGAGCTTTCCGGAGCAGGCACGGTGGCAGGCCTTGTCGGTCGTTCAGCAGAACTATCTCGGCATTCTCGATTCGCTGGAACTGTGGGATTTGCAGACCGCCCGGTTGTTCGCGATCAAGTACCGCGAGTGCCATACGGAAGACGACGTGATCCTGGTGGGGACGGCCGACCTGAACCGGGCACAGCGTCAGATCCTCGATCTGGTGGCCGATCGGGTGACTTCGCTGATTCTCGCTCCGGAATCGATCGCCGATCGATTCGACTCGCACGGTTGTCTGACCGTGCCCGCCTGGCAGGACGCGACCCTCGATCTCCGCGACGAGCAGATCGAGATCGTCGACGGACCGGCCGAACAGGCGGTGGCCGTCGCCCGGGCCATGGCCGATCTGGACGGTCGTTTCTCGGCCGACGAGATTTCTGTGGGCGTTCCGTCGGAGCCGCTGATTCCGTACATCGAGCAGCAGTTTGAACGATGCGGCGTGGCGGCACGCTACGGGGCGGGCCGCCCGATCAGCCGGGCGGCTCCCTATCGCCTGCTCGCCGCCGTCGCGGATTATCTCGAAACGGCATCGTTCGCCAGCCTCGCGGCCCTCCTTCGGCATCCGGCGATCGAAGCCTGGCTTGCCGCCGAGGGAGCCGCCGGCGATTGGCTGAGTGAGTTGGACAACTATCGGGCAAGTCACCTTCCTTCGATCTTCAGCGACCACTGGCAAGGAAAGCCCGAGGAGTCCGGCCTTTTGAAATCCGTCTGCGAAGAACTCGACAGGCTTCTGGAAGAGACCCTGGGGGGTAGTCGCCGCTCGGGCCCCCGGCGCCGGCTCAGCCAATGGGGCCAGCCTGTTCTGGTTCTCCTGGTGAAGGTATACGGACGTGAATCGCTACGTCGCAACGAAGAACCCGATCGCACCCAGTGGATGGTCTGTGAGAAGATCTTCGACGTGCTCGCCGCCAATCTGGCGCTTCAACGCTACGAGGCGCTCGATCCCGAGCTCGACGCGGCCGAGGCGTTGCGTCTGGTGCTCCGCCAACTGGACGGAGAAACGATCGCACCGCCGGCCGACCCGGACGCCGTGGAGTTGCTGGGGTGGCTGGAATTGCCGCTGGACGACGCCCCGGCTTTGATCGTCTGCGGGATGAACGACCAGACGATTCCCGATTCGCTCAATGCGGACCTGTTCCTGCCCGATCACATCCGCCGCCAACTGGGAATTGAAGACAACGACCGGCGTTATGCGCGCGATCTCTATGCGTTATCGGTCCTGGCCGCCTCTCGTCCCGATCTGAAGCTGATTGCGGCCAGAACGAGCCCGGAAGGGAATCCGCTCACGCCGAGCCGGCTGTTCTTTGCCTGCGACGACGAAACGGTCGCCCGCCGCGTTCTGTCGTACTTTGACGACGGCGGTTCGAGTGGGCCGCCGGCAATCGTGCAGGGATCGCTCCAGCCGGGCCGGAGGAGAACTTTGCTCGAGCCGCCTCGTCCCGAACCGCTCGATGAGCCGGTCCGCTCCATGCGCGTGACCGAGTTTCGCGACTACCTGGCCTGCCCCTACCGCTACTACCTGAAGCATCGCCTTCGATTGTCCGCATTGTCCGATTGGGGCGAAGAACTGGACGCGGCCGGTTTCGGTTCGCTGGCTCATGAGGTGCTCGGCGATTTCGGCAGCAGCGAAGTGGCCGGCAGCATGCACAACGACGAGATTGCGGTGTTTCTGAGCGATTCGCTCGACCGCCATGCAAGGGCGTTCTACGGCAACGACCCGCTGCCTGCCGTTCGCATCCAGATCGAACAGTTGCGGTGGCGGCTCATGCACTTTGCGCGGTGGCAGGCCGAGTGGGCGAGCCAGGGCTGGCGGATCGAGGCGGTCGAGCAGGACTTGCAGGGGACGTCGCTGTTGGTGGACGGTCTGCCCCTCGATCTTCACGGCCGGATCGATCGGATCGATGTCAACGAGGCGACCGGCGAGCGGGTGATCTTCGACAATAAGACCTCCGACACGGCGAAGAAGCCCGAGCAGACGCATCTCAAGGCCGGCGAGTGGATCGATCTTCAACTGCCCCTTTATCGTCACATGGCCTATGCGTCGGAAGGAGAGGGATCGATCCGCGTGGGCTATATCGTGTTGCCCAAGGATACGACCAGGATCGGCCCCTTATTTGCTCCCTGGACAGAGGGAGACTTCAGCGAGGCGGATCGGGTTGCCGAGAACGTGGTCCGCAGGATTCGCTCGGGCGAGTTCTGGCCCCCTGCCCTGCCGCCGCCGGCCTTCTCGGAAGAGTTTGCGGCCATCTGCCAGGACGGCCAGTTCGGCGCCCTGGCCGACGCGCTGCGCGAGGAAGGGGGCGAGGCATGAGTGCCGATCGCTTTCCCAACGTCGTGGTCCGGGCCTCGGCCGGGACGGGCAAGACCTTCCAGCTCAGCAATCGCTACATCGCCCTGGCGGCCGACGCTGTCTCGGCCGACACGATCCTGGCGACCACATTCACCCGGAAGGCGGCCGGCGAGATTCTCGATCGGGTGCTGTTCCGGCTGGCCGAGGCCGCTGCCGATCCGGCCAAACTGGCCGCCCTGGGGCGGAACATCGACGACGGCGCGTTCGATCGGACGCGGTGCCTGGAGGTGTTGCGGCGACTCGTTCGCCAGGTGCACCGGCTCCGCGTATCGACGCTGGACAGTTTCTTCATTCAGGTCGCCCAGAGTTTCGCCCTGGAACTCGGCTTGCCGCCCGGGTGGCAGATCGTCGAAGAGATCGACGATACGAGGCTCCGCACCGAGGCCATTCGTGCGGTTCTGCAGAACCAGAAGACCGACGACGTCGTCCGGCTCATGCACTTGCTGAGCAAGGGTGAGGCGGCGCGGGGCGTGGCCGAGCAGATCGGTACATTGGTGAACGACTTGTACGGGTTCTACACGGAAGCCCCGGCCGAGGCCTGGTCGGCATTGCCGCGCCGCAAGACGCTCAAGCCGGAGGAATATCAAGACGCCGTGCTGACCCTCGAAGCGGTTCCGTTGGCCGACAAGCGAATGGAAAAGGCCAGGGCGGGCGACCTGGCAAACGCATTGGCCGAGAACTGGGATGAATTCCTCGGCAAGGGGCTGGCCGCCAAGATTCTGGCCGGGGAGCGGAAGTATTACACCAAGGATCTGCCCGACGACCTGGTGGGCGCCTACGTGCCGTTGCTGGAGCATGCCCAGGGGCAGATCGTCAACCGGATCGCCGACCAGACGGAGGCCACCCACGGTCTGCTGGCCCGGTTCGACGAAGTCTACCGGCAGATGAAGCTGCGGCGGAGAAGCCTGCGGTTCGACGACGTCACGCGTCTGCTGGCCGACGCGGTCCGCGAGAGCGACCTGGAGCGGATCGTCTACCGCCTGGACGCCCGGGTGGCCCACTTGCTGCTGGACGAATTCCAGGATACGTCCCCCGGCCAGTGGCACGTGCTGCGTCCGTTTGCGAAGAAGATTACCGGGGGGGAACGTTTCCAGCGTGCCGGGCAGTCCTTCTTCTGCGTGGGCGACGTGAAGCAGGCGATCTACGGTTGGCGGGGCGGCGTGGCCGAGATCTTCGAGGCCCTTGAAGAGGAACTGGAGGGCCTCCGTTTCGACTCCCTGGAGAAGAGCTGGCGATCGAGTCCGCCGGTGATCGAGACGGTCAACCGGATCTTCGAGGACTTGGGGGCCAACGAGGTCCTCGCTCGCTATCGCGATGCCGCCGCGCATTGGCAGAAGCGGTTTTTGGAGCATTCGACTGCTCGCACCGAACTGGCCGGCCATTGCCGCCTCAGCGTGGCCCCGGCCGCCGAAGAGGGAGGCGACCAGAAGACCGCCACCCTGACCTACGCCGCCGATCAGGTGGCCCAACTCGCAGGGGAGATGCCGGACTGTTCGATCGGGGTTCTGGTACGGACTAATGCGGCGGTGGCGAGGATGATCTACGAGTTGCGGCGCCGCGACGTGGACGCCAGCGAAGAGGGGGGCAATCCGCTGGTCGACTCCCCGGCCGTGCAACTGCTCATGTCGCTGCTGACCTTGGCCGACCACCCGGGCGACACGGTGGCCCGATTCCACGTGGCGCATTCGCCGCTGGCAGAACCGGTGGCGATGACGGACCATCGCGACAAGCGGGCCGCCCTGAGGTTCTCTCGCGAGACCCGGCGCCGGCTCATCGACGAAGGCTACGGGCCGGTCCTGCGAGGTTGGACCGAACGGCTCGCCGCCGACTGCGACCGCCGCGATCTGAACCGCCTGCTTCAACTCGTCGAATTGGCGTACGCCTACGAGTCGGCAGCAACGCTGCGGGCCGACGAATTCGTCGAATTCGTCGAGAACAAGCGAGTCGAATCGCCCACGGCCGCCAGGGTGCGCGTGATGACGGTTCACCAGGCGAAGGGCCTGCAGTTCGACGTGTGCGTCCTGCCCGAATTGGACAAGCCGCTGAGAGGCCAGACTCCACAACTTGTGGTGGGGCGTCCGGGACCGGCCCAGCCGATCGAACGGATCTGCCGTTATGTGAACAAGGATCAGCAGCCGCTTCTGCCCAGGAAGTTCCAGGAGATGTTTGCCGTCTATGACCGGCAGCAGATCGAAGAGGCGCTGTGCGTGCTGTACGTCGCCTTGACCCGTCCCGTCCACGCGCTGCACATGATCGTGGCACCGTCGAAAGACAACGAGAAGACTATCCCGGCGACTGCGGCCGGGCTGCTGCGGGCGGCCCTTGCCGAAGGCGGCCCGGCCGAACCGCTGGCGGTCCTCTACCAGAACGGAAATCCCGCCTGGACCGATCGGCTGCCCCGCGGCCCCGCCAAACTCCCGGCCGAAGAGGCGACGCCGCTCGTCGTTCGTCTGGCGTCTCGCAAGGGTGCGGCTCGCCGGGGACTGGAAAGCCAGAGCCCTTCGCAATTGGAGGGCGGCCCCCGCATCGATCTGGCCGAGCGATTGCGGCTCGATCGTTCGGCCTCGATGGACTGGGGCACAGCCATGCATGCCTGCTTCGAGCAGATCAAGTGGCTCGACGACGGCGTGCCCGACGACGACCTCCTGCGCCGCAAGCTGCAGGCGCTGCAACTGCCGCAGACCGACGTGGGAGCGGTGACGGCGCGATTCAAGCGTGCCTTGGCAAAGCCCGGCATTCGAGCCGTTCTGAGCCGCTCTGCCTACGAATCGGGGTTCAACCCGCAGGTATGGAACGAACGCACGTTCGTGGTTCGCCAGGGGGAGACGATTCTCCGCGGCACTTTCGACCGGCTCGTGATTCTGTTCGACGGGGATAAGCCGGTGCGCGCCGAGGTCCTCGACTTCAAGAGCGATTCGCTGGACGCCGGTGATCCGGCGGCGGTGGCGGCGAAGCAGGAACACTATCGGCCGCAGCTCGAGGCGTATCGGTCGGCTGTCAGGCAGATCTACGGGCTGGGGGAGGATCGGATCACGGCGCGGCTGGTCTTTGTGGAGCCGGGGATCGTTGTCGACGTGTAGGACGGCCGTTGCATGGAGCACAGGGGGCGGGTAGATTGGGCCGCTGTACCTGATTCCTTTCGTCAGCTTTCAGGGAGGATTCCTGCATGGCCGCGTTCACCTGGTTGGACTGGACAGTTCTGATCGGCTATTTCGTCGGCATTACCGCGTTCGGGCTCTGGGTGTCGCGCAAGATTGCCTCCAGCGGCGGGTACTTTCTGGGCGATCGGCGGCTGCCGTGGTGGGTGATGATGGGCCAGGCCTTCGGAACCGGCACCCATGCGGAGAATCCCGTGGCCCAGGCCGGGGCGAGCTTCGACAAGGGTTTTGCCACCATTTGGTACCAGTGGAAGAACATGCTCATCACGCCGTTCTACTGGCTGATGGCCCCCTGGTACCGCCGCTGCGAGTGCACGACGGTCGGCGAACTCGTGACCGAGCGATACGGCCGCAGCCTGGGGTTCATCTACACGGTCTTCGCATTGTCGTATTTCGTTTTCAGCCAGGGAGCGATGCTCAAGGGAGCGGGCAAGGTGGTCTCGGTGGCCACGGGGGGAGAAATGATCTCGCCCAACGGCGTCGTGGTGACCATGACGGTCGCCTTTCTGCTGTACGGTTTTTTCGGCGGCCTGATCGCGTCGGCCTACACCGACTTCGTGCAGGGGTTCCTGATTATTTTCATGTCGTTTATGCTGATACCCGCCGGCCTGACCGCCGTGGGGGGGTTCACGGGCATGCGGGAAAGCCTGGATCCGAGTTTCTTCGAGATCTACAACCGCATGAGCGGCGTCGACGGCTTTACGATCGCCATCCTGACACTCAACGGCCTGGTCGGCATCACGGCCCAGCCGCACATCCTTTCGATGAACGCCACCGGCCGCAGCGAACGTGCCGGACGTGTCGGGCAGACCTACGGCAACATGGTCAAGCGTTTTTGCACGATCGGCTGGGCCTTTACCGGGCTGATTGTCGCGGCCATGGTCCTCCAGCGAGGCGACGCGCTTCCCGACAAGGAAAACGCCTTCGGCTACGCCAGTCTGCACCTCCTCGCCCCGGGCCTGACCGGCCTGTTGGTCGCCTGCGTGCTGGCCGCCAACATGTCGACCTGCTCCAATTTCATGGTCAATTCGGGGGCTCTGTTCACTCGCAACCTCTACCTGGGCTATTTTCGGCCCGCTGCCGGCGACCGCGAGGTGCTTCTGGTCGGCCGGCTCTCGGGGCTGGCACTCACCATGCTGGGGGTGCTGTTTGCTCTTTCGGTGGGCCAGGTGCTCGACGCTTTCTTGTTCACCGAGACCTTGCCGGCGTTCTTCGGGATCATGATCCTGGGCGGGTTCCTCTGGCGGCGAGCCAATCGCTACGGCGCGTGGGCCGGCGTGCTCGTGTCGATGATCGTCTACTACGTGGCCAACTACCAGATGTGGGGAAAACTGCAACTGGTCTACAAGTGGGAGCCGGAGCCTTTTGCCTGGTCGATGTTGACGGGCTTTGCCGCGTTCATCGTCTTGAGCCTGGTCACACCGGCTGAACCGAAGGAGCGGATCGAGCGATTCTTCGACAACATGCGCCGTTCGACGGACCAGGAGGGTCTGCCCGCGGGCCAGCCCAAGCCGTTGGCCGCCGACCGCGGCCAGGAACTGTTGCTGGTGGACGTGACGGGCTGGTTCACCGCCGAGCGGTGGCGCAACTTCTTCAGCCGTTACCGCGAGGATCTCATCGGATTCCTCCTGGCCTGGGCCACCGTGGCCCTGTTGATCGGTCTGGCGTGGGGGCTGATGCAGATCGCCAAGTAGTGCAACCACTTGTAGCGCGTAGCACCGCACGCCAACTCAATAGATGCACTCGGCAGTGACTTTGTAGGTGACGCTACGTGTTCCGCAGCGGGAACACGGCAACTTCACGCGGCGGAAACCTGGTCTCATGGGGCTAACTGCCCGTCGACTACCGCATTTTGGACAGCACCGCCCTCTGTCCAACTTCCGAGCGCGACTGGCGTAGCGCATTCGAACCCACGCGTGCAGACATGCCTCCATTGGGAGGATGGCAAAGCACGTCACTGTCAACGCTACAAAGAACCCATGCAAGAAACTGGACGACCAAATACCGTAGAACACGCCACTTGCGAATCCAACCACGGCTGCGGACGCAAAGCCCGAACAGCCGGAGAGGGAACCAAGCTTGCGGACTCCGTAATGTTGACCGCATGCTGTGCAGATGCGGCTGGTGTGCCAGAACAAACGTCCCTGAATTGTCGCAGACCATAGTGTGTATCCGTTCTCCGCCAGAGTGTCACTGAGGTGCTGAAGAAACACGATACGATCGTCATCGGAGAGCCCAGGAGAGCCAATCGGATCATCGAGATAGACAGCCAATGCGCTCTCATCGCTAATCTCTGGAGTCCTGTGACCACAGTTCGCACAACGGCCCTGGTACATCCTGTGCATGATCCTACTCCTGATTAGGCACAACCGGCCCCCGCCACACGCTGCCGCCGAACGTCGTCACATACATGATCCGCTCGTCTGCCGGATCGAACACGATCCTTTGGATATTCGAGAAGGGCAGGCTGTCGAAGGCCTCCCAGGTTTGGCCGTGGTCGCGCGTGAGCCAGAGGCCGGCACCGGGGGCGCCTTCGGTGAGAGTCATGTAGATCCAGCCCTCGTGCTTCGGATGGAAGTAGCCGCCGAAGGTCTGCCGGGCTTCGCGGCCGATTCGCCGCCAGGTTCGGCCGCCGTCTTCGCTGGAGTACAGCCCGCCCGAGTTGTCTTCCCAGTTGGCGTCGCAGGTGCCGACGAGGATCTTGCGGCTATCCTGCGGATGGACCGAGAAGTCCTTGGGATAGAGGAAGAGCTGCGATGCGTTGACCTTCTGCCAGGTTTCGGCGGCATCGGTCGATCGATACAGGCCGACCCCTTCGCTCATGAGCGGTTTCCCCTGGCCGGGCCGTTTGGCGCAGATCATCGCAAACAGGGTCCCGTCGGCATGCAGCAGAACTCTTGAGACTCGCATGTTCTTGGGATCGCCCAGGCCGGTCTTCTTGAGGGTCCAGGTCTTGCCGTCGTCGGTCGATTTGTAGACGCCTTCGTCGAACACCCCGGCATAGAGGGTGCGAGAACCCTTGGGACTGTGCGGATCGACGACGACGGAGGTGACCGGCCTGGCGGGGATGCCGCTCGCCTCATGTTGCCACGACTTGCCGAAGTCGCGCGAGATGCAGACGCCGCCGGGCCGCTGGTGGCCGTGGCGTTCGGAGATGATGTTGTCGTTGGGGATGTCGTGCACGTCGGAGAAGGCGCCCCAGATCTTGCCGGGGGTCTCCGGGTCGAAGGCCATCTCGTAGCAGGTGTTTCGCCAGGGCGCCCAGGTCTTTTTGTCCCACCAGATCCAGGTGTTGCCCGCGTCGAGCGAGCGGGCCGCGCCGATATCGGTGTAGGCGATGTAGTGGCGGTTCGGCTCGAAGGGATCGATGTAGTAGTTCCAGGTCGTGGTGACCACCAGGCCGTTGCAGACCCAGGCGCTGCCCGGTCCCGGCGTCTGGCCCGGCGCCGGATAGGTGTCGCCGTTGAACCAGGTTTCGCCGCCGTTGTGCGTGACCTGGAGATGGCTCCGCACGAGCATGACCCGCTGCGGATCGGTGTTGCAGATCGCCATGCCGAAGGGCGCATCTCCGCCCTTGTAGCACTGTCCGGTCGACGCCGTCACGATATTGGGTGCGACGTTGTAGCGTTCGAACCGGGGATCTTCGAAAAACGTGTCGCGCCAGGTCTCGCCGCCGTCGTCGCTGCGGTAGATCGTATCGTGATGGGGCGGGCTGAAGCCGGTGCTGGTGTTGGCAGCGTAGACCGTGAGCGGCCGCGTGTCGGTGGTGAGAACCTGTTTGTACTGGGCGATGGGGCCGTAGGCCCATTGGTCGGCCTTTTTGGTTTCGGTGTTGATCCCGCGTCCCATGGCCGGTTCCCACGTGTCGCCCCGATCGCGAGAGCGATAGACGCCGCCTTGGAATACGCCGCCTTCATCACGACTCTTCACCGTGCAGTAGAGCATGGCGACCTTCTGCTCGACGTTAGAGCCGCCGGCGAAGCCTTGGATTTCCTTCCAGGGCAGGCCACCGGTCTTCTCGACCCAGGTGCGGCCGCCGTCGCTCGATCGCCAGATCCCCTGCTCGGTGGCGGCGAACATGGTCCGGCCGCCGTCGATCCGATCGAAATGGAACCCGAGCACCGGCCCCTCGGGACCGTCGCAGTCCGTCCAGCTCAGGCCCGCGTCGCGAGACAAGGAGCACGGCCCGCCGCGTGTGCCGGCGAGCATCACGTTCGGATCGGCGGGATTGATCGCGATCTCGCCGTAGAGCGACCTGCGCAGATCGCCGATCGGCTCAAAGGTCCGGCCGCAATCGCGGCTGATCTTCAGGCGTCCGCTCGACGACGCGTAGATGACGTTCCGGTCGGTGGGATGGAAGGCCGGCCGACAGCGGGTGTCGGTTCGGAGCTGTGCCCGGTGGATCATCCGCCAATTGCGGCCGCCGTCTTCGGAGAGGTAGGCCGCACTCATGTCGCAGTTGAGCATCATCAGGTTGGGATCGGCGGGGGAGACGGCCGGCGTGAACATTCCGCCGCCGCCGGAGAGGCCGACGGGTTCCCAGGGGATGTCGGCCCCATCGGCTGGTCCCGGGAGACCCATGAGAAGTGTCGCAAGTGCGGTGAACCAGATGCGTGGCGGGAGCATGGCGATCTCTCCGGGTTGGCGGTCTTGGAGGTCACAGAGCCTTGGTTCGGGATTCCTGTACGGGTATCAGGCGAGTGGCGGTTCGGCAAGGGGATGGGGAGACTACGGTGTCGGCTGCGCTCTTTGCATTGTTTGCATTGTTGCCATTGTTGCGCAAGTTTTTGAATACTGAGTACTTTTGGCTTACTTGGGGGGTAGTGATTTCCTCGAGCAAAGAAAGGGAACCTGACAAGGGAATGGACGGCAAAGGAATTGTTAAGGATCGGGCAACTACAGGAGCCACTGGGCTGTGTACAACAGTATACATATTCGTCAGAGAAAGTCAATACAAGAATTGAACAGGTGCGCGGATTTTTGGGCGGTGATCGAAGGACCGGTGTTTGTGGGCGCCGATGGTCGTGGGAAGGGGAGGCGTTCTTTCGGAGTTGTGCGAGACCGGGGTTTTGCGCCGTATCGGCGGTGTTGCGAAATGGGTCGGGGTGTGTGGGTGAGGAGAAGTGCTTGTGGCTGTTGTGTTTACACCTGAGGACGTGGGCGTAAGTGGGGTTCCGTCGACAGGGGGGCGTTGCAGAAATCTCTCTACTGAGGGGGGAACGCTGATCTTCCCTGATCAACGCTGATCAGGGCGTTCATGCGTACGAAGCGGGCCGGTGCTTCCATGGGTGGATTTGGAGGGTTAGTTGTTTTGAACAGGAGTACTCTCAGGAAGGGGCAAACAGGAAAACGGAAACGAACTCAAGACCGGAGTGGTAAGGCGGGGCGTAACGGGGTGGACTATCTATCGTCCATCGGCACTGCTTGGCAAATAAGCAGTGCCATACGGTGATTGGCTCCCACGGTCACGCAGGGCCACGCGTCCACCCGTCCCCCGAGGTTACCGAAACTGACCTGATTTCCATGCACGAAGAAATGCCTTGGTGCAGTTCTGGGGACGATACCGATTCTTTGTGAAGTCACTTGGATTTGCCCCCGCCTTCAATAGTAAGAGAACAATCTCGCCAAATCCGGCCTCATCGGCTAGTCGGCACGCATCGGCAGATTTCGGATCGATGGCGCCTTCTTCCAATAGGTGGCGAACAACGGCGATGTTTCCGCTATCACAGGCTGTCTTGAAGAGCTTCAGTCTGACCCTGGGGGCCAAAGCCTCCAGATGCGTGTCGCGCAGCCAACGATCATTGCGTGCAGTATCGAGCGATTCTATGGATATGAATGGTTCGTCGCGTTCCAGCGAGTTGCGTCTGCGCTCGGCCACATCCTCCACTCTAAGCGCTTTGAGGTATGTATTGAAGTCCTCGGCCAGGAACAGTTGATTGTCTTCAGGAAGTACATCGAACTCGTTGTCGCGTACCCAGTATAGGACATGACTGTTTCGCGTATCGAGCAGTATCAGGTCTTCACCAGTCATTCCGATAGGGATTGAGTTCGCTGGAATACGTCCAGCATGCATCCGCCACACTTTCTCGATGTCACGCCAGCCAAGTTCTTCGGGGCAACTGAACGAAAACAAAGCGTCGACTCCGCCTCCGCGAAATGAACTCCCTTCTGTTGCGCGGTGAACGGGAACGGCAAACTTGCCGCCATTTCGCTGCAAGATGAAGGCGCGATAATCGTCGGGTAACGTCGACTTGATTGACTTCTCGAATCGGCTAATCTCTCGTTCCGTCACGGGTAGCCAAGAGTCGACCAGATAGGACAATGGCGAGTCGTCCCCCATCGTTGCTCCCTCCATACACGTGGCCAAAAGCACTTCGCACAGAACCAGGGAATAGGAATGCGTCGTCATTGTCTGCCAGATGTCGGGGTAACGCTTGGCACTTTGACGGGCAGTCTATCAGGGACTTCAACCGTCGGTCAAGCTGCGGATCTTCCTTCGCCCGGCTTTCCAGTCTTTGTACCACTCGATGCACACCGCTGCCGTCGCGGTAACCGAACCGTACGACCGGCCCAAACATCCTCGCGATCCGGGCACGGTACTGGCGATGAGCCATGGCGTACGTCGGCCCGAAATGGCTCAGCCACTCGGTACAAAGCCAGGGGGCAACTCCTGGTAAACCGGACCCTTGAGTTGATCGAGTCGCTCTGGACTGAAGGAGCAAGGCTGGAGGGCGGTGGCTGAGGACCGGAGGGCCGCAGGGTCAACGGCCTAAGTCGATGATTGGTTTTCGCGGTCACGCAGGGCCAGTCACCGTGAATTTGACACTCCAGACTTACCGTCGGCTGTTACAGTAAGTCCTTAGACCATTTCGTCTCGCCCTTCGATCGATATTTCCGGTTGTCCCGTATGCGCCATTCTCCGGCCACGTCTACGAGCTGATACTTGTACTGCCAGCCACGCTCTTCCGGCTGCTCGGTCTCTATCGTCACAGTGCCCGCTCGCTCCGTTGTCCGCACGATACTCTCACCTTCATGTTCAGGCTTCCCAAGACTGAAAGAAACGCCAACATCTTGAAGTCGCTCGGCCTCTTTGCCAACTTCACAGAAACGCTCGAAGATCTCTTCGAGCTTCGCACGTCGCAGAGCACGGTTCCGCTCAAATTGCGTACGGTCAACCTTCGCCCTATGCTGTTCCGCTGCCTGCAATTCCCAAGCGTTCATTTCCGAAAAGAACGCCAATAACACTTCCAGCGCGGGGTGGTGGGGCAATAATTCCATCTCGTACTGTCGGGAAAACTAGACGTTGAATAGCCAGGGGTAGATCATGGGATTGTCAAGAACCTTAGTGGCCCATCGTGGTGTCGTTGTCGGGCTCACCGCTTGAGACTCGACGGGCAGTCTATCAGGGACTTCAACCGTCGGTCAAGCTGCGGATCTTCCTTCGCCCGGCTTTCCAGTCTTTGTGCCACTCGATGCACGCCGCTGCCGTCGCGGTGGCCGAATCGCACAACCTGCCCAAACATGCTCGCGATCTGGGCACGGCACTGGCGATGAGCCATGGCGTACGTCGGCTCGAAATGGCTCAGCCACTCGGTACAAAGCCCGGGTGGGCAACTCCTGGTAAACCGGACCCTTGAGTTGATCGAGTCGCTCTGGAGTGAAGGAGCAAGGCTGGAGGGCGGTGGGCATCAGGCACACGGGGATTGGTGGACACGGTCACGCAGGGCCAACCACCGCTTGGCAGTTGGTGGGCAGTGCCCACCCTACTTCACTTGGCAGTTGGTGGGCGGTGCCCACCCTTCGCTTGGCAGTTGGTGGGCGGTGCCCACCCTTCGCTTGGCAGTTGGTGGGCGGTGCCCACCCTACTTCGCTTGGCCGTTGGTGGGCAGTGCCCACCCTACTTTGCTCTTTGCCGGCTTGGAATCGGGCGGACTGCCGCAGTCGATGAAGATGTTGCCGTCGGATGCCGCGGCCTGCCACAAGCCCTCACGGCTCTCTTTCATGACCGCGGCACACCGCTCGAAGACGTTGCCGCGATAGGAACTGCGGCATGCCGTTCCGAGACGGTCGGGGTTCAGGAGCAAGGCGGACGAGTCCTTTTCGTCGAAGCCCGAAACGTGGTTGCCGAGCAACTGGAAGCGGCCGGACACGACGATCGCCTGCGCGACCTTGCCGGTCGCACCTCGGGCGACGACGTTGTCGCGGAAGAGACACGTGGCGTTGCCGTAGGAATCCAGGATCACCGGCCGCAGGCAATCGGTGATCGTGTTGTCGTGAAGCAGCCAGTTCGACGACGGCGGGATCACCTCGAACGTGTCGCCCACCTTCGTCTCGCGAGGCTCCTTGAGCTTCATCTGAAGGGTTTCCGGCCTGGCGGCGTCGACGACGGCGTCCAGGACCGATTCACCGGCAGGGCGGCCGCCTGAAAGCCAGACCAACCGCCATCCTTCGCACTGGCGGGCTTTGCGGGGATCGAGGGGCACGGCTCCCACGGACGGCACGAAAGTCAGCGGATCGACGACCTTACCGACCGTCGAGAGGGCCCGTTCCGTTACGATGCCCGCCCCGCAGTTGCGGATCAGGTTGTCGTGGACCGTCACGTTCACGGCCGGCTCCTTGATCTTGACGGCCGTCACGTTGGGATCGGCGGCGCCGCGAACGTAGATCTGGTTGTCGCTCACGACGGCGTCGGATGCGCTCACGTCGATGGCGGTGCGAGGGGCCGACGTCTCGCCGATCTCCGTCATGTCGAAGAGATTGCCCCTGACGGTCGTATTGGCCGACGCATAGTGGGTGAGATCGGAACGGCCGGAGGCTTCCACGGCCGAGGATCCGAAGTTGATGAACAGGTTGTCGGCGATGACGACCTGCGTGGCCCCGACAGCCGAGCGGATCGCGCATCGTCCGTAGGGCACGTTGCTCTCGAACACGTTGTTGGCGATGATGTGCTGTCCGGCCCCCAGTTCGGGAAAGGTCGCGTCGCGATTGGCGGGACCGAGGTTGCCCATCGCCACGGTGCCAGCGTTGCGGACGTAGTTGCCGACGAACTTGACGAAGCGCGACGCGCCTTCCCACGCACAGCCGCCCACGTCGACGATCCGGCACTCGAGCACGCTCGTGTTTTCCGAGCCGCACATCACGTCGTTGAATGCGTTCCGGCCGCAGTCGATTGCCGAGCAGCGCAGGTAGGTGGTCTGCTTGCAGTGCGCCGCGTTCGGTTTCTCGGCAGTGCCGCGGCTGCTGCTGCCGGAGACGAAGCACTCGGTCGCCATCCGCCGGCCGTGGCAGTTCTCGATCAGAACGCGCTCGGTACTGCCGATCGACACGGCGTTGCACCCTTTGGCGCCGAAGCCCCAGAAGTAGCTCGAGCCGCGCATCCGCAGGTTGCCGCACTGGTCGCGCTCGGCGAAACCGGAGTGGCCGACCATGGTGAAGTTGCGCACCGTCACGTCGAGGCCCTTGGAGAGCGTGAGGCAGGCACCTTCGCCCTCGCTGATGTCGAGGATCGTGTCGACCGGGTTGGCACCCTCGATCGTAATCGCCGACGCGCTGCGCACGTACAACCCCCGCGACAGCCGGTAGCGGCCGATGGGCACGTGGAGATTCCGCTTCTCCCGGACGGCGCCGTCGATCGCGGCCTGCAACGCGACGTCGTCGCAGTGGCGGAGCGTCGCGGCGCCGACGGTGCGAGTCGGCGCGTCGTGCAAGGTGACCACGTTCCCCTCGATCGCGTCGACGGCCGTTACCAGTTGGCCGCGGAGCGTGAAGTGGACGGTATAGCCCTTCTCCCAGTCGTGCTGATTGAAACGGACCTCCATCCCGTCGCGCAGCGGCTGCCAGTCGCCCGTGATCGGCACGGTTTCGGTCCAGGTGCGGGCCCGGTCCTCCGACCAGCAGAACGACCTGGTCCCCTCCGGCACGTCGAGCAGCAGAACGACCCAATCGCCTTGCGTGCCGTCGTAGCCGCGGATCTCGACCTTGTCCTGCAGCGGCCGGCCCATGGCGACCACGTGGCGAGGGCCCCAGAGCGTCTTGCCGGTGCAGCGGGGGTTGCACTCGGAGAGCATCACCCCCTGCCCCACCGTGAAGTCGCCGACGTCGGCGACCGTAATCTGCTTGGACCCGGCCGTCGTCTCGGCCGCGGTCTCGAATTCCGAGCCCGAGGCGCCGAAGCCTCTTACGTTCAGCCATTCGGGCGGAGGATCGGCGGCCAGGGCCGTGGCTCCGATCGACATCCATGCGGCGATCAATACTGTCAGGTGCTGTTTCATGGGATTTCTCATGGTTTGCCCGGCTTTCCTGATGAATCTTTGAGGTGGCGCGTGTTGCCGGCCCGGCGCGTGACCCCCACGTGGTCGAAGTGGTCCAGCAAGGGAAGAGCGAACTTGCGGGTGGTGTCGAGGAGGTACTTGAATTTCACGCTTTCCAGCCGGCCTTCTCGCTGGAGGTATTCCACGAGGATGTCGCGAGCCCGATCGATTGCATCGCGATGGAAGAGCAAGCCGCCCTCGACTCGCACGATCTTGTGCTGCTGCCGCAGGGCGTTCAGGATTCGCGAGACGGTGGCATGGTCGGCTCCCGTCTTCTCGCAAAGCTCCTCCATGCTCGGCGGGCAAAACGGATGCTCGCGGAAGAGACTTTCGATCGTCTGCGAATGCTCGGCGTCGGGGCCCTGAAACTCGGCGGTGTGCTCGGGGCGTGCCAAACGCCCCTTGGTCTCAATCAGACGATCCTCGGCTTGCAGGCGAGCAATCACACCGGCGGACACGATCCGATCGATGCCGGTAGCCACGCGCAGGTCGTCGATCGTGATGCCGGGACTTGCAGGAGACTCCTCGTGAAAACGGTCGACGCATTCGAGCACGCGATCGCAAAGCTCCGCGAGCGTGTCGCGATGAATGTAGGAGCCCGGCTGCAGCTTGACCGCGACGCCCTGCTCGGCCAGACCGGCGAGAGTTGTTCGGAGGCGATCCGGCGGGATCTTCGTTCGCGTCGACAGTTCCGCTTCGGCGATTGCGCCCGAGGAAGCATTTCGCAGCGAGAAAACGACGAACTGCTGCTCGTCGCGGACGGCGGCGGCACACTCGCGCATGGTCTCAACGGCGGCAGGCCGGTTCCGTTTCAACCTGCGGGAACCTCCTTCGACGAGCGTTCCGCCGCCGATTGTTCTGGCGGGAGACGGGATGCGAACGATGAACGGATCGCCCGGGCCGGCAACCAGCCCTTCGGGAGCACGAAATTGAACCAGCCCTTCGTCACCGGAAGCCATCGTGTCGTGTTCGAGAAGGAAGACGGTGACCTGTATTTCGGCCGTGCCGGTGTGGAGTTTCAGACGGGTCCCGCTCTTCAGCGAGACCTTGGATTCGGGAAGCAGTTGCAGCCGGGCCGCGAACCACTCGTGCGGTTCGAAATAGCCGGGCACGGTCAGCACCTCGCCCCGGCGAATCTGGGCGGCATCCCAGTGCCGCATGTTGATCGCCGCGCATTGGCCTGCCTTCACCAGGTCGCTCGCGCGCCCGTAGACCTCGATCTGGCGAATCCGGCCTTGCAGGCCTCGCGGCAGGAGCACGACTTCGTCGTCGACCTTGGCCGATCCGCAGACCGGGATGCCGGCCACAACGGTCCCGAAACCCGCGGCCGAGAACGCCCGATCGACCGGCAAACGGAACACTCCGTCCAACCTCCGGGGCTGGACCGACTCCAGCAACTGGCAAAGCGTCGTGTAGAAGTTGTCGAATCCTTCTCCGGTGATGTTGGACAACGGGCAGATGGGAGCCCCTTCGAGGAACGTTCCTCTGAGGAAGTCGCGGGTCAGATCGAGGACGAGCTGGCGGTGTTCGTCGTCAACGCGGTCGATCTTGGTGAGGGCGACGAAGCCCCGCCGGATTCCGAGCAGGGTGAGGATTTCGAGATGCTCTCGCGTTTGCGGCATCACGCCGTCGTCGGCGGCGACGACGAGCAACACGGCATCCATGCCCGTCGCTCCGGCGACCATGGTCTTGATGAAGTTCTCATGGCCGGGGACGTCGACGATTCCCACTTCGAGGTCGGCGATCTTGCAGGGGGCGAACCCCAGGTCGATCGACATCCCCCGTTCTTTCTCCTCTTTGAGCCGGTCGGTATCGCAACCGGTGAGCAGCTTGACCAGGGCCGTCTTGCCGTGGTCGATGTGGCCCGCCGTTCCCAAGGTCACGTTGATCTGTTCCACCGCCATAGCAGTCTTGATCCTGTCGGGGATGTATTATCGTATCCCGCGTTCTAGGTGCAAACTCCGGCCACCGCTTCGATCAGCAGGGCTTCGTCGCCTTCGAGCAGGGTGCGGGGATCGATCAACACCTGGTCCGTTTTCACGCGAGTGACGACCGACGGCTTTCCCTGGCGCAGTCTTCGGGCAACTTCTGCAGCCGATTCGGCGAGGGGCGACAGGGCCACCAGCCGTGTGGGCAGGTTCTGGGTGGGCAACGATCCGCTTCCCATTTGGGAGGAACCGTCGCACACCGAGATCTCGGCGGCCACTCCACGCTCCTTGAGAGCCGCTGCGATCCGGTCCGCCTGGGCGGAGATCTCCTCGAAGGGGCGTGCCAGCAGCATCAAGGTGGGAACGCGGCGAATCGCATCGTCAGGATCGAGGAACAGGGCGAGGGTCGTTTCCAATGCGGCCAGGGTCAGTTTGCCCGGGCGGAGGATTCTGGCGAGCGGGTTCTTGCGAACCGCGTCGATCAGGTCCTTACGTCCCAGAACAATCCCCCCCTGCCCTGCCCCGATCAGCTTGTCGGCGCTGCTGGTGATCAGGTCGGATCCGGCTCGAACCGAATCCTGCAGCGTCGGCTCCTGCTGGAACCCGAACCGTGTCACGTCGATCAGCGATCCCGCACCCACATCGTCGATCAGTACGAGATTGTGCTTGCGGGCGATTCCGATCATGGTCTCCAGGGGCACTTCCGAAGTGAATCCGGAGATCTTGTAGTTGCTCGGGTGGACGCGCAGCAGTGCGGCGGTGTTCTCCCCGACGGCGTTCTCGTAGTCGCGCGGATGGGTCTTGTTGGTCGTTCCCACCTCGACGAGTTTCGCACCGCTGGCTTCCATGACCTCGGGCAAGCGGAAGGAGCCGCCGATCTCGACGAGCTGCCCGCGGGAGACAATCACTTCCTTTCCCCGTGCGACCGTATTGAGCACGATGGACGTTGCCGCCGCGTTGTTGTTGACAATGGTTGCTGCCTGGGCTCCGGTCAGTTCGCGAAGGAGTTGTTCGATTCGGGGCGCGCGTGCACCGCGGCGCCCGGTCTCCAGGTCGATCTGCAGCAACGAGTAGCCGGCCAGTTCTGTGGTGATGTGATCGATCACTTCCCGGGCGAGCACGGCGCGTCCCAGGCCCGTGTGCAGAATCACGCCCGTTGCGTTGATCGCCTTGCGGTATTGCGACTCCGAGGCGAACCGGGCACGTTTGACGGCGTCGGCGACGATCAATTCGCGCAGGGTTTTCTCTTCGACGTCGTCTTGCTTTCCCTCCAGGATTGTCTTTCTTGCCCGTTCCACCGCGGCGCGTGCCGCATTGACGACAAGTCTGCGAGGCACGATCTCGATCAGTTCCTGGAGCGGCGGTTCGCCGAGCAAGAGTTCGACGGCCGGGATTTTCCGCAGGAGGTTTTGCTTTGAGGAAGACATGGTTGGATCTCGCCGAACTGTCATCCAGCGCCCACTATCGACATTCGGGCCAACAGAGCCACCACCGACCCATGGGCGGCATTCTAACGTCCTCAAAGAGACCGGGTCAAGCAGGGAGAAAAAGGGATCAGGAGAACTGCGAAGTCGTGTTGAGGCAAGAATAGTAGCAGGCACGCTCCGCCGTGCCGTCCGCCGAAGAACGGTGTTTTGGCCACTTCAGCGGACGGCATACGGAGTATGCCTGCTACTTTGCAGTCCTCCTGAACAAGGGATCAGGAGGCACACGTCGCGCGCGGTCTGAACGGGGCTTTGTACAAATGAGTCTCGACCTCATTTCTTCCGTGTCGGGCAACGGCACGGCTTGACGAAAAGACCCTTGCGGGTACCATGAATACCGTTCTCGGCGGCGGTGGGAGGCCATGAGGGCGGTATCTGCCTCGCTGCTCGTCCATGCCTCTCTCATTCGAAGGCCCATGCATGCCATACAAGAACAAGATCCAACTGGGCGACGTCCAGGCCGTCTACAGCGGACCCGAGTGGGACCTATGGGAATTGTTGATGGGCCAGCAGATCCATCTCGGTGGGATCAAGTCGTCCAGCGGTCTGGCAGATGCAGCGGGAATTGAATCCGGCACCACGGGTGTGGATTTGTGTTGTTGCACGGGCGCAGGAATGCGGTTCCTCGTGCGGTTTCGCGGTGTGAAGCAGATGCACGGCGTCGACGCCACGGAGGCGGTCATTGACAGGGGACGCATCCGCTGCCGGGAGGAAGGCCTCGCCGATCGCATCGACTTCACTCTCGCTGACTCTTGCGCGACGGGCCTGAAAGACGGCCTGGCCGACTTCGTCTGGGGAGAGGACGCCTGGTGCTACGTGATCGACAAGCCGGCCCTGATCGCAGAAGCGTCGCGGCTCGTGAAGCCTGGCGGCAAGATCGCGTTGACGGATTGGATTGAGGGCATGCCCGGGATGAGCGACTCGGAAATGGAACGCTTCCTGAAGTTCATGAAGTTCCCCGACGTTCAAACGCTCCCCGGCTATGTTGAGCTGTTGACTCAGAATGGGTGTGAGGTTGTCGTCAGCGAGGACACCGGCCAGTTCGCGCCTTGTGTCGATCTTTACCTGGAGATGGTCGATCGCCAGTTGACCTACGACGCCCTCCGCATCCTGGGATTCGACAGCGACGGACTCGGCGCCGTGGCTGAAGAGATGAAGTTCATGCAAGGGCTTGCTCATCAAGGGAAGATCGTCCAGGGACGGTTTGTGGCGAAGAAGGCCTCGTGATTGAGCGGTTGGCAAGGGTAAGAGGAAATCAATCATGACTGATCGTTCGTGCTGCAGCGGTTCGGCGGGAAAACCTGTGGAGAAGAACGCCTGTCAGCCGAGTCCCTGTTGCTCGGGGGCGCCGCCGTCCGGCGCCGCTGCCACGCCGTGCGAACATTTCGGGCGGATGATCGCGAACTGCCTGGAATACGCCCAGGCGGCCAAGGCCGAGGGGAAACCCATTGTCGGGATCATGTGTGAGTACACGCCGCGCGAATTGATCTTGGCCGGCGGGGGGGTGCCCGTCTGTCTGTGCGGCGGTTCCGCCGAGACAATTCCCGCGGCCGAGACCCAATTGCCGGCCAATCTCTGCCCGTTGATCAAGTCGACCTTCGGTTACCACGTCGAAGGCAGCAACCCATTCCTCGAAATGGCCGATCTGATCGTCGCCGAAACGACCTGCGACGGCAAGAAGAAGATGTACGAGTTGCTTGCCGAGACCCGGCCGGTCTACGTCCTCGAACTGCCCCAGAAGGTCAACGACCCGGACGCGTTCGAGCACTGGCGTGCCGAACTGCGCAAGTTCCGGGCGTTTCTCGAAGAACAGTGGGGAGTCGAAATCACCGACGACTGCATTCGCAAGGCGACCGGCGTGATGAACCGGGAACGGTCCTTGCGCCGCCGGTTGGCATCACTCATGGCCGCCGCCAGTCCGCCGCTCACGGGCCGCCAGTTGCTGGGCTTCAAGAGCAGCATCTCGGGTCTCCCCGCCGATTTCGAACAATACGAAAAGGCCTATGAACTGCTCAGCCGGAAGGAGCCATGCCGCGAGAAGGCATCTCCCGTCCGCGTTTTGTTGACGGGAGTGCCCATTGCCCACGGGGCGGAGCGGGTTCTCGACGTGGTCGAGGGAAGCGGGGGGCTGGTGGTCGCCATGGAGAACTGCACCGGGCTGAAGCCGATTCTCGACGACGTCGACGTGGACGGGGCCGATCCGATCGATGCGATTGCCGACAAATACTTCCATTTGCCCTGCTCCGTGATGACCTTGAACGACCGGCGGCTGGAGTCGATCAGGCAACTGGCCGCCACCTATCGCCCCGACTGCGTGATTGAGTTGGTCTGGCAGGCCTGCCTCACCTACGACGTCGAATCACGTCGAGTGAAACGCCTCGCCGAAGAGGAGTTGGGGGTGCCGTATCTGCGCATCGAGACTGACTATTCGCCGGCCGACTCCGCACGCATCGGCGTGCGGGTTGAAGGGCTTTTCGAAACGATTCGTGCCGGTGCCGCGAGATGATTCGTGTTGGCTACTTCAGCCCGTTCGTGCCGCCGGAGTGGATTGCCGCCCATGGTGCGTGCCCCGAGTGGTTGACGCTCGATGGGACGGCATCGCACGCCTTCAACGCCACCCACCGAGGCGTTTGTCCTTGTGCCGGCGCGATCGCCGCGCGGACGATGGACGACTTCGCTCTGGATGCAATGGTACTGACCACCGCGTGCGACCAGATGCGCTACGCTGCTGCCTACCTGGACACAGTCGGCAAGATCCCCGTCTTCCTTCTGAACGTTCCTTCGACCTGGCAGAGTCTTCAGGTGCGGCAGCTTTACCGGGAGGAACTCGAACGATTGGGGAGGTTTCTTACGGAGATCGGCGGACGTGAACCGCGGGGCGGGGAGCTCGAGTCGATTATCCTGGGGTACGATCAGCGCCGTTCAGCCGCCCTGGAGGCTCGGGCGAAGGTGTCTGCCCGACAATGGCAGGAAACGCTCGTCGGCCTGCGGAGCGACCCACTCGGATTGGCGCCGCACCAACCCAAAGCGGGGCAAGCCCGCAACCCAACCTTCATGAACATGAGCGCACCATGCGCAGAAGTCGCGAACAAAGACTCTAAAACGCGAGCCAGGATGGAGGCGGCAGGTCCAACGTCCTCGCGTGCACTTCAGACCGGCATTCCTCTGGCCCTGGTCGGCGGCCCGCTGATGACGGAAGACAGATCTTTCCTTGCGATGCTGGAACAGGTGGGGGGGCGGATCGTGCTTGACGCCAGTGAAGGGGGAGAGCGCACGCTGCCGGCGACTGTCGACGGCAGGCGATTGCGAGAAGACCCGCTGGAGGAGTTGGTGCGGATCTACTTCGACTCGATTCCCGATGTGTTTCGCCGGCCCAACTCGCATCTCTACGAATGGCTCGGCGAACATCTGAAGGCTCATGCGGTGCGAGGGATCATCCTCCGGCGATACCTGTTCTGCGACCTCTGGCACGCCGAGTCGCATCGCCTACGTCAATGGAGCGAAGTGCCGGTGCTGGACATGGACGTGATCGCGGGCGACGAAGGTGAATCGCGTCGAGTCCTTGGACGAATCGAGGCTTTCTTGGAGATGCTTCGATGACCGATCTGCCCGACCGTATTACTCTCAATGAATGGGATCGCCGCTACGCGGAACTCAGCCGTGCCGGGCTGCGAGAGCCGGATTACGGAGGTTGCCTCCGCCGCCACGTCGACGACGGAGACACGCGACTCCTCAGCCTGCGGATGGACAACTCGGCCGCCTCGCTGCGGCTCTGGAACTTCCTGCTAACGGAGGAAGACCGGCTCCGAAAAGCCCGTGAAGAGGGCAAGCTTCTGGTCGGCACGCTGAAGGATCTGGGCACCGTGCCGGTCATGGTCTACTCGATGAAGAACGCCGTGGCTTTCTATCCGGACGGCGCCTGGTGGATCCCATGCATCATGGAACGCAACGCGAAACTTCTGGAAATCGCCGATTCGCTGGGGATCGATGATTCCTTCTGCCCGGTCCGGGCGATGCTCGGAGCGTTCGTGTCGCAGGCGCATTTCCCGATTCCCGACTTGTTGATCTGCAGCGTCGGGGCTACCTGCGACGACCTTTCTGCCATCGCTCAACGGCTGGACGCGATGGGGCACCCGGTTCACTGGTGGGAGATCCCTTTTCGACGAGCACCGGATCCTGGAGAGGAGTCCGTTGCACTGCCGGGGATCTTCCTGGCCCCACACGACCAGGTCGCGTTCGTCCGAAAGGAACTGGAACGGGTTCGCGAAATCCTCCAGGACCGGGCCGGCCTCGCACTCTCCGATGCCGATCTTGCCGCAGGAATCGGGCGTGCGAATCGCGTTCGAAGCTTGCTTGACCGGCTCCGCGAAACGGTCTTCGCAGCGAGCCCCGCTCCTCTGCCTGCCCTGGAAATGCTCATCGCCGAGATGCTGGCCATTCACTTCTGCTCCGACCAGAACGAGTGCATGGCCGTACTCGAATCGCTCCTGGCGGAGGCGACGAAGCGGGCCGGCGCCGGCGTCGGTCCCTTGCCGGAGGATGCAGCGAGGATCTTCTGGGTCAATCCGGTTGCAGATCTTCGCGTCATGAACATGCTGGAGGACGCGGGAGGGCGGGTATGTGGAACGGAGTATCTCTTCTCCCACGCCCTCGACCGGATTCCTGAAGGCATCGTTCCGATGGAGGCCTTGGCTCGCGCAGCACTCGCCGATCCGATGGCCGGCTCACCGGTCGACAGGGCCGAACGGATCTGCCATGATATCGGGAGATTCGGGGCCGAGGCGGTGGTCGTCTCGAGCATTCCGGGTGCGAGCCATTGCGCCTTGGAAGGAACGATCATCGGCGATATCGTGCGCCGCCGGCTTGCGCTGCCGATCCTGGAAATCGAGGTCCCGCCGATTACCGATTCCCAGGAACCCACGTTGCGGACCCGACTGGAAGCGTTGGTCGAAACGGCGAGGAGCAGACGCGCCGGAATCCCCTGAACAAGGCAAGCGATGATTGTTGCAGGCATAGACGCAGGTTCTCGCACGATCAAGGTCGTGCTGCTCGACGGAGAGACGCTCACCGTGCTCGGGGCCGGCGTGGTCGACCAGGGAATTGAGCAGGAGGCCCTGGCCGAACGACTGCTGCAGGATGTCTTGGAGAATGCCGGCATTCGACGCGACGACGTGGCTGCCATGGTCGCAACGGGATACGGGCGCAAACTGATTCACGCCGCCGATACCCAGATCACCGAAATCAGTTGCCAGGCGGTCGGCGTCTCTCACTGTCTTCCCGGCGCTCGGACGGTCATCGATATCGGAGGACAGGACAGCAAGTTCCTGCAGTTGTTGCCGTCGGGCAGGGTGAGCGACTTCGCCATGAACGACCGCTGCGCCGCCGGCACCGGACGGTTTCTCGAAACGGCAGCCGCCCAATTGGGAGTCCGGGTGGCAGAATTCGGCGAGATGGCCGGCCGGAGCGCAGAAGCGGCGCAGATCAGCAGCATGTGCGTCGTCTTCGCCGAGACGGAGATTGTGGGCCTGCTCGCCCAAGGGTGCACGGCAGAAGATATCGCAGCGGGGATCCAGGCATCGATTGCCCAACGGATCGGTTGCATGGGCGGACTGAAGGCCACTCCGCCCGTGGTCTTCACCGGCGGTGTGGCCCTCGTGCCGACAATGGGCTCGGCTCTCAGTGCGGCCCTTGGGCATCCCGTAACCGTCGCTCCCGAGCCCCAACTGACCTGTGCCCTTGGCGCCGCCATCATGGCGGCAAGACGAATTGATGCATCGAGTGACTCCGAGTGAAAAGGAGTGGTTTGTTCAGTCATCGGCTCTTCCTTTGTGGAGTGAGAGCGATCGTTTCATCCATCGCAACACCCCCCCCTGGTGGGCGGCTGTTGTTTTTTTACCCATTCTTGATAAACTGGCGTTGGCGGCGAAGTAAGGGTGAGGCTTCTGTCTGGTGCGTGTGGAAGCTGGCCCGTTCGAACTTCACCCAATCAGGCGGTGGTGGGATATGGACGATTCTGGATTCCGGACGCCCGGACGACTTCGGGCGGCTCTCGTTCTCCTCTTGCTCGTGGCAGCGTCCGCAAGGGCGGCTGACGAGGGGGATTCCTGCGAACTGAAGATTCAAGGACATTCGATCGTCCAGTTGACACTCATCGACAAGGCACGCCGGGCAGGCATTCGCCTCCTCGATAGTCCCGGCAAGACCGTCAAGCTCCCTGCGGGAGAATATCGTGTCGAGCAGGTCGAGTTGGAAGACGGCTATGTTCTGAATCTGACTCCCGGCCAACGCCAGGACTGGTTCAAGGTGACGCCCGAAGGGCCCAATGAACTGGTCGTGGGTGCGCCGCTCTATCCGACGGTCACCGCCTCGCGGTGCGGCGGCTTCATTCAAATGGATTACGACACGGTCGACGGCGCCGGCCGGAGCTACCGGAAGAACCGGGAGATCGGAGAGCAGAGGCCTCCCGCGCCGACGTTCACCGTCTACAGGGACGGCAAGGAAATCGGTTCCGGATCGTTTGAATATGGGTGAGGCGGCACCTGCGCGTGCTCGTGGCGAGTACCCCTGTCTGTAGGAAATGAAGAATTGAAAATCGTGGCGGCCCATGATCTCGGGAAACTAGGCGCAGCGGAAGGCAAGCCCGTCCTGCTGCAATGGGGCTGGTTTGACGGCAAGCCCACGCTTCCGCTCTGGATCTTGCTGGCCGCGTTTCTGATCGTGCCGCAAGAGAACCGCAAGTGGCAGGCCTGGTTGATTCTCGTTATACCATTAGTGGCGATCGCACTTCGGCTGTTTTGTTTGATTCCGACGTTGGGATCCTCCGCTCAGTTCGATCTTCTCATTCAGTTGATTGTGACGTTCGCGATTGCCTGGGCAAGCGTGTGGCTGCTGGCGCCTTATTTCAGCACGGGCACCCGGCGGCGGGCGTTCGGTGCGGCCCTGGCGATCATGCTTGCCGTCGGCGTTGCCGGCTACGTGGCCTATTTCGGCTTCTGGACCGACTCGGGCGATCCGGGCACGGTGCTCATGTTCTGGCTGACAGGCAGCCTGTCTCTGCTGCTTGCCCTGACGTTGAGCGGCATCTGTTCGCGCAAGAGGTTTGCCCCGGGTATGATCGCGGTCTGGATGTTGATCTGGCTGCCCCTGTTCACGGTGGGAGCGGTCGTCACGATGTTCGTCGCAAGCATAGCGATTCGAGGAGGAATCAATATCGTCATGCTCGGCATGTTCGTACCCATGCTGGCAATCACGGGGGCGACCCTGTCGGCCTTCCTCTATGCCGTCAACCTGCCGGTCCTGATCCTGGCAGGAACGACCGACTGCTATCGCGAGCGATTGCGGGCCATGGTGCATCGAGATCCGATCGTCCAATCCCCGTTTGCTGAGGGGAGTGTTGTTGAGGCTGTCACATCGGTGCCGGCCGATGAGCAGGCCGATTAGCTTGCCACCCCAAACAGAACGAAGTACCATGCACGAGTTGACGGATAGACCAAGAGTGGGAGGCGGGATTTGACAGTGAAGGACATGGAGAAACGGCGGCGGGTGATGGCCCGATCCATGCAGTTGGGCCACTGCATCTGCGACCCGAAGAAGTCGTGCCCTTGCGACATCTTCAGGCAGCAGGATCTCTGCCCCTGCGCCGGCGAACAGCCTACCCCCCCTGCCGGTCCGGCGAAGCTGACCGACCTCGTCCATCGACCCGGCTGCGCGTCGAAGATCGACGCCCGTTCGCTCAAACGAATCCTCACCGGTCTGCCGTCGATCGACGATCCCCGCGTCCTGGTGGGAATGCCTGCGGCAGACGACGCCGGCGTCTACCAACTCGACGAAGACCAGGCGCTCGTCCAGACGGTCGACGTATTCTCCCCTTCGGTCGACGATCCCTACACCTTCGGGCAGATCGCGGCCGCCAATTCGGTGAGCGACGTCTACGCCATGGGAGGGCGCCCGATCACGGCGCTCTCCATCGTCGGATTTCCTGTGGGAAGCGTGGCCGATGATGTCCTGCACGAAATCCTCCGCGGCGGAATCGACAAGATGAAGGAGGCCGAGGTGGCTGTGATCGGCGGCCACAGTATCAATGACCAGGAGATCAAGGCGGGATTTGCCGTTACCGGATTGATTCATCCGAAAAAGATCGCCTCAAACGCCGGACTTCGCGCGGCCGATCAACTCGTGTTGACCAAACCGCTGGGTACGGGCGTGCTGGCCTTTGCGGGCCAGATCGGGCGTGCCCCCGACGGGGCCCTGGAGGCAGCCGCCCGGTCGATGGCTCGCTTGAACCGCGAGGCCGCAAGACTTATGATCGAGTGCGGCGCACATGCCTGCACCGACGTGACCGGGTTCGGACTGATGGGGCACCTGTCCGCCATGGCCGCCGCCAGCAAGGCCGACGTGGAGGTCCTCTGGGACGATCTGCCGGTCTTGCCGGGACTGCTGCAATGCCTGGCGGATGGAATCGTGCCCGGCGCGATTGAGCGCAATCGGGAAGCGTCGGCCGCCAGCCTCGTCGCCGGCGACGGCCTGGACCAGGCCATGTTGGACCTGTGCTTCGATCCGCAAACCTCGGGCGGGCTGCTGATCGCCGTGCCGCCGGAGAACGTTGAGAGACTCGTCGAGCAATTGCATGAATCGGGCGATGTGGGGGCGGCGCATATTGGAGAGGTCCGCGGACCGGGCACCGGCCAGGTGTTCGTACTCACCAGCGGCAAGCGATCCTTGCCGACGCCGCGACGCTTTAAGAAAACGAAGGTTGCGAACGACAGGCCGGCGTCTGCCGAGTCGCCCGGTTGTTGCTCGTCTGCCGGACAAGAAGATAGCACGGAGCCCGTCATGAGCGAGGAAGGATCAGGAGCCTGTTGCTGCCCGCAGAACGGCGTGCCGGAGGATTGCTCCGGGACGGAAGAACTCTCCGCGGGGGTTTCCGAGACGGAAGCCAGGTTCCACGAGTTCCTGAAATCGGCCAACTCGCCCGGTGCCCTGGGAGCCAAGACGAAGCAGGCCATGGCGATTGCCTTATCGGTTCTGGCCAAATGCGAACCGTGCGTGAAGAGTCATGTCAAGAAAGCCCGGGCCATGGGGTTCACCCAAGAAGAGATCGACGAAGCCGCCTGGATGGCCATCGCCTTCGGCGGCTCACCCTTGATGATGTTCTACAAGGCCTTGCGCAGTAGCGTCTAGATCGTTTTTCGACCGATTTGACCCGACGGAGGTGATTGGTGCCTGGTGGCGCCCCTGGTCTTCAAAACCAGTGTGGGGCTCGCAAGGGTCCTGGGTGGGTTCGATTCCCATTCGCCTCCGCCATTTTTCCGCTCGCAGAATCTGAAGGAACGTTCCCCTGCTAAGACTGCTTCGAACCATCCTGCAGCGAGTTCTTTTGCCGATCATCATGCTCGGGCTGGGGATCGGTTCGTTGGTGTGGGGCACGAACCATCATGTCCTGGAAATCTACGAGGAGCAGGAGATCGAGATCTCGATTGCACCGCCTCCGGAAATGATGCTGCCGCCGAGTTTCCCCGGCGGTCCCGAAGACGGCATGGAACCGGGCTTTCCGGGGGCGCCGGGATTCGAGGAGCCCGGTTTCGGAGGTCAGCCGCCGTTCATGGCAGGCCCACCGCCCGAGTTGCAGAAAGTGAAGCAACTCGTGTGGGTGAGCAAGGAAGAGCCGGAAAGCCGGGCGGTCTTCGAAGTCACCATCGGCGGCCTGGCACTTGTGGAAGGTGAGTTGCAGCGTACCTATAGCGGCGCCCCGCCCTCACTCTGCCCTACGTGAATGAAGTGAAGGAGGTCATGGTGGCCATGGCCAAGAAAAAAACCGCTTCATTCACTGCACGACTCGCTCGCTTGCGTTACTCGGTCCAGGCGATGTTTGTGGCGGTCTGGATGGCGCCGATCTTGCGGGTCCATACGGCCTGCTCGCCGGTCTTCCACTGCTATTCCTGCCCCTTGGCCACCTTCGCCTGCCCGATCGGGGTGATCGCGAATTTCAGCGCGCTCCACATGTTCCCATTTCTTGCCGTGGGCACGCTCCTGGTGGCCGGCATGCTCCTGGGTGGTTTTGTCTGCGGTTGGATCTGCCCGTTCGGGCTGTTCCAGGATCTGCTGGGCCGGATTCCTACGCCCAAGTTCACCCTGCCGGGATGGACGGGCTACTTCCGTTTCGGTGTCCTCGGCCTGTTCGTGCTGGCCATTCCCTATTGGTTCGGCGAGGATCATCCCTTGTTCTTCTGCCGGCTTTGCCCGGCTGGCGCTTTGGAGGCGGCCTATCCCAACACGGTCGCCTTGGCACTAGCGGGCGAGCCGCTCGTCTGGCCGACCACGGTCAAGACGATCATCTTCGTGGCTTTCCTGCTGCTGGCCCTGTTCACCTGGCGTCCCTGGTGCACCGCACTGTGTCCCTTGGGCGCGATCTATAGCCTCTGCAACTCTTTCTCGTTCCTTTTCATCCGCGTGAACCGAGAGGAGTGCGGCGATTGCGGGATGTGCAAGTCCCTATGCCGCTATGGAGAGGGGCCCACGCAACGAGCCAACGACCTGCGCTGCATACGCTGCCTCGACTGCACGAAATGCCGCAGCGTTTCGCTGTCCAGCGTCCTGAGCCGGTCGCCTCGAGCACGTGCCGCCCTGGACCGTCGTGATTCGCGAAGTGAACCGGAGACAGTTTCGATACTGGATCGACCCAAGCAAGAATGAGGCAGCAGTATGACCCGGCGAGGGGGGCTCGTCGGCAAGAACCAACCGGCTGGCGGCAAACTGCTCGACGCAGCCAGCCGGCAGGGTTAGGATTTCCAGTGATGCGGTGCGGTCGAACGATGTTTCGCTATTCCACTTGTGGAGGGAAATGATCATGAGACGGTGGTCGCGATATCTTGTCGGCGCGGCGGCGGTCGCGGGCCTATTGGTGCTCGCGGCCCCTGCCGGCGCAGAAACGGGTACCCTCGAGATGAAGAGGGTGGATGTTCCGGCTGACGCCCAGCCTTCGGACACAGTTCGCCTGGCCCTTTCAACCTCTTCCCAATACTTCTTCCAGCAATTGGGGGGCCCCGAGGGGATGGTGGTTGGGCCGAGTGGAGAGGCGAAACCCAAGTTCTCGGACGTCGTCAAGAAGGAGCCCAAATACGTGGCGGAGACGCCGTTCCGTGGCGTTGCCGCATTGGGCTCGCAGCATTACGGCTTTGCACTCGATGCGGCCCTTCCCGAAAAGGCTAAGGAAGAGCCAGCGAAGGAGAGCGGCCAAGAGAAAACGAAGGCCGAGGAGAAGGGGGCGGAGAAAAAGGAAGCTGTCGAGAAGAAGGAGGAGGGCGGCGTGCTCTCCGTGCTGAGCAAGGCGTTCGCTCCGTCGGCGCCCAAAGCAGAGTTGAAGGCCGACGTGGTCAGCTTTGCGAGGCTCTATTTCGATCTGAATCACAACGGGGATCTGACCGATGACGAGGTGATCGAGGCGACGTCTTCGCGGGCTTACTCGGGAACCCGTAGTCAATCTGTATTCCCCACCGTTGGACTGACGATCGAGGCGGACGGCAAGAAGATGGATTACGCTTTCCGATTTCGCGTCTACTCGAACAGGTCGTCGAATCTGGCTTACGCCAACGCGATGCTCAACTCGGCTGCCTATCGCGAGGGCGAGATCACCCTCGAAGGCAAGAAACGCCGTATCGTACTGATCGACTTCAACAGCAACGGCCGATTCGACGATGTGGGCGGCGTCAATGACGAGATCGAGCTGAGCGACGGTACCGTCTATCCGAAGATGGGCGACAGACTGTACATCGATCCGCAAATGCAGTCGGGATACGGCAACCCCTACGATCCGACGAGCAGCAAGGACCAGTTTCAGGTCGGCAAACTCATTCGGCTCGACGATCGTCTCTACGATCTGAAGATCGATCCCAGCGGCGAGACGCTCACCCTCGAACCATCGTCGGCGTCTCTCGGGTACGTCACCAATCCCAACAAGGGTTTCCGCGCCATGATCTACGGGGATCAGGGGGTGTTGGAAATCGACGACAACGGCAGCGGCAGGGCGTCCGTACCGGAGGGCCGGTGGAAGCTCATGTCGTACACGATCGAGAAGCCGGAAGAGGCCAAGCCCGAGGAGGCCAAGCCTGAAGCGGGCGAAAAGAAGAAGGAAGAGTCCATCCTCGACGTTCTCAGCAGCGTGCTGTCGATATCAGGGGGTCGTCAAGCCGCACGCCGTTCCAGCATGGTATCCGCCCGTGCCAAACGCGATTTCGAAGCCGTGACGGTTGTCGGCGGGAAGGACGTCGAGATGCGGTTCGGTCCGCCCTACATCGCCGAGGTTGCAGGTGCGAATCTGCATAAAGGCATGACGACCTCGCTCGAAATGAGTCTCGTGGGGATCGGCGGCGAGGTCTGCACCAACCTGATCGTCAACGGCAGCCGGCCGTCGGCGCCGGAGTTCACCATCACGACCAAGGACGGAGAAGAGGTGGCCGCCGGCAAATTCCAGTATGGATGAGGCTTCACCTGCCGGTACTCGTGGCGAGTACCTTCCGACGCGGCCGACGAATACCACGTTGCCATTCGTATGGACGCAGGCCCCTTCAAGATCGACGAGAGCCATCGCAGCATCCTCCAGACGACCGGGGCGAAGTAAGGCGGATGAATCCGAAAACGCTTTGCTGTTACCAGATCGTAGTATCCTGCAGCGCGCGTCCAGTCGAGTGGCACAATTGTGATCCGGCAGAGGGGCGGCTATACTAAACGCTCCGCGTGGTGCCAAATCAGGAACGTGAAATTCTGCTGGTGGAGCCAGGTTATGCCGATTCAGATGCGTTGTGGTGGGTGCGGCAAGCAGTACACGGTCCAGGATAATTGGGCGGGCAAGACCGTGCGGTGCAAAGGGTGCGGGACGGTGTTGCGCATTCCTGTGCCTTCTGTGCCGGTCGCGGAGCCCGTTGCTCAGGCCCCGGAGCCCGCCTCTTCGAGTCCCGATCCGTTGAACGACCTGTTCGGCGATCTGCCGGCGGCCCCATCTCCCGTGGCAGCTTCAGGTTCCCCGTTGACACCCGTCAAGCCTAGGAAGCGGCGCGCGTCAGGGCTCCCGCCGGCAGGCGACTCGATTCTCTCCTTCATTCGCAGTGATCCTCTCAACACGGCCGTCGCCATCGGCATGGGCATCGTCCTGATTGCGAGCCTCGTTCTCCTGGTGACGTCCGGAATCAGCGGCGGCCTGATCGCCAACGGTCTGGTGTTCGTAGGCGGTTTCGTGATCATCGTGGGCGGTATGCGCAAGGTCCGCCGCAATCGGGACGCCGTCGGTGCCCGCACCAGTCGAGTTGCCGCCTGGTTTGCGGGCGGGATCCTGGGAATCGCTGTCTCGTTGGGGGGAGCCTTCGTCGCCGGCAGGTCGGGCGTGCCGGTTCAAAGTGTGGCGATTGTGGCGTCACCCTTGGTGGCAGTATTCGTAATCATCACGCTGATCAGCGGGATGATCCTGGCCTACAACATCCTGGTGTTCGTGTTTCCGAACTTGAACGTGTTCCGCGTGGCCGGGTGGTTCTATGTCTTCTTGACGGTCGTTGTTCCCGCTCTGGGGCTGCTTGCCGGCATGGCTCTGAAGAGTGCCGAGCACAAGCTCGCGCACATGAAGCAGGAAGCAGAAGACTCGGTTCAAGAGAGGTCTGACGAGCGACGCGAGGCAATGAATCAACAGATGGAGGACATGCAGCGTCGTAGTCAGCAGCGGTTGGCGGAGATGAAGGCCAGGACCAGCCTGGGTGGAGACACGTCGTTTGAAGGCCGGGTGCAGAGTCTGCACGATCGTTTCGGATCAGAACGAGTTGCCGAACTGCACATGGAGTTCGTCCCACCGGAAAAGGGACGTTCTTTGTATCAACACATCATGGAGCTAGCCGGCGTGGGGAACGGCGTCTGGTCGAACCGAGGTAACCCCGTCACGATGGTTCTGGCACCGATCGACGACCTTCAGGCTCTTGCCGACCTAATCGACTTCGGCGAGGTTCTCAACATCGACCCAGACGCTCGCAGGATCCAGATCAAGATCGATCCCGACAAACTCTAGCCGCCCCCTGCCCGGCTCCTCACCTGAACCCCGAACCCTGCCAACCGACGACTTTCCGACGCCTTCCCCCCCCGCTCTCGTCCCCCTAAGATGGACTGTATGAGCGGAAACGTCTACCAGTACGATATCGTCGTCGTCGGGGCGGGCCACGCGGGCTGCGAGGCGGCGTTGGCGGCTGCGCGGATGGGGGCCAGGACGGCGCTGTTGACGGATAACCTGGATACGGTCGCCCAGATGAGCTGCAACCCGGCCATCGGCGGGGTGGCCAAGGGTCAGATCGTGCGGGAGATCGACGCCATGGGGGGCGTCATGGGCCGGGCGATCGACGCCACGGGCATTCAGTTTCGCATGCTCAATCGCCGCAAAGGCCCGGCCATGCACGGGCCGCGGGCCCAGGCCGACAAGCGGGCCTATCAGCAGTTCGTCAAGCATGCGGTCGAACTCCAGGAGAATCTCGCCCTGCGGCAGGAATCGGTGATCGACCTACTGACTGAAGGGCACGGCGGGAGCGTCAAGGTGGCTGGCGTCCGCGTTCGGGGCGACGCCGAGTATCGGGCCGAGGCCGTGGTGCTCTCCACGGGCACGTTCATGCGGGGACTGCTGCACTACGGCGAGCAGAAGATCGCCGGGGGACGGGCGGGCGAGAAGACGACTTCGGGAATCAGCCTCGCCCTTCAGCGACTGGGGCTGCGGGTCGAACGTTTCAAGACGGGGACGCCTCCCCGGCTCAACGGTCGCACGATCGATTACACGAAGGCCGAGATCCAACTCGGCGACGAGACGCCTGAGCCGTTCTCGTTCCTGACGGAACGGATCGAGTGCGAGCAGATTCCGTGTTGGATCACGTACACGAACGGGCAGGTTCACGACGTGATTCTCCGGAACCTCGACCGGGCGCCGATGTACACGGGGCAGATCCGGACGGGCGGTCCCAGGTATTGCCCGTCGGTTGAGACCAAGGTGGTGCGGTTCTCCGACAAGGAGCGGCACCAGGTATTTCTGGAGCCGGAGGGTCGCGACACGACCGAAGTGTATGCCAACGGCCTGGCAACCAGCCTGCCGCGCGACGTGCAGGAGGCCATGATTCGCGCGATCCCTGCACTGGAACATGCCGAGATCCTGCGGTATGGATACGCGATCGAGTACGACTACCTGCCTCCCGAACAACTCAAGCCGTCGCTGGAGACCAAGCTTGTGCCGGGTCTCTATCTGGCGGGACAGGTGAACGGCACGACGGGCTACGAAGAGGCGGCCGGACAAGGGCTGCTGGCCGGGGCCAACGCCGCCCTCAAGCTTGCCGGCCGCGATCCGGTGATTCTCTCGCGGGATCTCGGATACCTTGGCGTGATGGTCGACGATCTGGTCACGCGGGGAGTGGTGGAGCCTTATCGCATGTTCACGAGCCGGGCCGAGTATCGCCTGAGGCTGCGGGGCGACAATGCCGACCGGCGACTCACGCCGTTGGCTCACCAGGCGGGCCTGGTCGACGATCGGCGGTATCAAAGAGTTGTTGACAAAGAAGAGCAGATTGCGCGCACGATCGAACTGTTGGAGTCGACCTACGCCGACAATCGCCCGGTGGCCAACCTGCTCTGCCGCCCGGAGAAAAGCTGGGACGACGTGCTGGCAAGAATCCCCCAGCTTGCGCAGCTTCCGAACGAGATCGTCCGTCAGGTATCGTACGATATCAAGTACGCAGGTTACCTGGTCCGCGAGAATGGGGAGTTGGAGCGTCAGCGGCGGCTGGCGAAGCGGCGTATTCCAGAGACCTTTGACTACGCTGCCATCGATCAGTTGCGGATCGAGGCTCGCGAGCGGCTGTCGCAGATTCGGCCAAGCGATCTGGCGCAGGCAGGCAGGATCAGTGGGATCACCCCTGCCGACCTGGCTGTTCTGATGATCTATCTGGATCGGGGCGCCGCATCCAGAGTGGTCGACGGGTAAGTTCTTTCCGTTTGGCGGTCAGGGGCGGACGAGTTCAGCAGGGTGCATGGTCTAGAAGCTTCGCCCCTTCTCCAGACAGGCGAGACAGCCTTGTCAGCCGAAGTCGCCATTTTTGCCTCGGACAACGGCATGGGTTCAGTGATTGCCAGGGAGGAGCTGGCTGTTTTTTGTGGTTGAGAAGCAGCGAGGTTGGTTCGGGAAAATGGCGGCAAGTATTCCTTGCCCTCTCTTGCAAGTTATTTTGCAGCAACTACTTGCGCAGAGAATAGTTGTATTGACACGTTCGGGAAGATAGCTATAATTGGTCGCAATTGGCAATTTCGGTAATGTCGGCAGAACCGGAGGGGCCGCAGTTTGAGTGCAGTTTCGGGAGGTACAGAGTCTGCATGTGTTGCGGACTCAGGGCTAGTTTCCCGCGAGTTTAATGACATGGAAGCCTAGAGACTTTCGGACGACGTGCCGACGCAAGGGGTCCGGGGGTTTCGTTGAGACTGGCTGCATTGTGGCTAGGAGGGACGGATAAGTACCAATGCCAACGAAAACTGTGTTTACCACCGGGGAAGCGGCAAAGATCTGCAAGGTCAGCCAACAGACTATCATCCGCTGCTTCGACTCGGGCCAGTTGAAGGGGTTCCGGGTGCCGGGGAGCCGGTTCCGCCGGATTCCTCGCGAGCAGTTGTTCACCTTCATGCGCGACAACGGCATCCCCACGGATGCCCTGGAGAGCGGCAAGCGCAAGGTGCTGATTGTCGACGACGACGAAGAACTCGTCGAGTTGATCGAAGACGTGCTGGTCCGGGACGGCCGGTTCGAGGTCAAGACGGTCAACAACGGGTTCGACGCCGGCATGATGGTCAAGGACTATCGTCCGGACATCATCGTTCTGGACGTTATGCTCCCCGATATCAACGGCAAGGAAGTCTGCCAGCGAGTCCGAAGCGACAAGTCGATGGACGCGGTGCGGATCATCTGCATCTCGGGCATGGTCGAAGAGGACAAGGTCGGCGAACTCAAGGCGGCCGGTGCCGACGACTTCATGCACAAGCCGTTTGAGGTCGAGAGGCTCATCGAGCGGATGTGCCAGTTGCTCGACATCGAGGCGATTTCGAGCATCTGAGCCGACTGGATAGACGTTGCTCTCGCCGGTACCGGCCCGTTGACTTGGCCCGGCCGGCAGGGGAATCGTCGCCTTCGATAATCTCCACGTGGCGGGAGCCAGGATCGGCTTATGCGCAATTTGCCTGCCCTGGTGGACGGTCCCCTGTCGTGGACGCTGCCCTTTTCCGACCGTTCCGCGGTGCTTCTGGTTCAGGAGTTGTTGGGGACCTCCAGCCCCGGCGGATCTGTCGGCTCGGACAGCCTGGCCCTCGATCCCCCATTGCTCGTCTGGACCGCTTGCCGGGCTTGGCAGGAAGAAGGCCTCCGGCCGCGCTCCATCGACCGGCTTCTCGCCTGGTTTCGTGCGCACGCACCTCAGTTGCTGCTCTGGCCCCAGGGCCCGCCCGTCTATGACAGGTCGCCCTCCGCAGACGAAACGGAAAAGCTTGGCAGGCAAGTCGTTGCGGACCTGGCGGTCGCCGAGTTGGCGGCTTCTCAAGCAACGGGCAAAGGTGAGGAGCAGGTCGAAGAGGCCAGGCTCCTCGGCATCCTCAGCGGCGCCCGGGCTTGGCTCGAAACGGCGTCTCCCGGCTCCGATCCGGATGCGATCCTGCCCGCTTGGCTGGTTCCGTCGGATTCGCCCTCGGCGAATAGCCACGTGGCTCAGGCGGTTCATGCAGTTCGTTCCCAGCAGGACCAGGCCGAACGGGACCTCGATATTCGAGCGCGGCTGGAATGGGCGGAGCAACAGGCAAGAGCGTGGGCGGCGGAAGTTGCCACCGTTCCTTCGCTGCTTTCACCGCTAATAGCCAGGCTCAACCGGCTTGCTGCGTTGGAGCAGCGGTTCACCGAGACGTTGGAGGCGGAGAAGCTCGAATCGTTGGCAGAATTTGCGGCCGGGGCGGGCCACGAGATCAACAATCCGCTGGCGATCATCGGCGGACGCTCTCAACTTCTGCTCCACGATGAGGAATCGCCCGAACGGCAGCGAGAACTCGCCCTGATCATTGCCCAGGTTCGCCGCGCCCACGAGATGATCGCCGACATGCGGCTCTTTTCGCGCCCGCCCGAGCCGGAGCCGGAAGCGTTGGATCTCACGGAGTTGGTGAACCAGACCATGGCGGAGTTTGCCGAACAGGCCGCCGGGCGGGCGATAGAACTCGTTCGCACGGGAGAGGTCGCTCCCGTGGAGATCGAGGCCGACCGGGTCCAACTGGCGGTCGTTTTTCACGCGGTCGTCCGCAATGCCCTGGAGGCAGTGGGGCGAGACGGCGTGGTGGAGATCTGCGTACGGCGCACGCCCAGCGGGGCCGAGGTCTCGGTGGCCGACGACGGCCCCGGGATTCTCCCCGAAGAGCGCCGCCATATCTTCGACCCCTTCTACTCCGCGAGGCAGGCCGGCCGGGGACTGGGCTTCGGGCTCTCCAAGGCCTGGCGGATTGTCACAAACCACGGGGGGAAGATCCTCGTCGAGAGCGAGCCGGGAGAAGGGGCGGTATTCGTGGTGCGACTGCCGCGGCGGATTGTGGAGCGGAAGCGGCCATCGTAGCTGTGTGGGGGCCCGAATTCGGAAGGGGACAGTCCCATTTTCCCTCCGCTGCGTTTCGGGAAAATCGGGACAGCCCCCCCATCGCAGGCTGAAGCCTGGACTCCAACGGGCGGACGGCACACGGAGTGTAGGCTGCTACTTTCTTTGGGACCAATTCTCCCATGCGGCGGGGTCGCTGAGCATCTTGATGAAGACGCCGCCGATGACGGAGCGGGCTTTGAAGCCGCGACGCTCGGCGTTCTGCGTCCAGTACCAGTCGGTGAGCGGGACCCGCTGGGGCGTCTTGTTGACGAAGGCGTAAACCGGCTCCATCAGGGCGTCGAAGTCCTCGCGGTTTTCGGCTAGGGTGGCCGTCCAGACTTCCCAGTCGGTCTTGGTGTAAAGCTCGCGGTTGTCGAGGGGCAGGCCGAACTCGTTGAGCTTCGTCTTGTAGTAGGCCACCTCGCGGCGAGCGATGTCGGTTGGGAAGAGGTTCAGGTTGAGCAGCGTGTCCCACACGAGGTTGTATTTCTGGCTCCAGGTGCCGGGGGCGTCGAAGGCAAGGCGATAGTGGTCGCCGTCGTCGGCCAGCTTGGGCCACTCGGCGGCAAACTCTTCCGCGACGCGACGATATTCGTCGGCCTCGGCCTGGCGCCCAGCCATCTTGCACACCTTGGCGTAGGCCCCCAAGGCGACGATGGCCTTGAGCGAGAGGTTGGCGTTGTGGGCCAGGTGGCCGGCGAAGTCGTCGGTGCAAAGTTGGTTCTCGGGATCGAGGCCCTTCTCCTTCAGATAAGCGGCCCATTGGCTGAGTTGGGGCCAGAAACGTTCTACGTATTGGGTGTTGCCGTCGATCTGGCTGACGGCCGCGGCCATGATGACCATATTGCCGCACTCCTCGACCGGCATCTGGCGATCTTCGGTCTTCTCGCCGCCGCCGTAGCGCTGGCCGACGGCCTTGGGATAGCGGCCCAGGTCGTGGGGAGCGAAGGGGAAGGGCCAGCGGTCCATGGCCGCGTAGCGGAAGACCGGTTCGATCATCGCCTTGAGCAAGTCGTTCGACAGCAGCATGAAGATCGGCGAGGCGGGATAGGCGACGTCGACCGTGGCAATGCAGCCGTTCGAGTTGTTCTCCTTCGAGAAGAGCATGGGCGTGCCGTCCGGCGCGGCGACCAGTTTGTGGGCGGCGATCGCCTGGCGGTAGGCCAGGGCGCAGAGATCGGCGTACTTGGCCCCGCCGATGCGCCCGGCGTCGGTCGTCAGTTGTTCGTCGAAGCGGCGGCAGCGTGCGGTCACGTCTTCATACGCCTGGGCGGCCGCCGTCAGCATCTGGGCCGGGTCGGCTCCGTCGCGGCGCCACCAGGGGCGCAGCTTCTCTTCGAAATACTGGATCGAGTAGACGTCGTCGTAGGCCAGGATGAGCCACTTCTCGACGGGCTGGCCGGCGACCCTGCCGCAGTCGAAGGCGACGGCGCAGACGGGCCAGTTCTGACTGGCCGGGCGGGGCATGGTCGTATCGTCGCTGCCTGCGATCCGGCCGGCGGTGACGAAGCTCTCGCGGGCGACCGGGGCACCGGCGATGAGCGTCGCGGCAGACTGTTTCGCGGGCACGGCCAGATAGGAATAACCCCAATCGATGCGAACGTCGTCCCCGTCGCGCTGGAGCACCGGCTGGTCCTTCGTGCCCATTCGCATCACGTCCATTCCCGCGGCCTCCGCACGAGACCAATCGACGTTCTGCTTGGGCTCGTTGACGACGAGTTCGGCCGTGTGATCGAAGTAGAGATCGACGTCGTGTATCTGGCCGTCGGTGCTCTTGAGGCTCCAGGCGATGTAGCTGGCGGGCCGGCCGATCAGTTCCAGATCGTCGGGCAGGAGCGGGCTGGTGAAGGTGAGGGTGACCGTCACTCCGCCCGCTTCGAGCGTGTAGATCGTTCGAGTGGGCCAGACGCGACAGTTGATCAGCTTGGCGACTTCTGCCTCTCTCGACTCCATGCCCATCAGGCGATACGTCTTGCCGTCCACGCGGATCATCGAGCAGAGGGCGTGGACTTTGCCGGTCCAGTGCTGCGGCCAGCCTTCGGCCGGATGATCGCTGCACGACCAGATACTGAAGTAGGGATCGTGCGTGACCAGCGGGACCGCGGGCGGGCGGAGGATCTGGGCGTCGTCGGCCGCAACGAACGTCGCGAGAGTGGAAAGGGATAGCGTCAGAAGCGCGGCAAATCGCATGATGGGGTACCTCTTGTTGGTGTTTTCAGTGGCGGCGGAGCCGGAGGCTGCGGACTCTCTCGATTGTCTGAGAAAGTGGATTATTCTACAATATGCTGTGTCTGTCTTGCGGAGAAGTGATCGCGTTCTTTGCTGTCCTGGAGTACGATCGATGAACAGTCTCGCGCGATTGGCAATCGAGGATTACGATCGTATTCTTGAAACGGGCATCTTCCAGAATCGGCGAATTGAATTCATCGAAGGGATCATTTGCGAGTTGGCGCCGGTTGGACCGAAAGAGGAATCGGCGGTGAATCAGATGACGCGGTGGAGCTATCGGGCTGTGGACGACAGTTCGGTCCTCATTCGCGTCCAGAACTCGCTTGGCTTGCCTTTGCGGGAAAGCGTTCCGGAACCGGACCTTGTGTGGGTTCAAAACGGCGACTACACGGAAACACGACCGACCGCTGACGACGCAATCCTCGTGGTCGAGGTGGCAGACACGAGCTTGGATTATGATCTTGGCGAGAAGGCTCGCCTGTATGCCGCGGCCGGGATTCGCGATTATTGGGTCGTAGACTGTCAGAATCGGCGTGTGATCGTGCATCGGCAGCCGAGCGAGGCGGGCTATGGCTCCGTCAAGGAATTCTCGGGCAGCAAAGCGATCTCGCCCTTGAGTCACCCGCACGTTACACTGCTGCCGGAAGTGCTGTTCAGGCCGACGGATGCGGAATAGACGGGTGCGCGTACGATCGCAGTTGGAAAGAGGACAGGATACGGATGAAACACGGATCATTGCAAGACCGCTTGGACTTTGCCGTTGCGATCGCTCGCGAGGCGGGCCAGATCACATTGCAGTACTTCCGTCAGGAGGGGCTCGCCGTCGATCGCAAGAGCGACGACTCGCCGGTGACGATCGCCGATCGCCGGGCGGAGGAGCACCTGAGGGCAAGGATCCGGGAGGGGTATCCAGACGACGCGATTCTCGGCGAGGAGTTGGGCGAGGTGGCCGGCAGCAGCGGCTATCGCTGGATTCTCGATCCGATCGACGGGACCAAGTCGTTTATTCACGGCGTGCCGCTCTACGGAACGCTGGTGGCGGTTGAGCACGGAGGTGAGGGAGCGCTGGGCGTGATCATGATCCCCGCCCTCGACGAGTGCGTGTATGCAGCAAAGGGTTTGGGGGCCTGGTACACCCGCGGCTCGGCGTCGCCGGTCAGGGCACAAGTATCGAAGTGCGCCCGGCTGAACGAAGGGCTGTTCCTGACGAGCGAGGTCATCTGTTTCGAGCAGGTGGGGCGGCAGGAGGCCTACTCGCGATTGCAGGCGGCGGCGAGGCTCACGCGGACCTGGGGCGACTGCTATGGTTTCATGCTGGTGGCCACGGGCCGGGCCGAGGTGATGATCGACGCCTACTTGAGCCTTTGGGACGCGGCCGCTCTGCAACCGATCCTGGAAGAGGCGGGTGGATCGTTCACCGACTGGAAAGGCAACCCGACGATCCAGTCGGGCGAGGCCGTCGCCACGAACGGCGCGATTCGCGACGAGGTGTTGGCAATCACACGCCAGTACGAGAAGAAGGTGGCAGGGTTCGGGGTTCAGGGTTCAGGTTGAAGTTCAAGACCCTGAAGCGCAGAGTTCAGCCGGCCGGCGAACGATTCTCGCCGGCGCCCTGTGCCTGAGGCTCGCCAGCCGACTTGAGCCCGGGCCATTGCTTGGTTTCGGACCAGACGACGTTGCCGTCGCGCATGAAGAAGACGCGGATTTTGGCCGGCCCGGCAAACAGGGGCTCGGGCGGCGAAAGGAACAGCGTTTTGTTGTCGGCCGCCCAAAGTTCAGCGAAAGGGTAGATTGCCCAGCGGGCTTTCTCGGGGAACGCCTTCTTGTTCGGCTTCAACACGGCCGTTTCGCAGGTCACGCAGACCGCCGCTCTTCCGAGCAGGTTGCGGTCGCCGATGGCCGTGAACTGTATGTCACCCTGCACGAACTCGCCTGTCGTTCGGGTCGCGGCCGCCGCGGCCTGGATCTCGTACACGTCGATCGTGATTTGGTCTTTCATGAAGGCGTGGCAGAAGTAGAGGGGGCGAATCCGAACCGATTCCTCCTCGCCCTCCACGTAGGTCCGCACCTCGATCGACGGGTTTTTGTGCACCGTCCACGGATAGCGGACAACGAGCATCGGATCCCCTCCAGCGGGGGCTTCGATCGACACGAAGTTGGTCTTCTGCTCTTCCGCGGCCGAGGCGGCGACGGAGGCCAACGTGCCCAGGAGGATCACCAATAGTTGGCAGAAGAGAAATCTGCATGACATAATTCGGCTCCAGACGGCTTCGCGATGGAGATCCCGGCTTTGGGATCGGCCGCGACCCGCGCGGCCGGTAGCTGGTGCGTGGGAATCGCTGCAATACCGATCCCATCTTCTATTGATAGCCTGTTTTCTCCCAGCTTGCCAATCTTAACTTGCACAAATTAAGGTTTGGCGTTTCGTGGGTCGATCAGAACTAGATTGGCTGGAATCGGCCTGATCCCCTCATGCGGACTAGATGGCCGACGTGGGAGGAGGCAGTTGGGGTGTGGCTGGAGCCGCAAAGGGCATCTTGATACTCACCCGAAATACAAACGAGGACAAAAGTTATGGCTATTCTGTCCTCGCTTACGCTTCGGGTTGGCATATGTGTACTCGCTTACGCTTCGGGTTGGAATTGGGGGATCGTTCTGGGCCGATGCGGTTCCTGGCGGGAGCATCCCTTGCGTCCGGCGGGATACCCTATATACTGAGAATTTTGCCCCCGGCGTCGAATAGTCCCTTGGCGGGGTAACGAAACAAAACGGATAGTAGTGGAGTATTGTTCCGATGGCTCGCGTCTGTGAAGTTTGTGGCAAGTCGACGCAGATGGGCAATTCTGTGGCTCATCGTGGTAAGGCAAAGTATTTGGGCGGCGTCGGCACCAAGGTGACGGGGATTTCCCGCCGTGAGTTCAAGCCGAACCTGCAGCGGGTTCGCGTGACCACGTCGAACGGAACCAACAAGACGGTGCGGGTTTGCACCCGCTGCCTCCGCAGCGGTGCGGTCACCAAGGCCGTTCGCAGTGCCCCGTTCAAGCTGCCAGTGGACGGTTCGAAAGCGGCTGCGGCCGGGAAGTAATCGGCATGGCGATTTCTCGCGCGGAGGTAGAGAAGGTCTCATTGCTGGGCCGGTTGCTGCTGTCCGAGGCAGAGCTCGAGACGATGACTGCCCAGATGGGGCAGATTCTCGGCTACGTGGAGCTGCTCAACGAGGTCGACACCGAGCAGGTGGAACCCATGGCCCACGCGGTCGAGGTCTCGGACGTGTTTCGCTCCGACGAGGTCCGGTCCGGCCTGGCGCGCGATCAGGCCCTTGCCAACGCGCCGCAACGGGATGACGAATGTTATCGCGTGCCCGCGGTGCTCGGCGACTCTTAGCTGGACAGCGCCACGTTGTCGAAGCACCTGTAAACGTAGATACATACGGAATAGTCGTTTAACGCCCAGCCGAAGGCGCCGGCTGGAGTGCTGCAGCCGGCGCCTTCGGCTGGGCGTTAAACGAGTTCGCAGCGAGCGTTTTCACGTCGCACGAGCGCCCGAAGATATCGCCAGGGCCTCTTCGCGGATTGCCACACTCGCCGCCGATGCTACGAACGAATACTGCTTCGTGGATCGAGCAGCAGCATCCAAGCCATCTGTTCGCGGAGGGAACAGCGACCGTGTTGACGCTTCCGAGCGCTCTGTTCGCGGAGCGAACAGCGACTAGGTTGACAGTTTGCTGATTGGGAAGGAACTGCTGTGTCGTTGACTGCACTTTCGGCCTGTGATCTGCTGGCGAAGCTGGACGCCTCAGAAGTGACCTCCGCGGAAGTCACCGGGGCGTTTCTGGATCGAATCGAGGCCCACGACGGACGGATCGGGGCCTTTCTCCGCGTCGATGCCGAGGCTGCCCTGGCGCAGGCGGCCGCGATCGATCAGAAGCGCAAGGCGGGAAATCCGGTCGGGCGACTGGGTGGCCTTCCGGTGGCCGTGAAGGATTTGCTGGCCACCGAGGGGGAAGTGACGACCTGCGGTTCCCGGATCCTTGAGAACTTCCGCCCGCCCTACAACGCCACGGTCATCGAGAAGATCCGGGCGGCAGACGGCGTGATCCTGGGCAAGACCAACATGGACGAGTTCGCCATGGGCGGCTCGACGGAGAACTCGGCCTATCAGCTCACCCGGAACCCGTGGGACACGACGCGGATCCCCGGCGGATCGAGCGGCGGGGCGGCGGCCGCCGTGGCCGCGGGGATGGCACCGCTCTCGGTCGGATCGGATACCGGCGGTTCGATTCGAGCGCCGGCCGGTTGGTGCGGCATCACGGGGCTCAAGCCGACCTACGGTCGTGTAAGCCGCTACGGACTGGTGGCGTTTGCCAGCAGTCTGGACCAGATCGGTCCGCTGGCCCAGACGGTGCCCGACACGGCCCTGCTGCTGGAAGTGCTGGCCGGGCACGACCCCAAGGATTCGACTTCGGTGAACCTGCCCGTTCCACGCTACGCGGAGACGGTGAACCAGCCTCTCAAGGGCCTGCGGCTCGGAATCGTGCCGGAGCACTTTGGCGAGGGGTTGGACGGCGAGGTGGAAAAGGCGGTTCGCGAGGCCGTGGCGGTCTACGAGTCGCTGGGTGCAACGGTTCGCGAGGTGTCGATGCCGCACAGCAAGTACACCGTGGCGACCTACTACATCATTGCCCCCTGCGAGGCGTCGAGCAACCTGGCTCGCTACGACGGGGTCCACTACGGCTACCGCACCGACGTGAAGCAGGTCGCGGCCGACCTGGAAGCGGAGCGCAAGAAGTACGAAGATGCGGGCGATGCGGCAGCCGTGGAGAACCTGGACAGCGTCCTGGTGCGGATGTATCGCAAGACCCGCAGCGAGGGGTTTGGGCCGGAAGTGAAACGGCGGATCATGCTGGGCACCTATGCCCTGAGCGCCGGTTACTACAACGCCTATTACCTGAAGGCCCTCAAGGTGCGGCGATTGATCCGCCAGGATTTCGATCGGGCCTTCCAACAGGTGGACGTGATTGCCGGGCCGGTGACGCCGACGGCCGCCTATCCGATCGGCGACAAAGTCGACGACCCGCTGGCCATGTATCTCTGCGATCTGTACACGGCGACCACGAACCTGGCCGGGATCGCGGCCCTCTCCATTCCGTGCGGCTTCAGTTCGGAAGGGCTGCCCATCGGGCTCCACTTGCAGGCGCCGCCGTTCGAGGAAGAGCGATTGCTGCGGGGCGCGGCGATGTTCCAGAGGGCGACGGATTGGCATTTGAAGAGACCGGATCTTGGTGGGGAGTAGGCGAGTGAGCAAACCCTACGAAATCATCATCGGGCTGGAAGTCCACGTACAGTTGCTGACCGAGAGCAAGCTGTTCTGCGGGTGCAGCACGAAGTTTGGAGCGGCGCCGAATACGCAAACGTGCGCCGTGTGCACGGGGACGCCGGGCGCGCTGCCGGTGATGAACCGGGAGGCCTATCGGCTGGCGGTCAAAGCGGCTCTGGGACTGAACTGCCAGATCGCCACGTTCACCAAGTGGGATCGGAAGAGCTACTACTATCCCGACCTGCCCAAGGGCTACCAGATCAGCCAGTACGACCAACCCCTGAGCTACGACGGATACCTTGACATCCTCGATCCGGAGAACGAAGAGCAGACGCGGCGGATCGGGATCATTCGAGCCCACCTCGAGGAAGACGCGGGCAAGAGCATGCACGACGAGGTGGCTGGCAAGGCCGACAGCCGGATCGATCTGAACCGGACGGGCACGCCGCTGCTGGAGATCGTCAGCCAGCCCGACATGCGATCGCCGGCCGAGGCGAAGAACTACCTGACCGAGCTGAAACTGCTGCTCAACTACTTGAACGTGTCGGACTGCAACATGCAGGAAGGCAGCTTGCGGGTCGACGCCAACATCAATCTTCACATCGACACCCCCGGCGGGAAGGTCGCCACGCCGATCGTGGAAGTGAAGAACATGAACAGCTTCCGGGCGGTCGAGCGGGCCTTGGCCTATGAGGCCGAACGGCAGTGGGAGGTGTGGCAGGAAACGCGGCAGAAGCTGGGCGACGTGCCCAAGCAGACCCGGGGCTGGGACGAGGGGGCACAGATCACTCGCGGACAGCGATCGAAGGAAGAGTCCAGCGACTACCGCTATTTTCCCGACCCGGATCTTGTGCCCGTCACGATGACCGAGGAGGCGATCGAGGAGATTCGCCGGTCGTTGGGCGAGCTACCCGCCCGATTGCGGGAGCGGCTGGTCGAGGAGTACGGAATCACGGCCTACGACAGCGACGTGCTGGTGAACCAGGGACGAAGCCTGGTCGACTATTTCGTCACAGTGGCAGACCGTTGTGGAGACGGCAAGACGGCGGCCAACTGGATCCAGCAATCGGTGCTGCGGACGCTCAACGAGGGGCAAATCGGCATCGACCGTTTTCCCGTCTCGGCGGAGGCCCTGGCAGACCTGATCAAGGCCGTTCTGGCCGGTAAGATGGAGACGAGCCGGGGCCGCGAGGTGCTGGCCCGGATGACGGAGACAGGGGAGACGGCCGCAGAGGCCATGAAGGGCCTGGGAATTGCCGCGGTGGACGAATCGGAGTTGGAGGCCCTGTGTGCCGAGCTGCTTGCGGCCAATCCGAAGGTTGTCGAAGACGTCAAGCAGGGTAAACTGAAGGCAGCCGCCTCGTTGATCGGGCAGGCGAAGAAGAAGAACCCGAACGTCAACGCAACGCGAGTCCGCGAAATATGCCTCCAACTGATCGAGCAGATGTGAGCATCATCACGCTGACCACCGATTTCGGCACGGGAAGCCCTTACGTGGCGGCAATGAAGGGCGTCATCCTGTCGATCAACCCGGCGGCCGCCATCGTCGATATCACCCACGATATCCGGCCCCAGGACATCCGGCACGGAGCGGTCGTGCTGGGCGACGTGACGGGGTTGTTTCCCGACGGCACGATCCACGTGGCGGTGGTGGACCCCGGGGTGGGCACAGACCGCGCCATCGTTTACGCCCGGATCGGAACGCAGGACTACGTCGTTCCGGACAACGGCTTGCTGGGTGAACTGTTGGAGAAGACGCCCGCGGCGAGAATTGTGCGGATCGAGAACCGCGCGTTCTGGCGCGAGCCGGTGTCGAACACGTTCCACGGTCGCGACATCATGGCCCCGGTGGCCGCCCATCTCAGTTTGGGGGTCGCGCCGGAGGAACTTGGCCCGGCGGTCGAATCGATCCACCGGCTGGGGTTGCCCAGGCCGCGGGTCCGGCCGGGACGGATCGACGGCATGATTCTGGAAGTCGATTCGTTCGGCAACCTGATCACGAACATCACGGCCGACATGCTGGCAGGCTACCCCACCGACGAACGCGTTTGCATCGTGTGCGGCATCTATGAAACCTGGGGCATTCTCAGCGCCTACGCTCAGCAGCACGCCGACATGTTCATCGCCCTGGTCGGTTCGACCGGCCGGCTCGAACTGGCGCTGGTTGCAGGCAACGCCGCCCAGCGATTGGGCCTCCAGGTGGGAATGCCGGTCACGGTGGCCTGGAACTGAACTGCTACCTGCGATCTGTGTGCCACTGCTTGCCTGCAAGCAGCGTGCGTTTCAAGCTCTTTCTGAGCACTGCTTGCAAGCAAGCAGTGACACACGACGACAGGAAGTGCAGACACGAAGAGGAACTATGGACGAACCAACGCGCGAAGAACTTGATGAGTGGGACCGGCGGATCGTCTGGCACCCGTTCACGCAGATGGCAGAGTATGAGCCGCTGATCCTCCAGCGGGCAGAGGGCTGCACGGTCGTCGACGTTGACGGAAACCGCTACCTGGACGGTACGAGCAGTCTCTGGTGCAACGTCCACGGCCATTGCCATCCGCGGCTCGATGCGGCGGCGAAGGAGCAACTGGATCGCGTGGCCCACGTGACGGCTTTGGGATGCTCGAACCCGACGACGATCCGGCTGGCAAAGCGGTTGGTCGACATCGCGCCGGAAGGTCTTTCGCATGTGTTCTTTTCGGACGACGGAGCGACGTCGGTCGAAGTGGCGCTCAAGATGGCGTTTCAGTACTGGCGACAGTGCGACCGGCCGCGGCCGGAAAAGACTCGCTATATCGCCCTGGCGGACGCCTATCATGGAGACACGCTCGGCAGCGTGAGTGTGAGCGGAGTGGCCAGGTTTCACGCCATGTTCGAGCCGCTGTTGTTCGCCACGGACCGGCTGGCATGCCCCAATCCTTATCACCCGCCGTCAGGCGTCGCCGAGGCCGATCTGCTGGAGCATGCCGTGGGCGAGTTGGAGGCGGTGCTGGCCGACCACCACGAGCGGATCGCGGCCATGGTCATCGAGCCGCTCGTCCAGGCGGCGGCCGGGATGATCGTTCATCCGCCCGGCTATTTGAAAGCCGTTCGCGAGCTGACGCGCAAGTACGACGTATTCCTCATCGCCGACGAGGTGGCTGTCGGCATGGGCCGAACCGGCAAAATGTTCGCCTGCCAGCACGAAGGCGTAGCGCCCGATTTCCTCTGCCTGGCAAAAGGGCTCACGGGCGGTTACCTGCCGATGGCGGCGACGCTCACGACCGATCGAGTCTGGCAGGCCTTTCTGGGAAACTACGCCGAGTCGAAGTCGTTCTTTCACGGCCACACGTACGGCGGAAATCCCCTGGCGGCGGCCGTGGCCCTGGCGACCCTCGAGGTCTTCGAGGAAGAGCAGACGTTGAAGAACATGCAGCCCAAGATCGCTCGGCTGGCAGAGCATCTGGACCGTATTAAGACCATGCCGCACGTCGGACACGTCCGCCAGTGCGGGTTGCTGGCCGGGATCGAACTGGTTCGCGACACGTCGACCAAGGAACCCTATCCCTGGCAGGAGAAGCGTGGGATCCGCGTCTGCAACCATGCTCGCACCGAGGGCGTGCTGCTTCGCCCCCTTGGAAATGTCGTAGTGATTATCCCGCCGCCGGCCATCTCGCTGGAAGAACTGGACCGAATCTGCCAGGCCGTGGAGAACGGCATTCGCGCCGCCGTGGCGTAACCTCGTAATCCGTCCGATCTGCCTCGGCCCAAGCATTCGTCATTTGCCTTTCGTCATTCCCTGTCTCCCTGAACCCTGAACCCCAACAACTCCCTCCGATGTCCTACCGCGCCATTGTTTTCGACCTCGACGGAACCCTGCTGAACACCCTGGACGACATCGCCGACAGCGCCAACGCCGTGTTGGCCGAAGGGGGTTATCCGATCCACCCGGTCGACGCCTACAGGTATTTCATCGGCAACGGTGTGGCAACGCTTTTCGAGCGGGCGCTGCCGGAAGACGATTGCCGGCCTTCGATCGTTCGAGCCTGTGTTGAAGGTTTCCGGCAGGTGTACGAGAAGCACTGGGACGTCAAGACACACCTTTATGACGGAGTGGCGGAGTTGCTCGACGAGCTTGTGAAACGAGACGTACAAATGGCCGTGTTGTCGAACAAGCCGCACACCTTCACCAGAAAGTCCGTGGGCCGGTACCTGTTGCGTTGGCCCCTATCGCCCGTACTTGGCCAGCGGGACGGGATTCCGCACAAGCCCGATCCGGCGGGCGCGCTGGAGATCGCCGACGAACTGGGGGTTGCCCCAGCCGAGTTTCTCTATCTGGGCGATACGGCGACGGATATGGAAACGGCTCGGGCGGCGGGGATGTTCGCCGTCGGGGCCTTGTGGGGATTTCGTTCCGCGGAGGAGTTGCGTGAGGGTGGGGCCGCGGCTCTCATTGCCAAGCCCCAGGAATTGCTGGAATGGGTCGGCGACGGAACGGACGAGTGACCCTGCTTCTGAGGGCACGCCGACCACCTGCAGAGTCTGCGAGAACGGGAAGACGGACCTCGCCGTATGTACGGGACCGTCTTGCGAGTGGCTTAATGGTATAACCGTACTATTTTTCCCCCGATCCGCCGACGACCGTCGCACCACCCCCCCACATTAGCGACCGCACAACCCGTCGTCTTTGGGTAGATAATGTAAGTTGTTTCTCGACGCCGGACATGATAGCCTAAACCTTGGTGTCCGTAATTCGTGCTGTTACGTACACAGCACAAGTCTGGGATTGGAGCCAGGCCTGAACCGTGTCAGTCCATTTCCAGTTCTTGGGCGGGCGGCTGCTCGCTTCGGATCAAGTTTTTCTTCGTTGTTCATTTCAGGAGAAGAAGGTCTATGAAACAGGTCATTCTGAATCGCTCTCGTCACGAGAGACAACCAGCGAGAGGTTTTACGTTGGTAGAGCTTCTCGTCGTGATCGCGATCATTGGAATCTTGCTGACCGTCACGGATTTTGGGGAGGGTGATGTTGGTATCCACCGAGAGAAGCGGAGACCAGGAGGTTTTGGAGCCAG